>ERZ772960.2111-NODE-2111-length-14853-cov-8.082781_pt1 | contig 14853 bp, 10 predicted proteins | sample MGYA00580678_ERZ772960 | MGnify/ENA primary metagenome ERZ772960 (study PRJEB29015, sample SAMEA2737930) | human oral metagenome | biome: human oral; feature: human-associated habitat; material: dental | place: China | collected 2059 ... | reverse complement strand
ACAACCAGTTAAATAAAATAAACAAAAAAAGAGGGAGAAATGTTACGCAAAAGAGTGATATTACCGGTTGTATATGCGCTGTTGATACTCGGCTGTTTTTCCATTATATTGGGAGACAGTATGAGTGATCTGGAAAGTGAGATACGGCGGCGCGGATTAATAAAGGTATCGCGTGAGGGTGATCAAAAAGAGAGTCCGTACCGCCGCGTTGCAAAGTTTTTATATTTAATCGGAGAGGCGCAGGCGGCAAAGGTACTGCAAAAGCTCACCCGCGAGCAAATCGAAAAAGTAGTAGCGGAAATGCTGACCATCCGCTATGTCGATAAGGACGAAGCCGCCTATATTTTAAGCGAATTTACGGCGCTTTATAACGAAGCGAAGAATTCCGTCGGCGGCGTAGAAACCGCTCAAGGGATTCTGACGGCGGCTTTTGGCGGAGAAAAAGCGCGGGAGATTATCGAGCGGGCAATACCGCCTGCTGCCGAGCGGCCGTTCGATTTTTTGGACGGTATCGATGGGGAAAAGCTCAAGCGGCTCTTAGCGGACGAAATGCCTGCAACACAGGCGCTCGTGCTTTCTCAACTGGAACCGAAAATAGCGGCCGCCTATATTACTGGTTTAAACGATGCGGAAAAAAAAGACATCGTGCTCCGCCTCGCGCGGCTTAAAACCATCAGTCCTGAAATTTTGCAGACGGTAAGCACTTCGATGCGCGAAAAGTTTACCCGCATACGGACAGGCTCGGCTACCGAAGCAATCGACGGCCGCGCAGTACTTGCCGCTATTTTACGGCGCAGCGATTCCGAAACGGAACAGTTTATTTTACAGAACATCGCAGAAGCCAATCCCGAACTTGAACAAAATATCCGCGAACGGCTTTTTACTTTTGAAGATGTGCTCATTGCGGACGACCGCTTTTTACAGAAAAAATTATCCGGTATGGAAACCTCGGTTATTGCCGCATTGATTTCTTATAAACCGGAAGTCTTTGTCAAAAAAATCCTCGATAATATTTCTAAAAACAGACAGCAGTTCATCCTTGACGATCAGGCGTCGAACCCCGTTTCCGTGCGGGAATGCCGCGAAGTTACCAATCGTTTTTTACAGGAATTGCGGAAAAGCTGGGAAGACGGCGAGCTACTCTTATTCGGAAAGGACGGAGATGACGTATGGATAACCTAATCCACGGGTTTAACATTATTTCAAAAACAGCGCTTGATGAAATGCAGGCGGAGGGTATTCTTGCGCAGCATTGCGAAACCGGACTTGAAGTTTATCACATTCATAACGATGACAGCGAAAATTTATTTGCGTTTGCGTTTATGACCCCGCCTGAAAACAGTTCAGGCGTTGCGCATATTCTGGAACATTCGGTACTCTGCGGTTCAAAAAATTATCCGCTGAAAGATCCTTTTTTAATCCTTTCCAAGCAGAGCGTTAAAACGTTTTTGAATGCGATGACATTCCCCGATAAGACCGTGTACCCTGCATCGAGCATCCTTGAAAAAGATTATTTTAATTTGATGTCGGTGTACGGCGATGCGGTGTTTTTTCCGCTGCTCAAACGGGAAACCTTTGAACAGGAAGGTCATCGGCTTGAACGAGATGAGAAAGGAAACCCGTATTTTTCCGGCGTGGTGTTAAATGAGATGCGCGGCGCGTATGCGGATTTCGATTCCGGCGTAGACCGTGAACTGCGGCATTCTCTCTTGCAGGGGACGGTGTATGCGCACGATTCAGGCGGCTTTCCGCCCGATATCGTCAAACTCAGCTATGAGGACTTTTGCGCCTTCCATAAAAAATACTATCATCCGGTAAACTGCAAGGTTTTTTTATACGGTAACATCGAAACCGAAAAACAGCTTGCCTTTTTGCAGGAACGCTTCTTGCGTTTTTTTGAACCGGCGGAAAAGCCGCCGCTCATTCCGGCTATTACGCCCTATCCAACGCCCCGCGTATTTTCGGCAACGGCGCCCGCAGGAGAAGGAAAAAATTCCGACAAGCTCACGGTAACGATGAATTGGCTGCTGCCCGAAAGCGCCGACATCGACCGGCTGATGGACTGTATGTTTTTGGAAGAGCTGTTGCTGGGACACGATGGAGCGCCCTTGCAAAAGAAACTGCTCGACTGCCCCTTCGCCGAGGATGTGTATCCGTACAACGGCGGGCAGGCAGACCTGAAAAACATCTGCTTTACGCTCGGCCTTGCAGACATCGATAAAAGTGCGGAAGGGCAGTTTGAAGCCTTTATCCTTTCCGGCCTTGAAGACATTGTCCGGAACGGCTTTGAACCTCAGTTGATTGAAACCGCGCTCAATTCTCTCGATTTTTATAACAGAGAAATTACCCGTTCCGGCGGCCCCTTTTCGCTGGTTTTGATGCGGCGGGCGCTCCGCGGCTGGATACACGGTTTTGCGCCGGAGGCTTCGCTCCGCTCCATACCTGCTTTTCAGCGGCTGAAACAGCGGCTTTCCCAAACCCCGCATTACGCTCAAGACCTCATCCGTACGCTGCTGCTTGATAATCCCCATCGGACAACCGTTTCCGTACGGCCAGACATTCACTTTTGCGAGAACATTGATGCGAGACTTGCTCAAGAAGCGTACCACGCGGCGCAAAGCCTTGGCAGCGTAGAACACCATTCAGGTTCCGCCGAACAGACGGCCGTAACCGTTAGCGGGCAAAAAGCGGATGCGGATACGGGGCTTAATACCAATGCAGTGACCGATGCCCAAGCGCAAAATCTTATTCCGCATATTTCAAAAGAGGAGCTGCCGCCGGTTGAACCGCCGATACCCGAATGCCTCGAATATTTCGGCACGGTTCCCGTTATCATCCATGAACAGCCGACAAACGGTATCACCTATATGGACATCGCCGTTCCCGTCGATTCGCTTTCGGCGGAGGACTATACATACCTGACGCTCTATACGTCTGCGCTTTCCTCGATGGGAACAAAAACGCAGAGCTGGGATGCCGTTGCGGCGGAATTCGCTTACCTGACGGGAGGATTTTCCGCGGTTACCTTTTCCGCAGGCAGGCACCGGACATCCGAAGCCGCGGTATTTTTCGATAATGCGCTCCGCACGGAAGATGTGGCGGATCGGGACTGGATTTTTATCCGCTCTAAAATGCTGCCCGAATATATCGAACCCGCGGTAAACCGTATTTTTTCGTATCTTAACGATATTTCTTTTGCCGACGAAAAGCGGTTGAAGGATGTTTTTATTCAGCTGAAAAATGATCTTGATCCGCTGCCGTCGTATTCGGGGCATACCTTGACTGCACTGTACGCAGCTTCCGCATATTCGGGTTCAAAACGGGCGGAGAATCTCTGGATGGGGATTCCTCAACTGCGTTTTCTGCGCGGGCAGTATGCGGCGCTGGAGCAACAACCGGCGGCAATCGGTGAACTTGCCCGTAAACTTGAAGAAATACACCGGAAACTGATGCGCTCCGGCCTTATCGTGAAGGTGTGCGGTACGAGTGCCGATGTAAGCGTTATCAAAAAAGCGCTCACTTCCCATTTATCGCGGTTTGATTTTCCGCACCGCAATACCGGCGGCTTTAGAACCGAAGCCTTTGAAAAACCGGCGGCGCTTTCGGCCTTTCCCAGCGCCGTGCAGGTGGGCTTCGCTGCGCAGCTTCTGCCGATTACGTTCGATGAAACAGAATACGGCGCTGCTATCGTCTATGCCCAGTGGCTTGAGACGGGGGCATTGTGGGAAGCAATCCGCGTAAAAGGCGGCGCGTACGGCGTTTCGGCATATCCCGATTCCGCAACGGCGCTGTTTACGATGACTACCTACCGCGACCCTGCGCCGCTCAAATCCTTGCGCAGTATACGGGATTGTATCGAAAAGAGCATCGCGGCTCCGCTTACCGATTCCGAACTGGAGGCCTTGATTACCGGCACGTACAGCACAGCGCTCCAGCCGAGAACCCCGGCGCAGAGAAGCGCGGCGGCGTTCTCGCGCCTTTTAAACGGGATAACCCATCAGGCGCGGATGCAAACAATCGAAGGTATTATCTCTTGTACACGGGAACGCATGAACCGGCTTGCCGAACGGCTCGCCGCAAGCGTATCAGGAAGCGCCGCGCTTTCGGCAACGACGGCGGGAGGTATATCCGGCGGTACCGCTGCAGTAATCTGCTCTGACGCGGTGCTCCGGCAAACGGCAGACAACTTAGGACTTCCGCCGCTCACCGTTCTGCCATCGATTTAAAAAAACTTTTTCGGATTTTCACCATCTTATCCTACAAAAGTTTTATGGGAGGAAAATTTAAAACAACATGGCTGCAAAGAATACGTATGATGAATCGAAAATAAAGACGCTTAGCTCATTGGAGCATATCAGACTCCGCACCGGTATGTATATCGGCCGGCTCGGAAACGGCTCGAACCCCGATGACGGTATTTACATTCTTTTAAAAGAAGTGCTCGATAATTCCATCGATGAGTTCATCATGGGAAACGGAGACCGCATCGATGCGCTGCTGAAGGACAACAAAGTTACCGTGCGGGATTACGGACGCGGTATTCCGCTGGGAAAGATAGTGGAATGCGTGTCGGTCATCAACACCGGTGCGAAGTACAATGATGAAGTTTTTCAGTTTTCGGTGGGCTTGAACGGTGTCGGCACCAAGGCGGTGAACGCACTCTCCGAATATTTCCGGGTAGTTTCCGTCCGCGACGGGAAATACGCCGAAGCGGTGTTTGAGCGGGGGGTGTTAAAGCACGAAAAACAAGGAGATGCCAAAAAAGGGATTAAGAACGGCACGCTCGTGGAGTTTATTCCCGACAGGGAAATATTCGGCGACTATACATTCAACCTCGACTTTATCGAAAAACGGATGTGGAACTATGCCTATCTGAACGCCGGTCTTACGCTCACCTTTAACGGCGCTTCATACATATCGGAAAACGGCTTACTCGATCTGCTCAATGCGGAAATCGGCGAAGAAACGCTCTACACGATTGCTCATTTTAAGGAAGCAAAGCTCGAATTTGCCTTTACTCATACCAACAACTACGGCGAAACCTATTTTTCGTTTGTCAACGGACAGTATACCTCGGACGGAGGCACGCATCTTTCCGCTTTTAAAGAAGGCTTACTGAAAGGTATTAACGAATACTACCGCAAAAACTACAAGAGCGAGGATGTCCGCGAAGGCACCTGTGCGGCGGTGGCGGTCAAGGTGCAAGCGCCTGTGTTCGAAAGCCAAACGAAAAATAAGCTCGGTAATACCGAGGTGCGGCCGTGGATTGTCAACGGCACCAAGGCCGCTGTGGTGGAATGGCTGCAAAAAAATGCCGAAGCCGCGCGGAAGCTGGAAGAAAAAATCCTTGCAAACGAGCGGCTGCGGACAGAGCTGAACAGCGTTAAAAAAGAAGCGAAGGCCGCCGCAAAAAAAATTGCAATGAAAATCCCGAAACTCAAAGACTGTAAGTTTCACCTTGGGGATAAGCAGTACGGCAATGAGTCGATGATTTTTATCACTGAGGGAGACTCGGCTTCGGGCTCAATGGTTTCGAGTCGCGACGTCCTTACGCAAGCACTTTTTTCGCTGCGCGGTAAGCCCGAAAATATGCACGGCAAAAAACGCGCCGCCATTTACAAAAATGCGGAGCTCTACAATATGATGATGGCGCTCGGTATCGAAAACAGCCTTGAAAGCCTCCGCTATAATAAAATCATCATCGCAACCGATGCCGATAACGACGGCTTTCATATCAGAAATCTCTTGCTCACCTTTTTCCTCACCTACTTTGAAGAGCTGGTGCTGAGCGGGCGGATTTTTATTTTGGAAACGCCGCTTTTCCGAGTGCGCACCAAAAAAGAGACCTGCTATTGTTATTCGGAAAAAGAGCGGGATGTCGAAATGAAGCGGCTCGGTACAGCGGCGGAGGTTACCCGTTTTAAGGGATTGGGAGAAATAAGCCCGAGTGAATTCGGTCAGTTTATCGGAAAGGATATCCGCCTGTTACCGGTCAGCATTCAGACCGTGAAAAAGATCCCGGGCGTTCTTGAGTTTTATATGGGAAAAAACACCCCCGAACGCAAAGCCTTTATTATGAAAAATCTTCTTGCGGAAGTCGATGCGTAGAGCGATCGATTTTGCTCAACACTCAAAAAGAACTTGAAGCAAATTTTCAACCTGAAATACGGGCGCACGGCAAAACCTAACGACGGATTCAGGGTAAAGAGCCGGACGCTTGATGGTACGCGGATTCAACGCTATCGATAATACCGCCGCCGAGTACCCTACTCCCGCAATAAAATACAGCGGCTTGCCCGCGCGCAACCGCCCGTTCGGGTTCGGTAAAAACGATGCGGACTCGGCTGGCGCCGGCCGGTTCAATACGGGCTTTTTTCAGCTGCTGCCGGTATCGTGTTTTAACCTCTGCGCAAAAAGGCTCCTGCGGCATCTCGGCAATCCGGTTTACTTCCCGCACCGAACAGGCGGCGGCGAGAAGGGAATCCCCCACACCGACGGTAACCGTATTATGCTCTGCCGATTTTTCAACCACGTAAATCGGATAGCCGAACGGCAGGGCAAGTCCCCGCCGCTGCCCGATGGTATAGCGGTGCAAGCCGCGGTGCGTGCCGACCTTGGCGCCGTTGATGTCGATAAAATCTCCTTCGGGAAACGCATCGGGCGCCAATGCTTCGATCACTGCCGTGTAGTCGCCGTCCGGTACAAAGCAAATATCTTGGCTGTCACTCTTATGCGCATTGACCAACCCTGCCTTTTCCGCAATGAGGCGAACCTCCGGCTTCGTCAATTCTGCAAGCGGGAAAAACGTTCTGCTGAGCTGCTCTTGGCTCAACAAGGCCAAAAAATAGCTTTGATCTTTTTGCGCATCAGCCCCCCGCTCCAGCACATACCGGCCGGACGGCTCCTGAAACACCTTGGCATAATGGCCGGTCGCAATAGCATCGCAACCTTCCCGTAAAGCCTGTTCCAAAAGCAGGCCGAATTTAATCTGCTTATTACAGATGTAACACGGGTTCGGCGTTTCTCCGCTGCGGTAGCTTTGAATAAAATAATCGATAATCCGCTGTTGAAATTCGACGCGGAAATCGTAAACACGGTGCGGAATACCGAGAATCCGCGCTGCTTGCGCCGCTTCTTCAATAATTCGCTCGGTTTGTTCCTTCACGGCAGAGGTTTGTTCATTCAGCAAGCGGAGCGTAACGCCGCACACGTCATGCCCCTCTTCTATCAAAAGCTTTGCGGCAACGCCGGAATCTACCCCTCCGCTTAAACCTACTGCAATTTTCACTTTTTTATTGCACTCCGCAATGACAGCGCTTTACCGTCTGCGAGCACAACCGCTTCCAACTGTTTATAGGTATGAGCGGGAAATTGAGCCGGTACGCTTAAAGCGCTGCCGATATAAATCACTTCGACGGTTTTCGTTTCCTTCTCTTCCGTATCGCGGTTTGCTGCGGTGACTCTCACGATAAGCGGCAGTGCATAGTCATCACTTTGTTCCGTGGCTTCGAACGAAACATTCACATAGAGATATTCCTGTTGGGTCAAGTATTCCAATTTGACCGGAACCCCCTGAATTTTTCCCGACTGTCGGCCGGTGTTTAACAGAAAGGATAAAAACGTCAGGGCAAAAACGGCAACAATGGCGAACAGTACTGAACGAGAGGAACGTGTTGCGGTAAGGCTTTTAAGGAGGCTGATTCTTTTAATGTAGTCGGGCTCGTACATCTGCTGTACCGCTTCCGGCGCACGTTTTAAGCGCTCGTTTCGGTCATAGCGGAGATATGAACCGCCCTCGCTCCATGAATCCGATTGATCATTCATTTTTTGACGCTCCGGTAATTTCGTTCGTCTTCCACCAAACAATATCCGCCTGCTTATCTCCGGCGAGGATAGCTGATAAGATGCCGTCGGAAGAAAGATGGAAAGCGTTATACACCAGCTCTTCTAAGGAAACGGACAATGTCCGTGTATAGATTTTATTGGAATGTAAATCGATCAATTCAAGAATATATCCGTCGGTGCGCGGCGTTGTCAACAAGCACCAATTATTCGCCGTTACACCCAGTAGCCCATACACCTTCTTAACATGGCGGACGCCGGTATTCGTATCTTCCGTATCCTCATACGGCGCAATATCCACCGTCCGTTCATACTGCCTGCTTTCAATATTAAACGTATACAGACAGCTTTTATCATAACTGATTCCGGCGCTCACATTGATATCCGTATCGATATCTTCACGGTAATAATCGACTTTAATATACAGCTTCTTAGCCATAAAATCGGGAACAGCCTTATCAAGGCTGGAAAACATCTTTACTCCGTTAGTATAAGGCGACGGCAATCCGCTAAACGCAATGGGAATTTTATACAGCAAACTGCCGGTATTGTCATACCAGTATACCCTAATACCGGTTTCCGCCCGGCACACCACAATAATACCGTTGCTTGAATCCGCATACAGCCCTTCGATAGGCGGAAATGGCGTACCGCCGACACCTTCTTGCCCGACGGTATCCACAAATTCACCGGTCTCATTAAAATGAATGACCGTATCGTGCAACGCAAGATTTTCCGTTTGATCGTACTCAATACGTTCTTCGTTGACCGTATCGACAGCGAACAGGTGTTTATTCGGCGTTACGGCAAGATAGGTCGGATGATTAAGCGGATACGGCACGGCGCTGCGGGTCATAATCTTATCAGCTTGATCAGCATCGATAAATGTCGGGCGGGGATTCTTTTCAGGATTATAGTACAGTGCTAACAAGTCGCCGAACGATGTCAGCCTGAGGATTTTTCCCGCACCTGAATTGCTCAGATAAAAGATACCGTCATCCATAACAAGCTGAGTGTCGGGACGGACATACGGACTTGCCAGCTGAAACAAATCGAGCTGGTCTTCAAAATTTCCGTATTTTATTGAAAAAAGCTGTTTGCGCTCCAAGTTCCCCGTTTTTTCTTTCCCGCACGAAACGGCACAAAGAGAAACAACGACACACAAGAAAATACAAAGCCCTTGAACAAAACGACTGCGGCGGTACATTACAAGAATCCGTTTTTACGCTGCTTATTTGATAACTTCCGCAATACTTGACACAAGACCTGCCATATTCTGAATATCAGCAGGAATAATAATTTTCGTCGATTTTCCGTCGGCTACTTTTTCAAAGGCTTCCAAGCTGCGCAGTTTAATCAGTGCAGGGTCGGCACCGACATTCTTAATCAGATTCAAACCTTCGGCAGTTGCTTTCTGGATAGCTAAAATTGCCTCAGCCTCACCCTGCGCCCTGCATATAGCGGATTCTTTTTCCGCTTCTGCCTGTAAAATCATCGACGCCTTTTTTCCTTCCGCCACCAGAATGGAGGACTGCTTTTGTCCTTCCGCGATGAGGATGGCCTCACGCCGTTCGCGTTCCGCACGCATCTGTTTTTCCATCGCTTCCTGAATGGATTCAGGGGGAATGATATTCTTTACTTCTACGCGGTTTACCTTAATGCCCCACGGATCAGTCGCTTCGTCCAGAATGCTCCGCATACGAGTATTGATAACATCGCGGCTTGTCAGTGTGCCGTCAAGTTCCAATTCACCGATAATATTCCGCAGCGTGGTCGCCGACAGATTTTCAATCGCATTCATCGGATTTTCAACGCCGTAGGTATAGAGCTTCGGGTCGGTAATCTGAAAATAGATAACCGTATCGATCATCATGGTAACGTTATCCTTTGTAATAACCGGCTGCGGCTTAAAATCGAGCACCCGTTCCTTGAGCGACACCTTATTGGCGATTCGATCGACAAACGGCATCTTAACGTGCAGGCCGACCTCCCATGACTGGAAATAGCCGCCAAGCCGTTCGATAATGAACGACTGAGACTGCGGTACAATTCTGATATTCAAAATAAGCAGAACAAGTACGAACACAATTAATGCAAAAGCAATCCACATAATAAAACCTCTCTATTATATTTGGGTGTCTCTACAAGTTTCATTTTCAGAGGCATCCGTTTCTTTTACAATCAGGGTAACACCCTCTATCTTTTCGATGATACATTCGTTTCCGGCAGGTATAACTGCGCCGTCAACCGAAGCAGCAGTCCACACAGCGCCGTTGATTTTAACTTGCCCTTTTTCCCATTCGGTAATGGTTTGTAACACGACGGCTTTTTTACCGATAAGGCTGTCTGCATTGGTATTTTCCCGTTTGGTATGCAAAATTTTCAGCGCAATGGGACGGGTAAAAAAGAGCAACAACAATGCAACAAGCGCAAACAGAACGCACTGCACATAAAACGGCGGATGTAACATGGAAATGAAAATCATCAGCACGGCGCTAAGCGAAAACCACACGGTCGTTAAACCAAGTGTCATTCCTTCGATAACCGCACAGACTACCGCAATGCCGAACCAAAACCACGGCGTATAAAACGCTAAAAACATCGACAGTTGGAAGAGCATACAGCCGCCTTATACTCGCGTCAACGCCGCTCCGATAAAGTCACGGAATAGCGGATGCGGCTTATTCGGGCGGGAGGCAAACTCGGGATGAAACTGCACCGCTACAAACCACGGATGCTTTTTCAGCTCAACGATTTCCACCAAATTGCGCTCAGGGTTGATTCCCGAAAGCAGCATATCGGAGTTTTCAAACCGGCTGCGGTACAAATTATTAAATTCATAGCGATGCCGATGGCGCTCACTGATTTCGTGCATTTTATAAGCCTGCTCCGCCTTGCTGTTCTCTGCAACCATGCAGCGGAAAGAACCGAGCCTGAGCGTACCGCCGAGCTGTACGTCTTTTTGGTCGGGCATCAAGTCGATAACGGGTTCACAATTCTTGATAAACTCGGATGAATGCGCGCGTTCCAACCCGAGTACATGGCGGGCAAATTCGATAACGGCAATTTGCATCCCAAGGCAAATACCGAAATAGGGAACGCCCTTGGTGCGCGCATATTCGGCGGTGAGCACCATCCCCTCAATACCGCGTTCACCGAAGCCGCCCGGGACGATAATGGCATGCACATCTTTTAACAATTCTTCAGCCTTTGCCGCATCCGTAATCTTCGCTGCGTCAATCCACAGCTGTTTTACACGCGCATGGTGGTAGACCCCTGCCGCAGTCAGCGCTTCGCTTACGCTTAAATACGCATCGGGCAGCTCGGTATATTTGCCGACGAGGGCAACCGTTACTTCTTTTTCGGGATGATAATAGGATTCAACCATTTCCTTCCACGATTGTAAATCGGGCTCGGAATTGGGAATATTAAAAAGCTCGCAGATTTTTTTACCGAGGTTCCCTTCTTCCAGCATCAGCGGAACTTCGTAGATGGACTTTGCGGTAAGATTTTCGATAATGGCGTCTTGACTGACATTGCAAAAAAGACTGAGCTTTTCACGAATAGACTTACTGAGCCTTTTTTCGCTGCGGCACATGATGATATCGGGCTGAATCCCGAAGCCGAGCAGCTCTTTAACGCTATGCTGCATGGGTTTGGTTTTAATCTCGCCGCATTCTTTTAAGTACGGTAAAAGGCCGAGGTGAATAAAAAGGCAATATTCCCTGCCGACCGTATTCCGGATTTGCCGAATTGCTTCTATAAAGGGAAGCGATTCGATGTCGCCGACCGTACCGCCTATCTCCGTGATGACGATGTCGCTGCCGGTTTGCTCCGCCGTCTGCATAATGCGGCGCTTAATCTCGTCGGTAACATGCGGAATAACCTGTACGGTCGCTCCGCAATAGTCCCCAGCCCGTTCATGATCCAAAATGGAAAGGTATACTTTTCCGGCCGTGTGGCTATTGAATTTATGCAAAGCAACATCGGTGAACCGTTCGTAATGGCCGAGATCGAGGTCGGTTTCTCCGCCGTCCTCCGTTACAAAAACTTCTCCATGCTGATAGGGGTTCATCGTCCCCGGATCGATATTCAGATAAGGGTCAAACTTTTGATTGATAACCGAAAACCCTCTGCTTTTCAGCAAAAGTCCGATAGATGCGGCGGTAATGCCTTTCCCAAGGGAAGAAACAACTCCGCCGGTAATAAAAATAAAACGAGCTTTCATCATGCGCGCCACTATACCACATTACGAGCGCTTCCGCAATCAACACCCCCGACGCAGTTAATTCTTAATTCTTAATTCTTAATTCTTAATTCTTAATTCTTAATTCTTAATTATGAATTACTCTCCCCTTTCCCAAACGGTTTGCTTATGTAAATCAGTACCGGCGTCATCAAATAGTCGGCGGCGAGAGCGGACATGAGACCCACAGCGGCCAATACGCCGAGACGTAAAATTGCAGCGATATTACACGTAAGATACACTAAAAATGTGGCAGACAAAATAATCGTGGTCATTGCAAGCGTTTTTCCGATGGAATAGAACGTCCCGAAAATAGCGCGGTTATACGATTTTTCTTTTTCAAAAAGATACTTTGCGTGGTTGGTAAAGTGAATAGTGTCATCAACGGCAATACCGAGGATCATCGGCATAATCGCCATCGTCATAAGATCGAGCGAAATACCGAGATAGCCCATAATCGCACCGATGATAAGAACGGGAAAGATATTCGGGATAAGCCCGATGAGTCCCATTTTCACACTGCCGAATACGAGCATCATCAAAATTGCAATTGCAACGAGCGAAGTTAAAAATGAGTACAGCTCGCCGAATACGATTTTGTTGTTCAATTCCGCAAATTGCACGGCAGCCCCGATTAGATGACAGTCCGCCTGCGGAAATAGTTCCGCACATGTTTGCTCGATGGTTTTCATATTTGCCGCAAGTTCGTTTGCATCATACGAGGCAACGTCAATCGCCATACGAAGCGTACGGAACTCTTCGTCAACCCAACGCGACGTTTGCCCGCCTGAAATTTCATACAAAAATAAGAGCTGCGCGAGTAAGTCTTCATCATCGGGGATTGTGTAAAATGCGGGATCGTCGGAGTGCATCGTTTGATTCATCTCTTTGACAATATCCAAAATCGAAAAGATTTTCGGCACACCGTTATTCATTTTTGTTAATCTGAACGTCCCGATGAGTGTGCTCAGTTTATCGAGTTTTTTAAGCACATCGGGATTTTTGACTGCATCATCTTCATCAAAGGTGAGCATAATGTTGTAGTTAAAATAGGAGCCGAGCTGCGACTGCGTAATTTGATAGAGGCGTCTGATATACGGAATACGTAATCCCATAAATTTAAAGCTGTCCATGTTGACATCGATTTTGAACAACGCCGGAATACAAGCCGCAGTGATGAGTGTAAATGCAACAATGACTGCTTTACGCCTTTTGATAATGGAACGGCCGAAGCGTTCAAACCGTGCATCCAATTTTTGCGCACGTGCAGCTCTTTTTGTATGAGCGAGTGCCGAACCTTTACCGGCTTCAATATCTTTACCGAAGCTCATCAAAATCGGGATGAGAACACTCACATAAACATACACGGCGAATACCATCGCAGCGCTTGCAGCCCCCATCCAGCGCATCGGTCTGAGATCCGTCGTTAAAAACGAAAGTACCGAAACAACGGTGGTAACAACGGTGAAAAAGAGCGGCCAACCGGTATTTTCAATTGAATCGATAACCGCTTCTTTCCGCTTGCCGATTGCATAGAAACCGGTTTTAAACGAATTGACAAGGTGAATTGAGTACCCGACCGAAAGCGCCATCGCAAGTACAATCGGCACCGACATCATCTCCGACTTTCCCGAAATATGCAAAAAGCCCATAAAGCCGAGCACCGTAGTAATACCGAAGAAGGTTGCGAATAGCGGTACGATCGTTCCGCGCAGCGAGCGGGTAAATATGATGAGCAAGATAATCATGCAGAGAAAACTCAAGCCCACGCTTTTTGTGGTCTCGCGCCCCATCACTACTTTTTCTTCCGTTTCGGTATAGGGAAGCCCCGCAGGTTTTATCGTATACGCAGCGCTGTGATATTTAGGGTCGGTTACAATATCGATTGCAGCTTCTCCGATAACGTACATCGGCGCCTTGGTCGAAGTTTTACTCCACACTTCTTCAGGCGGCGTTGCTTTAAGCGACAGCACCAACCACGTTTCCGTTGCATCCTGCGTTACAAGCTTATTGACAATCGACTTGCGCGACAGGATAAAGTCTTTGGCTTTTTTTAATGCTTCGGGATTGTCGGGAATACCGTCCCGAAACGGATTGCTGATTTCTATGCCCTCAACCGTACCAACGGTAATATCCGTATCAGTAATCGAGGTAATGGAATCCGCATACGGTACTTTTTCCAAAAGCTCGGCGCCGATGTCTTTAATCGCTTGGAGCACATCCGGTTTAAATACATCATCGGATTCAAAAAGCAGCACAATCGAATCGTTACTGCCGAACAGCTCCTTAAACCTTGCATCGTTCTTTTTGGCGGATTCCCGTACGCTGATAAATTCGTCTTCATCCGCTGAGCCGACTTTAAAACTTTTTACGCCTATAAGCCCCACAACCGTTACTGCTGCAAGCAGAGCTAAACAAAGCCAGCGGTATTTTAATTGAAATGTTGCAATCTTTTTAAAAAATATGTGCAATCCTTCAAGTTTCATAGTACAACCCTTCTTATGGGAACCCCTTAAAAATCTAACCGAGTTTCTAGAGATGCCCTGTTATAACAAAAATAGTAAACATTGTTTACTATTTTAGTATAGGATTTCCATAAGAATTGTCAATAGGTGCGGTTGTCGGTTCGCTTCGTCTGCAAACACTCCGGCATAAACTGTGAAAACGCCGGTTCTTTACCTTTTGAGCACCTTATATAGGAGTATACCGACGGCAAGTAAGATCAGACCGGCGATATCTAATCCCCGCAGTATCCAAACGGGAAT
>ERZ772960.2105-NODE-2105-length-14876-cov-2.957493_pt1 | contig 14876 bp, 11 predicted proteins | sample MGYA00580678_ERZ772960 | MGnify/ENA primary metagenome ERZ772960 (study PRJEB29015, sample SAMEA2737930) | human oral metagenome | biome: human oral; feature: human-associated habitat; material: dental | place: China | collected 2059 ... | reverse complement strand
CGTGTGTCCCTACTACAAGCAGACGAGCGCCGTGTGCTTTTTAGCGTCAATAACGATGACCGCGGATGTCACGGTGCGGCATCTCGAAGCTCTGGATGCCTATGGGCAGGGTCTGCAGTTTTTCGCTCATGATCCCGTCACCTCGCCCCGGTTGGCCTTTTTATGACTCTATTCTAGCAGAAGTGGAACGGGCGTGTGAGGAGCTCGATACACACAGCGCCTCCCGCGGGCTTGGGAGGCGCTGGCGTTCGGAACCTCGAGCGGTCTATTCCTTGGAGACGAGATAGCCGCCCAGGCTGTCGAACCGCTTTTCGGGCGTGGCGCCTGGACGGAGCTCAAAAATGGCGCCCTCGGCGTTTTGCAGCATTAAAATTCCGTCAATGGCCACGTTCTCGATAACGTACATGTCGGAGGGCAGCGCTGCGTTCAGCCTTCTTTCCCTCAGGGTCACGTCCACGACGTTCAGCCGAGGAGAGTCCACCACTCCGGTGAGCTCGATACCCCGCGCGGAGATCGCTCCGTACTCTCGCACATAAGCCCTGTAGTCCTCGGCAAAACGAAGCCCCAGACTTTTTTCCGCGTCCTGGATCTTCTTGTCGCAGGCTGGAGCGAGAGAACGCAGGCAGGAGAGAAGCTCTATAACTTTTTCTATCGTTGGCATGATCTACGGCTCCTTATTTATTGGGAATCGTTCTGAGAATCCAAAAAATACGCTCGGTTTTGCCAATGGGCCTCCCGCTCCCTTTGGAACTCCCCCCTGTCGATCTCCGAAACCTTCTGCTTGTCGTGCAAAATGGCATCGTTACCCTGCCCCCGGTGTTCCTGTGTCGTGAGCTCCGCGAGAGGGGCGTCCTTCTTCTGCCCCACGTGATGCAGCTCGATCGTCTCTCCGTTTTGGTTCAAGGGGGGCTGACCATTTATCATGCGCTCTCTGTTGGTACGACCATATTCATCGCGCCTCTCCAGATCGATATCCTGCCTTACGAGGCAACTTTTTCCGTTGATTACAACCTCTTTAAGCCCTGCCCCGATGTAGATCTCCGCTTCCTCGAAAGAGCTGATGACGTCGCAAAGCTCGGCAGACCAACCCTGCGACTCCTGCAGCACTTTTTTTTCTCTGTCCGACAAACCCTCCCCTTCATGGAGAGAGACGTCTTGCGCAATGGGCCTGTCCAGTTTATTTCCTTCGGACTCCATCGCTTCGGATTCCATCGCCCTGGCCTCCGCGTTCTCCAAAAGCGGAATTCCTTCTGGCGCGTCGTTTTCAGCCTCGTTTACGGAGGATTGCAGCGCCTCAAATTTCAAAAGGACTTCCCCCTCTCCGCAACCTTCTCCCTCCAGACGGCATAAATTCGTTCTCCGCTTTCGTCAAAAGCGCAGTTTTTCAGACAACACTGGCAAACACTCAGCCTCATGGCATCGGAGAGCACGGGGAACACCCCGTCAATCTTGTGCAGAAGAGCGTCGTTCAATTCGTCAAACGATTGTACCGTATGGAAGAGCCTCCTCAGCTCATGCTGTTTGCAGGTCAGATCCGCCACGATCTGCGCCAGCTCCGCAAAACGTCCCTCGTCCCATATCTTGAGCCTTCCGCTCTGCTCGTATTCCGTCAGAAGCGGATGCAGTTTCATTTTGAGTCTGGCGGAGAGGGGCGCTTGCCGCAAATTGTCCTCCAGGTACGCGATATCCGGCTCCACAGGGGAGGAGAGGCGTTCCTTGAGCAAAAAATTGAGCCATGCCGAGGGAATGCTCTTTCTCTCGCGTTCTGCGGGCTTGAAATTGAAAGAATAGGGGATTGTTGGAGCGTCGAATTTTTTGATTTTACACAAAACCGGCTCCAGCCAATCATTTTGATAGACGACGGCGACACCGCGCGGGAGCTTGGCGATCTCGTCCAGCTGTTCATTTTTCAGCGCGGCGGACTTTCCGGCCAGGGCGCGGTCCGACTCGTCGGGCAGCCGCAGGATGATCTTGGTGTTGGTGTTGCGTATTGCGGCGCTGTCCACCGCCCCCGGCGATTGATCCGCGATGACGAACCCCTCCCCATAGGTCCGCATCTCCGCGATGGAATTGGCCAGCATCTCGACGGATTTTCCCACAAGGCCCGTCCCTTCGGCTCCCTGCTCCGATGAGGCTCTTTTGAGGATATTATGGGCCTCCTCGAGCACCGTAACGTGCCGGAGGGGGACGTTCATCCCGTTTGTAAAGGCCGTCCTGTGCTCGCTCAACCGAATGACGAGGAGCCCCATGATCAAAGCCTTGGTCTCCAGGGAGCCTACGCGGCTCAGGTCAATGACGACATTGCTGTCGAACAGGGTGGCGTTGTCCGTCTCATAGGGCGAAAAAATCTGCCCGTTCAATCCATTGGAGAGGGAGCGGACGCGCGTGCCCAGAGCTCCAAGGTAGTTGCTCTTCACCTCCTGGGCGTAGGCCGAGCTTTCAATGACGTCGCTCAGGGCGTCCTGGAGATCGACAAAGGTCGGAAAGAGATCTTCCGAGACGGAGTTTTGGGATTCCGTGAGATCCCAGCCGCAGGACTCGTAGGCCAGGGAGAGTGCGTCCTTCAGAACCGCGGGCATGGCCGCGTACATCGGCCAGCAGACGTTGAAGACCTCGAGCAAACGGTCGATATGCTCCAGGACGTGAATCGCCTGAGGAAATTTGAACGGATTGAGCTCCAGCAAAGGTCCGAACCGGGGGTTGGTCCCCAGTACCGTCACGTCCTTGCGGTTTCCAAAAACCTGTTTGTATTCGCCTTTTGCGGGTTCTATCACCATGAATTTGACGTCGAGGACATCTAGCTGCCGGAGAAGTTCGTAAATCGCGTTGCTCTTGCCCGAACCCGTAGAGCCCGTGATGAACGTGTGCATGGACAGGCTGTCCCTGTCCAGAAGCACCCGATTTTCGGACACCGTGCCCATGTTGAAAATATTCCCGAGGTTGAGGGCGTGTTTGGGCTGGGCCTCGCCATACGCCGCGACCTCCCGGCCGAACTCCGCGTGTTCGATGACGGGCAGTCCGGGGACGGAACGGCGCGGAAGCCCCATGTGCAGCGCCAGCTCGTCTCCGCTGACGAAAGTACAGGGGGTGACCGGAAGATCCCCGATAGGGCTGGGGTAGACGAACACGGGGTGGATGAAGTTTGTGAGGTACTCGTGCAGACGCTCTGCCTTTCGCTTATCCGCCCTCCGGCTCCATGAGTTGATGGCGCTGGTCTCGATGCCCGAGCTCTCCCCGCTCATGAGGGCCTTGTACGACGCGGCGGCAAGCTCGGCGACATAGGGGGTGTCGGACGTGAAATAAGCCGCGCATTCCCACATCCCCAGGCTCTCAAAGTCGCGCATCCGCTCAAGCTGGATGTCCAGCCGATCCAGGATATCGGCGATCGCCTTGTCCTGACGGGTCAGGGTGATGTTCTGAGACATCCCGGCCTGCCGCCCTGTCGTCCGGGCCTGCCCCTCCGTGGCACTCTCGCTCGTGCCGCTGCTGACGCCGGAGGTCCGGGAGTGGCTGGTCCCCTGGCTCGTGCTCTCCGATTGAAATTCTGACGCGAGCAGTGACAAAGCTGTTCCAGTCGAAACGGGAACTCCTCCAGGGAGAAGTCCAACACTCGCCGAAAAGGAGATTCCAGCACTGACCGAGGTCCCCCTGCTGACCGAGGTTGTCGAGGACGTCCCGTCCGTGACCGAGTTGCTTGTTGTCTCGTTGGTTCCCTTGGTCAAGGCGCGGCTCTCCGTGTCGGAGAGGCTGAGCGAGCTGTTGGCCGCATAGCTGACCTGTGCGCTGGCGAACGAGGACAGGTGGGTGTAGATCCTTTCGTATTCCCTGCGTGTGACCACGCGTTTGTCCTGCGGCACGCTGGTTGCGAGGATCAGCGCCGTGTATCGCTCGCCCTGGAGGGACAGGGCCAGTTTTTCCAGTCCCTGGATAAAGTTCTTATTGGACGCGTGTTCCTCCCCCTTGGCGTTGGCGATGCAGGAGACGGAGGAGATATATCCGGCCTCGACGCGTGATACCACCTCCTTCATGTCGTTGTCGTAGAACTCATCGTGGATACGAATCCCTGGGAAGTGTCCGGAAAGGGTCTTTTTCAGGCTTTCCTTCAGGGAATGGATCGTGCGCTCCTCCTCCCCGGAGCGAACTCCCATGTAAAAAACCGTGCTCTCCCCGCTGCCCTCGATCAGGATGAAAACCGTGCCCTTGACGTTCGACAGGGCGCTGAAGACGCTGGAAAACTTGTCCGTAGCGCACTCGTCCTTCCCGTAGACCATTTCGACGATCTTGAAGAAGCGGACGTTCTCCGTCAGGTTGTCCCGAACGATCTGGGGATCGAGCGGAACGATCTCCAGTTTTTCCAGGCCGGCAAGGTAATTTTTCAAGATGATGTCGTCCACGGCGCGCATGGCAGGGCTTGCCTTTGCCCACAGCTCGCGGGGGGAGGGAATGGCCGCCAAGGTGTCTCGAATCATGTCCTTACTACTGGTTTCTTCCATCTCCAACACCCCTTTCCTTCTCCACCAAGCCTTTCATCGCCTCAATTTTTGCGCAACACGGCCCAGAGGAGCGCCGCCGCGCCCAGGGCAAGGGCCAGCAAGACCCCGCCCGCAACAAAACGGGACGGTGTTTCCTGCGAGCAGCGAGCCTGCTCTTCACGCTTCTCGCGGATGTTTTGGATCCTCCCGGCATAGAGAACCGCGCAGATCTCCTTCAGCAGGTCCAGCCGCTCTCGGGAGAAATTTCGGAGCAGCGCACTCATCTGACTGTCCATGTAGGCCTTGTTCCATTGCTCCCTGTCTCTGTTCAGTTCCTCCCCGTTGTGAGGGTCGTAGAGATCGAGCTGCGCCCTCGCCGCCTCCCGCAGCATCTCCTCCATCTCCGTAAAGGTGGGGTCGACCACGAGGCTGTCCTTGATGATGATACGAACCATTCTGATATCCTTTTGTTCAAGGGCCTTCCGAAACGTTTCGCTGAGAGCCATAACGATATCCCCCTTATCCTGCCGCGTTAAAAATCCCTATATTTCCCTATATATCCCTCTATATCTCCAAGATGGACTGGACGCGAAGCTGGATATCCTCCAGCCAGGCCAACTTTTGCCGGGTCTCTTCGAGGAATTTTTCCGTTTGGATCTGATCCGTTGCGCAGTCCTTCAACTCCTGGAGTTTCCGGTCCAGGACGCTGTCGAGCTCCTTGAATTTCTCATTAAAAGCGGCCTTGATCTCCTTCATTTGTTTTTGGGCATGGCGTATGGCGCGATCCTCGCCGTCCATGAGCTGTTTCTGTATGGGAGCGAAGAACCGCTGGGCCAGCTGGGAACCGTTGACGACGTTCTTGTAAACGTCCTCGTACCAGCCATCTTTATCAAACCAGGTCCAGGGTTTCCACCAGGCCTTATCGGTATTTTCAACCCATTCTTCGCCGACTTTCTTCTCCCGGACCATCTCCTGAACCAGGGCCGCCGCGTCGATGCCGCTTCCCATATTCCCCGCAATGAGCTCAAAGGGATCCACGGCAATTTTGCCCACATCCAAATCCTTCGCCAAATCGGCGATGCGGCTCCTGTACTCGTTCAAAAGGCCCTGGGCGTTGTTTTGAACGAAGTTGTTGATCATTTCCTCCAGCTCGACCTTGATTTCCGACTGCAGGCGTTGGGCAAATTCCTTAAAGTACTGGCACTGGGCTTTCGCCGCATCCTCCGTGATCTCCTCGTCGCAGCCGGAGAGCAGACGGGATACCTCCTCCTGAGCCCTGTCCGTGACGGATCGGGCAATCTCTTTGATCTCCTCGCTGCGGTCGACGCGGGCAAGTTCGTCCCGGAACTTTTTACCCTCCTCTCCGCTCCTGAGCTTCGCCTCGATGGCGTCGATCTGCGCACGGATCTGATCCCGCTCCTCGCTGTGGATGGCGATGCTCTCCTTGGTCTTCTCCATGGCGCGGGAGCTCTCCAGCCTCCTGGAGAAGGTGTCCACGAGGTTCTTGATCTTGGCGGTCCTCGCGTACTTCTCCACGTACATCCTGATTGCCGCCTCGATGGGGATGATGCCCGTATGGATCAGGGCCTCCCGCTTGGGATCCCCGTCGGCCCTGGCCTGGGACAGCATCCCGCCGATCTCTTTTCGCAGGCTGGGCGAGAGGGGCGCGTAGGTTTCGAGGTGCAGGTCGGGGTTGCGGTTGATTTTCCGTATTTTTGCGACGACCTCGAAGATGCCGTCCTCCGCCGTGTTCATGTCCAGGGACTTCACATCCACATCGTGCAGGGTCGTCCTGATGTCCAGAGCCGTCAACGCGGAGGCGGGGAAGATGTTGGGGTTTTTGATCCCTTTGCTCTCCAGATAGGTCCGCACCTTGTCGATCGAGTTTTTAACGCTGTCCTCTCCCTGTTTGAAGTCGTCCAGCTTGTTGACGACGAAGAGGAAACGGTCCTTCGATTGCTTGCCCCCGACGCTCATGCTCTCCGCGACGTGAGAAAGAAGGCGGCTGTCATCGTTGACGGCCAGCTGGGTGGCGTTCAGGATGTAGAGCACAAGAGTTTTGGAGGAGTCTCGAATCATCCTGTAGGTCGTGGCCTGGTGCTCCGGATCCCGAGAGTTGTTGGGACCGGGGGTATCCACCAGGACAAGAGCCATATCCTCCGAGGAGAGGAACGGGATATCGCCCTCCACCCTGATGGTGGAGACCTCCGGATCGGAATTGAACTCCTCCATATCCTCCAGCGTGAGGTTGGTGCTGGTCTTGAGGTGCTCGTTGGACTTTCCGAAAACGAAAGCCCGGAAGCGATCCAGATCACAGTCCTTGATCTCGGTGATGATGGCGGTGCACGCCTCCTGGCGCGCCGGCATCAACTTTTTGTTCAGCATCGCGTTGATCAGGGTGGACTTGCCCGCGCTCATGGTGGCGAGGACGTTCACGGGGAACTCCGCGTTGTTGGCCGCCTCGAACGCCCTGAGGATGTCGGGCTGTCTCAGTTCCTCAAAGGGCCCCTTGCGGATATCCTCGAAGACCGCCTGGATCAATTTCTCCTTGTCCATCACCTCTTTGGCGGGAGTGTGCCGGCAGGTGATCCGAACCCCCTCCGACTCGGCGTTGGAGGCGATGAGGGCCAAATCCTCGAAGTCCAGGGTCGTTCCGTGAAACTCGATCGAGAACGTCCTGCTGTTGTATTCCTCCGTGAGGATGCGGGGGAGGTCCTCCACCCACTCCTGCAAGCGCCTGTCCTCGACATGCAGCGCGCTGTTCTGCTTGGGGGCTTTGCCCTCGACCATAATCTCCGTTTCAAGTTTGTAGGGGTTGTACCTGATGAAAACCTCGATCATATTCCGCAGTCCATCCTTTCATCGCCGTTTGAGCCGCAGCTTTTAGGAAGCGCTGATTAAAACAAAAATGCATATTTTTCCAAGAGTAAGTATGCAAAATATCTATAGACAAAAATCTCCAGCGCTTCCCTAAAATTAACATGGGGGCTCCCCCCCATGCCCCCACGCCGCTATCAGGATAGCGGCGGCCCCGGCAAGTGTTCTCCTCAAAACGGGCAAGCTGGGGTACCACCGGGAGGCTCCATGGATTAAATCAGCGTTTCCTTTATTTATCTGCCGAGAACGGCTTCCAGGCCGCTCAAACCGGAATCGCGCAATAAACTCAGGCATTCTTCCTCCAACACCTTCGATAACGTACCCGAACGTTTTCCCCCGTTTTTTCCGTCAGCCCAAAATGAAAGCGCCCCCTCGGAGGAAGGAGGAGAGGAGGGAGGATAAAAGCGAGAGAGCGTTTGATCCTGCTTCCTGAGCTTGCGGATCAGCAGGCGGAGGTCATCGTGTTCGTCCTCGTTCATGGGATCGTCCAAAAGGCGTTTTTTTGCCAATAAAGCGGCGTAAGCCGACAGGGGACAAAGCGTGGGCGATTGGAACCCGATCTCCAGGAGATCGTCCCGAACCCCGCCGACCGTCTTGTCAATACAGTCTTCGCCCTGTTTGTAACGATCCAGCTTGTTGATGACGAAGACCACCTTCTCCTCCGGGACGTGCTGATGGACATACTCAAGGTGCTTTCGGTCGTCAGCGGTCCCGATATTCTCCGCGTTCAGGACGTACAGGACCAGGTCATAATCGCCGTTCTCGATGGCGTTACGGCTCAGCTGTTCGTGGTCTCGGTCCAGGGCGGAGTTTACCCCCGGCGTATCGACAAAGCACCATTTGTACTCATGCGACAGCGAGGAGCGGAAGTAGGTGTAGACGCCAAGGTAGGGCACCGAGCTTTCCGAATCGTAGGTCATCAGCGTCTCCTCGTCGGCGTTCATATCCAGAACGCTTTCCCACTCGCCGCTGAAACCGTCCTCATAGGGCTTGTTGTAGATATAGTGAATCTTGGCCGTGCACGCGTCGTTTTGCGTCCTGCTGATTTTTTTCCCAATCAGGGCGTTGATCAGCGTGGACTTTCCGGAGCTCATCCCCGCCGTGATCAGCACGGTTCGCAGGGGCTTTGCGGAGAACGCCCTGTTCTGCTTCCAACAGACCAGCTGCCGCCTTATCTGCGTCCTGGGCATTTGTGTCCTGGGTATGGAAGCGCCATCCCCCCTGTGGTAGAGGAATTCAAATAAGGATTGTGCCTTTTCGGACCTCATCTTGGGGGACAAATCCATCATCTCCGAGAAGATTGTCCTGGCAAGCGTGGGGTTGTCGTAACAGACGGTAAAGAGGACGTCCAGGAAAAAACTGTAGCGGTAGGTCGTCGGAAGAATGCCGCTGAACCCCAGCCCCATCAGTTTTTTGGCGTCGTCCAAAACGTTTGGGTTGGACGAAGAAGGCGCGCCGCTTCCTTGAAACGCCTGGAGGTACACGTTGAAAACGGCTTGGGCCCGAGCGTCGCCGTCTGCGTATTTTTTGACGAAGTACCCCAGGGCATTCAAATATCTTGCCCTGAAGGTGGCCGATTTGCGCGATACGGGATGCTCGTGAAGGAACAGAGCGGTACCGTCCAAAAACGCTTTCTCACGACACGGGGCGCCCCCAGCGCCTTCTCCCTGCTTTACGAAAAAACGTCCAGCCGAACGGCCGGACGCCAACTCTGCCGTTGCCAAGCGCCACACCTCCAAAAATTCAGGATAAGGCTACAGGATATGGAAAACCCTGATGAAATCGGTGTTTCCAAAGATCAACCCCCGCTTCCGTCGATAGGGTTGGCCGAGGGCGTTGACAGGCGTCATTTCTTTCCTCCAAAAGCCTCCAAATAAAGAAGAACTCTCCGTAAGCATAACAATGGAGGGCGTCAGCTTAAGGGTGTTTTGCTTTTCGAGTTTGTGGCGGATGCGCTCCTCATCCCCCGTACTCGACCTTCGCCGGGGCACAAAAAAAGACGCCCTTCCCCCAGCGCTCGGCGCGCTGGGAAGGAGGGGCGTTTGGGGTTGATTCTGTGGAGGGGCTAAAGGATTCCGAACTGCGGTTACTCAGGTAAGCACAAGGACGCACGCACGCACGCACGCACGCACGCACGCACGATAATTGTGCCGACTCAGGAAAAAGTCAAGGGTTGAATGCGTATTTTCAAGGGCAAAAGCGACTTGCATGGGCCATCCCATCCTCGGAAAAATCGGAAAAAATGGTGGAGACTCAGTCCTGCAAAAAACCACGAAAACTCCAAGGACTTCAAGAATTATAGGCGAGCCCTGCCGCAGGGTCAAGGTGCCCCGCCCTATCTCGGCGCTCTGCGGAAGCTCACCCTCAGGTCGCAGACGTCGCCCCGCGTCCGGTAGCGGAAGAACGCAAGGGGGCGTCCGGCCTCGTCAAAGTCCCGGCGTTCCAGGAGCAGGATGGGGTCGCCCTCCGACAGCCCCAGCAGTTTCCCGTTCCCGGGGTCCACGGGGACAATCTCCAGGCTCTGCTCCGTCCTGGACGAGGTCCTGCCGTAGTAGCGAAAGACCTCCAGGACGGAGAACGCCATGAACTCGATCCCCTCGATGCCCGGAAAGACCTCCCGGGGCAGGTAGAACTCCTCGACGTAGAGGGGCTGGCTCCCCTCCAGGACGCGCTGCCTGACGTGGAAGAGCGGACCGTCCGCAGGGACGGCCAGCTTCCTCCCGTAATAGGGCCCCGCGGCACGAAGCGCCTTCTTCAGGACCTGCCGTCTCAGACGGTGCGGTTCCCGGAGCCGAAAGCCGAACTCCCCCTCGCCCAGGCGGGTCTCCGCCTTCAGCCTCACGTAGACGCCCTTCCCTGCGACGCTCCTCAGCAGCCCTTCTCGGACCAGGAGGGCGACGGCCTCCCGGACCGTCCGGCGGTTCAGGCCATAGGCCGCGGCCAGCTCGTTCTCGGAGGGGATCGCCGTCCCCGGCGGATACTCCCCCTCCTCGATCTTCGCCCGCAGCACCTCCCGGAGCTGAGCTCTGTAGCTCGGAAACCCGTCGTTCCTGGGCATCAGGCTTCTTCCTCACAGCAGGCGGTGTTGTGATAGACGAGACGAATCCTGTCGCTCCGTATGACGCTCTTGCAGTACTCGACGGGTGTGCCCCCGCCATCGGCGACGACGGAGCGGACAAAAAAAGCGGGGCTCCCCTCGGAGACCCGCAGATGCCGCGCCTCCCACGCGTCCACGTAGGTAACGCTTATCGTCTCCTGTCCGACGGACAGGTCCGCGCCGTATTCCTCCTCGAGGACCGCGTACAGGGAGCTCGAGGAGAGGGCCCGGTCGGAGATTCCGGGAAAGGCCGCCTCGCTGAGGTAAACGTACTCCAGAAGCAGGGGCTCCCCATCGAGTCGGCGAAGCCTCACGGCATGAAAAATGGACGTCCCCAGGGGAACCCGCAGGAACTTGCTCACGGACTTCGGGGCCTCGAAGGAAGCGGACCTCAGGACCACGGAGTCCGGCTCCATCCCCATCGAGCGGCCCCACTGGGTGAACGACAGAAGGTCCGTCAGGTCCTTTTCGAGCCTGCGTCTTTCGACGTAATGCCCCGACCCGACGCGGCTGGCGATCCTCCCCTCCAGGCGCAGAAGGGAGAGCGCCCGCCGCAGCGTCTCCCGGTGGACGTCCAAGGCGCCGCAGAGCTCCCGCTCGCTGGGAAGCCGGCCTCCGCGCGCCGGATCGGATTCCTCGAGAAGACAGAGGAGCCGCTCCTTCGCCCTCTCGAAAGGCGTGATTTCCTTAATGGTCCGTCAGCCTCCCCTCCCGACTCCCTCTCTCCCGCTCCCGCTACAGGATGTTCCGTTCCGTATCCTTGTCGAAGACGTGGATGCGGTTCCAGTGCACGTGGAACTCGGCCTCGTCCCCCACCGTCTTCTCCGTATCCGGGACGACCCGCGCCACGACCTGCCGACCGAAGAGCGTGGAGTAGAGAAGCGTCTCGGACCCCATGAGCTCCGCCACCTCCACGGTGGAGCGAAGGCGGGAAAATCTCTTCGTGAGGGGGTTGACCTCGCTCTCGTGAAGGCTTTCGGGGCGGATTCCGGCCACGACCTCCCTGCCCACGTAGCCCCCCTCCTTCAGCTTTCGTTCCCGCTCCTCGGAGACCCCCAGGACGCTGCCGTCCGGGAGCCGGATCTGGAGGACCCCATCCTCCTCGACGACCGTCCCGGGGAGGAAGTTCATCTGGGGGCTTCCGATGAAGCCGGCCACGAACATGTTGACCGGCCGGTCGTACAGCGCCTTGGGGGTGTCTATCTGCTGGATCTCCCCGCCGTTCATGATGACGATGCGGGTCCCCATCGTCATGGCCTCGGTCTGGTCGTGGGTCACGTAGATGAAGGTCGTCTTCAGGCGGTTGTGCAGCTTGGCGATCTCCGCACGCATCTGGACCCGCAGTTTGGCGTCCAGGTTCGAGAGGGGCTCGTCCATCAGGAAGACCCGGGGCTCGCGGACGATGACCCTCCCCAGGGCGACGCGCTGGCGCTGGCCCCCCGAGAGCGCCTTGGGCTTTCTGTGGAGCAGGTCCTCGATGCCCAATATCTCCGCCGCCGCCCGCACACGCTTTTCGATGACGTCCCCTGGGACCTTGCGGAGCTTCAGGCCGAACGCCATGTTGTCGTAGACGGTCATATGAGGATAGAGGGCGTAGTTCTGGAACACCATGGCGATGTCCCGGTCCTTGGGGCAGAGCCCGTTCACCAGGGCGCCATCGATGTAGAGCTCCCCCTCGCTGATGTCCTCGAGCCCGGCGATCATCCGCAGGGTGGTGCTCTTTCCGCAGCCGGAGGGTCCGACCAGCACGATGAACTCCCGGTCGTCGATGGTCAGGTTGAAGTCCTTGACGGCGACGACGCCCCCGGGATAGATCTTCTTGACCCCCTTCAGTTCCAGACTGGCCATGGCGTTCCTAGTACGGCACCTTGCCCATGTAGCGGCGGGTCTTGAGGGGATGGTTTCTCCTCTCCGCCAGGGCGTCGCTGTAGCGGCCGAGCACGGCCAGCAGGATGAACGGGCCGTAGATTCCGCGCCGCTCCGGGGCTATTCCCTCCAGAGGATAGTTCTTCGTGTCGATCAAATGGGCCCTGCGGGTGTACTGACCGGCAAACTTGATCACGCGCTCGGTGAGGGGCCGGGTCTCGTCCTCGCCCTGGAATATCAGCAGGTTGGTGTCCTCCGTGAGGGTCTCGAAGGCCCCGTGGAAGAACTCCCCCGCATGGATGGACTGGGCGGGAATCCACTGCATCTCCTGGAGAATGCACATGGCGTAGGAGTAAGCCTCGCCCCAGTTGATGCCGCTCCCGGTGACCATGAAGAAGGTCTGGTCGTGATTCTTCTCGGCGAACTCCCGGGCCTCGTCCCCGGCAGCGGCGCGGATGCGCATCAGCCCCTCCGGCAGAAGGCTCAGTTCCTTCTGCACCTGCTCGTAGTCGATGCCGTATCCCAGCTTGTCCAGGAGGCAGAAGACGATCTGATAGAGCATGATGAGCTTGGAGTCCGTGACCCCGAACGGCGCATCGTTGGCGAAGACGTAGTCCACGGCCTTGCCCAGCGGGGTGTCCGCGTTGCCGGCAAAGGCTATGGTGCGGGCGCCCCTCGCGCGGGCCAGCTCCGCGGCGGCCACGGTCTCCTTCGTCGTCCCCGTATAGGACGAGAGAATGACCAGGGAGCGCTCCGTCAGCGCCTTGGGCTTCATGTTCAGGAACTCGCTGGAGTTGTAGGGGGCCGAGGGAAGCGCCGTGTGAAGCCCCATCAGATACTGCAGCGGATACATGACCGCAAGGGAGCCGCCGCAGCCCACGAAGAAGACGCTGTCGATCGGCTTCTTCGTTATCTCCTTCATGGCCGCCTCGATGTTCTCCCTCTCCCGGATGCCCCGCATGAGCACTTCCCTGTATTCCTGGTGAGCCTGTTGAGCCTGAAGATCGTCCATAGCTATCCTTTCACTCCTCCCGAGGTTATGCCTCGAATAAACTGTTTTTGAAAGATCAGAAAAAGAGCCACCATGGGCAGGGCGGAGAGCGTCAGCCCCGCCATGAGGATCGTCCATTCGGTGCGCAGACTGCTCTTGAGCCCCATCAGGCCGATGGGGATGGTTCTCAGGCTGTCGCTTTCGATGAACACCAGGGCGAACATGAACTCGTTCCAGCAGCTCATCGCGGTGAACAGGGCGGCCGTGACCAGGATGGGCTTGCTCATGGGAAGGATGATCCTGTAGAAGACCGTCCAGGCGGAACAGCCGTCGATGTAGGCGGAGTCCTCTATCTCCCTTGGGAGCGACAGCATGTAGGACCGGATCAGGAAGGTGGTGAAGGGGATCCGGTAGGCGACGTAGGGAATGATGAGGGCCCAATAGGTGTTGTAGAGCTTCAGCCTTTGAAGCAGCCTGAAGAGCGGGATCAGGCTGACCTGAGGGGACAGCATGAGCCCTCCGAGGACGAAGAGGAGCAGGACTCCCTGCCCCCGAAACTCGAAGCGGCTCAGGGCGAAGGCCGCGCAGGCGCTGATGAAGAGGGTCAGGCAGACCGAGGTCCCCGTGACGATGATGCTGTTCAGAAAATAGCGCCCCACGCCGCCCCTCCACGCGGTCGCGTAGTTCTCCCACAGAAATTTTTCAGGAAGCCCCCAGGTGTTCAGAAAGAGCCCCTGATTGTCCTTGAAGCCGCTGAGGACCATCCAGACCAGCGGCAGGACGATGAGCAGCGCGTAGAGGGCGAGAAGTCCGAGGACGAGGACGCGTCCCGCCCTCCATCGGTTGTCGTGCATCATGGCGATGACCTAACTTTCCTGCCGTTTCGACGCCAGCAGCTGGACGAGCGTCATGGTGAAGGTGATGACGAAGATCGTCGTGGCGATGGCCGAGGCCAGCCCCATCTCGTCGTTGCGGAACCCCGCGCGGTAGAGATAGGAGGCCAGCACCTCCGTGCTGCGTCCCGGCCCGCCGGCCGTCATGACGTACACCTCGTCGAAGACCTTGAACCCTCCGATGAGGGTGATGATCACGCACATCACCAGCGTGTCCTTGACCTGGGGCAGCGTCACGTAGCGGAACTTCTGGAACGCGTTGACCCCGTCGATCTCCGCGGCCTCGTAGAGCTCCTGCGGGATCTTCTGGATCGCCACCAGGAAGAGCAGCATGATGTAGCCCATGTACTGCCACTGCGAGGTCGCGATGATCGCGAATATGGCCGTGTTCTTCTCCCCGAGCCACGCATGGCACAGCCCTCCGAGCCCGATGCCCCTGAGCCCCTGGTTCAGCAGCCCGATGCTCGGATGGTAGACCAGCTGAAAGAGGAGCCCCACCACCGAGATGGAGATGACGGAGGGCAGGAAGTAGACGGTGCGGAAGAAGGGCTGCATTCCGCGGAAGGCCTTTTCCTCCAGGATCGCCGCGAAGACCAGCCCCAGGCCGACCTGGAAGACGATGGATATCGCGGAATAGAGGACGTTGTTCTTGAGCGCCGTGTAGAAGACGGCGTCCGAGA
>ERZ772960.2102-NODE-2102-length-14878-cov-6.782500_pt1 | contig 14878 bp, 13 predicted proteins | sample MGYA00580678_ERZ772960 | MGnify/ENA primary metagenome ERZ772960 (study PRJEB29015, sample SAMEA2737930) | human oral metagenome | biome: human oral; feature: human-associated habitat; material: dental | place: China | collected 2059 ... | reverse complement strand
CATTTTCTTAGAAAATTGTCGTCTTAAAAACTTATAATTTCTCCCAAATTCTTTAAAGAAAGAGCAAACGGGCCTGTCAGTTCCGATTCTTTTGTTGTCGCCAAGGCATCATCGGGTGCCAATGCGGCCGGCGGAAACTATACGGTCAATGTAAACGGTACGGCATACAATGTTACCTCCGGTCCCGCAGGAGACACGATGAGCATCAACGTAAACGGAACCGCTTATAACGTCTCTTTCGGTGCAGCCCGTGCCGTTCAGGCCGCTCCCGTATCATCTGGTTCGGTTGAATTAAAGGCCCCCGTTGCCGGAACACTCTTAAAGCAGCTTGTTGCCGACGGTGCAAACGTAACCGAAGGTCAGACGGTTATTATGATTGAATCCATGAAAATGGAATTGGAAATCAAAGCGGCTTCGGCGGGAACCGTACACTTTTTGGTATCGCCCGGTTCCGCAATTACCGCAGGCCAAGCGCTTGCCGAGATAAAATAAACAGGAGTGCCGTATGTTGGGTGAAAATAATTTTAAGAAAAAATCACAGCTAAATTAATAACTGCGATTCAATCATCTTATCCAAATAAATCGCTGTGTGTTCCTGTATCTGTCAAATATAATAAAAGTTCATCATTTTCTATCTCATATATCAATAACCAGTCTGGAGTAATATGGCACTCTCTACTGTTAGTAAATTTTCCTTGCAATTTATGGTCTTTGTTCTTTTCAGGTAATTTCTCTCCTTTTGTCAGCATATCCACAACTTCGTCTAGTAAATCTATATTATATCCACGTCTTTCTACACGCTTCAAACTTTTACGAAATTGAGTTGTTGTCCGTATTGAAGTATATTGTGTTATCATTATTCTTCATTTTCTAGTATATCCTTTATCATTTCTTTTGAAGAAGAATATCTTTTACCCATATTGGGATTTTTTTTCATTTCCTCTACTTCCCTTAATGCTTCTAATAATTCTTGACTTGGACGTGGATTTCCAATCTCAAAAGATATTCTCTGCTCCTTTACTAAATTGTTTTAAAAATACATTTACTGCTGTACTCAAATTCATTCCCATATCTTTTAATAATTCTTGAGCTTCTTTTTTAGTGTTATCATCTATATTTATAGTTGTTGCACTCATTTCTATCACTCCTTAAAATTTATAATATATGTATATTATACATTTAAAATATTTAAAAATCAATTATTATTTAATATAAAATTAAAGACTTTTATTCTCTCAATTTCTTGTTGAACTAACGATGGGCTATTTTTAAAATTTAGTCCTTATTCCTTATTTCACTAGGTTTTCTTTGAAAAGGATGTTGTTATTTCAAAAGTCCCCAATTTTTAGCAATATTCCCATTTGCTTTTAATGGCACTTTTTCAAATTTTACTGTGTTTTCCATAATATCTTTAATTTTTGTCATATAAGTTTCTTCAAATCCATCTTTTACTTCAAAAATTAACTCATCGTGAACTTGTAGCAGCATTTTTATATTTTCATCGTTTTTCAATTCTTCGTGAAGTTTTATCATAACAATTTTTATAACATTTGCCGCAGTCCCTTGAACAACAGTATTTACAGCCATTCTAATCGCCTGTGCCAAAATATTTTTATTTTGTGAGTCAATTCCCTTTATATATCTTCTCGTTCCGAAAAAGGTTTCTACAAAACTATGAAGTTTAGCGGTTTCAGTCACAATATCCAAAAATTTCTGAACTCTTGGATATTCTTCAAAATAAGTTTTTATATATTGTGCGGCATCTCCAACTGAAATATTTAGCTCTTTGGACAATCCAAAGTTGGTTTTTCCATAAAGAATACTAAAATTAATGACTTTTGCAATACTTCTCTCTTCTCTTGAAACTTTCTCGCCGTCATTTTTTAAAAATATTTTTCTTGCAGTTAAATCATGTAAATCTTTGTCTTCTTTGTAAGCGAAAATTAAATTTTTATCTTTTGAAAGTTCAGCAAGAACTCTTAACTCAATTTGTGAATAGTCAAATGAAATCAAGCTATGTCCACTTTTTGCAACAAATCCAGTTCTGATTCTAATTCCATCATCGGTTCTCACAGGAATGTTTTGCAAATTTGGATTAGCTGAAGACAGTCTTCCAGTTGCAGTTCCATTTTGATTAAAAGTCGTGTGAATGCGGTCGTCTTTGTCGGCATACTGCGGAATAGGCTCAATGTAAGTTGAAAGTAGCTTTTTAAACGCTCTATATTCCAGCAAATTTTTTGCAATTTCCCGTTTTTCATCGCTTAGTTCTTCATTATTTGCAATTTTCTCCAAAACTTCAACATCGGTTGAATATCTCGTCTTTGTCTTTTTCACGACTGGAATTTGCATTTTTTCAAATAAAATTTCTCCTAGCTGTTGCGAAGAATCTATGTTAAATTCTTCATTTGCGATCTTGTGAATATTTGAAATCAATTTATCAATTTTTTCGTTTAATTCATTTTCAAAATCTTTAAAATATTTTTTATCAATTTTAATTCCATTTTCTTCCATTTGTGCAAGTACGGGAATTAGCTTACTTTCCAAATGTTCGTACACATCAAATAAACCGTTATTTTTAAGTTCAATTTTTAATATCTTTTCAAGATGATAGATATAAAATCCACGAATTGCTAAAAAATTAGCTTTTATTTCATCACTCAGTTCACTAAAATTTCTTTTTCTTCTCTCTTTTTGAAATTCAGTTTCAAATGGTGCAATTTCAATTCCCAGTTCATCTTTTACAATGTTTTCAATTTCATTTTCCCCTTCAGTTTGAAGGACATACGAAGCAATCATAATATCAAAATAATTTTCACATCTAATTGTGTAGTCAATTTCAGTATCTTTATTCCTTAAAGGCGAAAAAGAATAACTTTTTCCAGAAATAATGACATCGAAATAATTTGAGTGCTTTTTCATATATTCTTTTATGTTGTAAGCGATAATTTCTTTTTTATTCAGTTCTTCATAAATTTTAAAAACATTTTCAGAATCGTTATTCTCTATTTTTTCAAACAAATTAATCTGAACAGTTTTTTCGTCATTTAAAATTTTCTCCAAATCGCTGTTTAAAAGAACAATATTTTTGCTTCCGTCAGAAATTGAAAGTCCAAATATATTTTCAAAAATAGAAACTTTGTTTTCCATTTTTTTTATCATTTCGTGGGTTTCATTCCAATTCACAATTTTATAGTCTATATTTTTTTGCGAAATTTCTTTTTTTATATCCAAAATATTCAAAATATCGAATTTTTCTGAATTATTTTTATTTGAATAAAAACTTGAAATTCCATTGTAAATAGGATTTTCTCTGTCATATTTAGCTTCTTCTTCCAAAATTCTTTTTTTCTTTTCTTTCATTTCTTCAAGTTCTTTTTGTAATTTAAGCTGAATTTTTTTTTCTTCTTCACTGATTTTATCAGAATTTTTTAAATTTTGGCTTAAAATTTTTTTTCTTTCTTCTTCTAGATTTGCACTAAATTTCTTAAATTCCATTTTTTTGTAAATTTCCAAAAGTTTTTCAAAATTTTTAGTCTCAAATTTTAGTTTGTTTTTGTCATATTCTATTTCAAGTTCTTTTTTTACAGTCGCAAGATCTCTACTTAAAAAGGCTTTTTCTTTATCGTTTATAAGATTTTCTTTCTGTTTTCCTTTTAAATCTTCAATATTTTTATAAAGATTTTCCAAATTTTGGTAAGCTGTTATAAGTTTTACACCGTTTTTAGGCCCAATTCCTGTAACGCCTGGAATACCGTCGGACTTGTCTCCCATAAGTCCAAATAAATCAGGAATTTTATCAGGAGTAACTCCCAAATAGTCGACGACATCGTTATCATTTCTTATATATTTAAAATTCGAGTCTTTACCATTACCTTTGCCGAGTAGAGCAATGTTTATTTTTCCATTTACAAGCTGAGTTAGGTCTTTATCTCCTGTTACGATAAAAGTTTCTATCGGTTCCTCATCTTTTGAAAAATGTGTTGCAAACGTCGCAATTACATCGTCAGCCTCCTGTCCTCTTTTTTTATATTTTGGAATGTTGTAGCCGTCCAAAACTTCCATTATAATATCCAGTTGTGCGACAATTTCTTCTGGCATACTTTCTCTATTTGCTTTGTATGTCTCAAGCTCATCACTTCTTTCAAGCTCCTCTCTTTTCACATCAAGACAAGCAACCAGATAGTCGGGGCTAAATTCTTTTATGACATTTTCTAATGTATTGATAAATCCAAATGTAGCTCCTGTTGGAAGACCTTTAGAGTTTCTCATTCCCATCAGTGCAAAGTGGCTTCTGTAAATAATTGCACTCGTATCTAATATTACTGCTTTTTTCAAGTTAAAACCTCATTTCTAAATTTCCATTTCTAGTTTAATCATTTTAATATTTTTTCTAAGCGGATTATTTTTAAAATCTTCTGTCTTTTTAAATCCAATTTTTTCATAAAATTTTATCTCATTTTCCAAATCGTCTGAAACATAAGTAAAAATTTTCTCAAATCCTTTTTTGTAGCAAAATTCCAGAATCTTAGTGAGAAGTAATTTTTCTAATTCTTTTGCACGGTAATTTGGGTGCAAAATAAACCATCTAAGCTCGGCTTCTTTATAATCGTTTACCATAATGCAAGAAAATCCTATGATTTCGTTATTATATTCGACAATCCAGATTTTGTCACTTTTTTCATCATAAGTTTTAAAAAAATTTGAAAAAGAATTAACAATATTTGCTTCAAATGACAGCGGAAAATTATACTTTTGGATGTAAATTAAGCTATAAATATAAATTAGATAACTTATATCACCATACATCAAAGTATCTCTAATAAAAATATTTTCCAAGTTAATTTTTTCGTTCACATCCAAAATTATTTTTATTGAAGACATATCTTTTACAAGTCTTTCACGATCATAAATATCCAAATTAGAAAATATTTCTTTAGTTTTTTTGTCAGACATTCTGTTAAAATTTTTTAATTTATTTTTTCCTTCTTTAGTCAAATCGAAATAATAAAGCCTTTTATCTAAAAGCGACAACTTCTTTTTAACCAAGTTAAATTTTTGAAATTTTCTCAAAGTCCTGTTTACAAAATTGCTTTCCAAATATAAATTCCTGCAAATTTTTTTGGAAGTGCAATCTCTTAAATTATTAATTTCATTTAATATTCGATATTCATTTAAAGAAAAATTATAATTTACAATATCTTTATAGAAATTTTTTATAATATTGATGTAATAAAAATTAAAATTTCTCATAGTTTCAATTTTCTTTTTTTCGTATTCCATCTAAAAATTTCACCACCCAAAAAATTATACCTTTAGTTATAATTTTTAATGTTTTAACACAGAGATTATACAATTATTTTACATAATATGCAAATTTTTAATTTAGAAGTAACTTATAAGAAATATTTTTAAAAAAATTGTAAAAAAAATTGAAAAATGGTATAATTATATTGATTTTAAGAAGTTTGGGGAGTAAGTAATTGTAAAGATTTTTGTTTTTGTAAAAGTTTTTACTATTATTTGCTTCTCTTCTTAAAAAAATAAAAAAATTAGGAGGAAAAATGTTTGACGAAAAAATATGTGAATTTGATTTAGGAAGACAGAAAATAAAAATAAGTACAGGAAAAATAGCTAGACAAGCGGGAGGTTCTGTAGTTGTTAGTTGTGGCGGAACGATGCTTCTAGTCACAGCTACTCGAAGTAAAGATGTGAAAGAAGGACAAGATTTTTTCCCGCTTACTGTGGATTATATCGAAAAATTTTACGCTTCCGGGAAATTTCCTGGTGGATTTATAAAAAGAGAAACTAAGCCAGGGACTGATGAAATCTTGATTTCAAGACTTATTGACAGACCGATTAGACCACTGTTTCCAGAAGGATTTTTAAATGCAGTGCATATTGTAATTACAGTTATTTCTTACGATGAAATTAATTTTCCAGAAAATTTGGCGACTATTGGAGTGTCAGCGGCGCTTGGATTATCGGATATACCATTTGCAGGGACAGTTGCTGGAGTTACAGTTGGGTACATTGATGGCGAATATATTTTAAATCCGACAGCGGAAGAACTTTTACAGAGTGAAATTCATCTTTCTGTTGCTGGAACTAAAGAAGCCGTTACAATGGTAGAAGCAGGAGCAAAAGAAGTTAGTGAAGAAGTGATGTTAGAAGCGATAATATTTGGGCACGAAAAGATTAAAGAAATTTGTCTTGAGCAAGAAAAATTTTTGTCTCAATTTGATGTGAAAAAATACGAATTTGAGAAAAAAGAAGTTCCATCTGAAATAAAAGAATTTATTGACTCATTTGAAAATGAAGTGGAAAATGCGATTATGACTCCTGGAAAACTGGAAAAATATGAAGCAATTGACAATTTGGAAACTGAATTATTTGAAAGATATTTAGAAAAATTGGAAAATGATGGAAATGAAAATCTGAAAGATAAAGACTTTTTAAAAGATTTGGAAAAGACTTTTAAAGGATATTACAGAGATGTTGAGAAAAAATTGGTAAGAAACGCTATTTTATATAAAAAATATAGAGCGGATGGAAGAACTACGACACAGATCAGGCCGCTTGATGTGGAAATCGATACACTTCCTGTTCCACACGGTTCAGCTTTGTTTACAAGAGGAGAAACACAGGCGCTTGTCGTTGCAACGCTTGGAAGTAAGGAAGACGAGCAAATTATAGATGGAATGGAAGATGAGAGCAGAAAAAAATTCTTCTTGCATTACAATTTCCCACCGTATTCAGTTGGAGAAGCAGGATTTATGAGAGCACCTGGTCGGCGTGAATTGGGACACGGAAACTTGGCTGAAAGAGCACTAAAATATGTGATGCCAGATGAAGAAACATTCCCTTATACAGTGAGATTAGTTTCAGAAATTACAGAATCTAACGGTTCATCTTCGCAAGCAACTATTTGCGGCGGTTCACTTGCACTGATGGCAGCTGGAGTTCCAGTAAAATCAACAGTTGCAGGGATTGCGATGGGACTTATAAAAGAAGGGGAAACATTTACTGTATTAACTGATATTCAAGGTTTGGAAGATCACTTGGGAGACATGGACTTTAAAGTCGCTGGAACTAAAAATGGAATTACAGCAATTCAAATGGATATAAAAATCGAAGGAATTACTAGGGAAATAATGGAAATTGCGCTAAAACAGGCTTTGGATGGAAGAATGTTCATTATTGATAAGATGGAGCAGGTGATTTCCGAACCAAGACCAGAAGTTGCTAAAAATGCTCCAAAAATAGAAATATTTAAAATTAATCCTGATAAAATTGCAGGACTTATCGGGCCTGGAGGAAAAAATATAAGGGCAATTATTGATGAAACTGGAGTTTCTATTGATATTGAAGATGATGGAAAAGTATCAATTTTTGGAAATGATACTGAAAAAATGGCAAGAGCTTTGGAACTTGTCAAACTTCAAACTCAGTCAGTTGAATTGAATTCAATTTATGAGGGAAAAGTTACAAAAATTATGAAATTTGGTGCTTTTGTAGAAGTTTTACCAGGAAAAGAAGGACTTCTTCATATTTCTGAAATTAGCGATAAAAGAATTGCAAAAACTGAAGATGCGCTAAAAGAAGGTGATATTGTAAGAGTAAAAGTAATTTCAATTGAAAATGAAGATAAATTTAATTTGAGTATCAAAGCGTTAAATAATTAATAAAATTTAAATTAAAGTTAAGGAGTGATGTTTATGAATTTACCTAATAAATTAGCAACATTAAGAATTATTTTAGTTATTCCCTTTGTCATGGTTTTGACATTGGCATTAAAAGCTGAAAATTCAGCATTTGAAATAACTATGAGAATTTTGGCGACAATTATTTTTGCAGTAGCTTCTATTACAGATTACTACGATGGGAAAATTGCTAGAAAATATAATTTAGTCACAAATTTGGGAAAACTTTTGGATCCGCTTGCCGATAAAATTCTTGTAATTTCAGCTTTGGTAACACTTACAAAGTTTGACGAAATAAGCCTTTGGTTTGTACTTATAATCATTTTTAGAGAATTATTAATAACAGGGCTTCGTTCGATTGTAGCGGCGGAAGGTGTTGTAATTGCAGCGGGAAATTTAGGAAAATGGAAGACATTTGTTCAAATGGTCGTTTTGGTAATTATAATTTTATTTCCATTAAGTTTTAAAATAAATAATATATTGCTTTTAATTCCTGTTATTTTAACAGTTGTTTCAGGAGCAGAATATCTTTTGAAATGTAAAAAAATTTTAAATAAATAAGGAGAATTTAAAAATTGAATTTTTTTCTAATTGCTGATATAATTAGCGTGTTGTTAGATATATATGAAACTATCATCGTTCTTAATGTTTTAGGCTCTTGGATTGATTCTTTTAATAATATGGCTTTTTTTAGAATTATTAAAAAAATTTCTGATCCATATCTTAAAATATTTAAGGTTAATATATTCATTGGAGGAAGAGGTTTTGATTTTTCAGCTATTATAGGATTGATGGTTTTAGAATTTATCAGAAGCCTTTTTGGTATGGCTTTTTAAAAAATAGTTTTTTTATAAAGATATTACATTTTTGAAAGTGACGTAAAAATAAAATTTTGAAATGGTAATTTTTTTAGTTGCCATTTCTTTGTGTAAAAACTTTTTAAGGAGGGAAATTTTGCAAAGAAAATATAAAAAAGTTTATTTGGATATAAAAGGAAAAATTATAGATGGAACTTTTAAGTCGGGAGAATTTCTGAAAAGCGAAATGGAACTTGCAAAAAGTTATTCATATTCCAAAGATACAATAAGAAAGGCACTTTCAATGCTTGAATTTGACGGTTACATTCAAAAAATAAAAGGAAAAAATTCTCGTGTCTTGGAGTACGGGCGATTTAAAAATAGTCTGTCGAATTTGCAGACTTCACAAGAATTAAATAAAATTGAAAAAATTGACATAAAAACAAATGTTATAAGTCTTTATGTAGTACAAGGTGAAGAAGAAATTATGGAAATTTTTGGAGTGGATGAAAAAATTGATTTTTACAAGGTTGTGAGAAACAGAGTTTTAGATGGGGAATCCTTGGAGTATGAAGTTGCATATTTTGATAGGAGAATTGTGAGATTTTTAAATAGGGAAATTGTGCAAAATTCTATTTACAATTATTTAGAAAATGAATTGCAACTTAAAATTTCACATTCTAGAAGGGAGATAAAATTTCGCAATGCAACTTGCTATGAAAAAAAATATTTGGATTTAGGGGAGTACAATATGGTTGTTTCAATAGAAAATTATGTTTATCTTTCAAATGGTACGTTGTTTCAATATGGCATAACTTCTTATAAACCTGATAAATTTGTATTTTCAACTATGGCAAAAAGATAACTATAAAAAATTTAAAATTAGGAGGACAAAATGAAAAAATTTTTAAGTTTAGTTATAATATTTTTATCTATTTCTTCACTAAATTTTTCAAAACCAAGTATTTTTAATAAAAAGGAACTTGCACCGATAAAAGTAAAAGAAATAGTGCTTTCAAAAATTCCAGGCGCAACATTTGCAAATATTTTGGAATTTGACAAGGAAAATGACTTTTACAAAGGTGAAGTAAAATATCGAAATATGACTTACAATTTTAAGATTAATCCTTATAATGGAAAAATTATTGAGTGGGAAGAAAATGAGATAAAGATAAATTAATAAAAATAAAAAAAACCCAAGTTTCTCTGAGTAGAAATTTGAGTTTTTTTTTAATTATCCTTGCATTCCTAAATATGCAGCTCCTAAAATTCCAGCATCATTTCCAAGTTTTGCTGTAACGATTTTCAATGTTTCAAGAGTTGAAGGGAAAGCCACTTCTTTTATTTTTTCTTTAACTTTGTCGAATAAGAAATCTCCACTAAGTGCAACTCCACCACCAATTACAACAATTTCAGGATCCAAAATATTTAATAAATTACCAATTCCAAGTGCTAATTTTTCTGCTTCATAGTCGACGATGTCAAGTGAAAATTTATCGCCTTTTTTTGCAGCGTCAAATACATCTTTTGCTTCTAAATCTCTTCCCTTTGTCATTTTGTACAGCAGATTCTGTTTATTCACTGCAAGACGGCTTTGAGCTTCACGGATTATTCCTGTAGCTGAAGCATAGGCTTCCCAACAGCCTTTTTGTCCGCAACCGCATAATTTTCCATTATGTTCAATTTTTATATGTCCAACTTCTCCACCAGCACCATTTAGTCCGCTTATAAGTTTACCATCTACGATAATTCCGCCACCGATTCCAGTTCCAATAGCTAGTCCTAAAACATTTTTATATCCTTGTCCAGCACCTTGCCACATTTCACCTAGTGTTATGACATTTACATCGTTGTCAGCCTTCACTGGAATTCCAAGATTTTTTTCAAATTCAAGTGCCAAGTCAACACCGTTTTTCCATGGAAAATTTGCCCAGAATTTTACTATCCTATTGTTTAACACGGGTCCGGGAACACCGATTCCAACTGATTTTACGTCACTAAAACTGACATTACTAGTTTCAATTTGTGCTTTTAAAATATTTGAAAGTCTTTTTATTGTTTCTGAGAAACCTTCAATGGAATCTGTTTTTGCGATTGTGGTAAAAATGATATTTCCACTTTCATCAACTAAACCTAATTTTGTGTTAGTTCCACCTAAATCAATTCCAACATAATATTTCATATTTTCTTCTCCTCAAATTTTTATTAAATAATTTACTTTACTTATAGTTTACCTCATTTTTTTTTGATTTGCAAGTCTAAAAATTATTAACTTTTTATTCAATTATTTTTTTAATTGTAAAATACTTTTAAAAATGGAAAATATAGACTTTTCTTCCAAAGATGAATAGTTAGATTAGAATTTTAAACTGAGTAAATTAAGGTAAAAAAAAATAAAAATATTGGAATTTCTAAGAGAAAAATAGTATAATAAAAAATAAAAAATTATTCAAAATTATTGAAAGGAATTAAAAGAATGAAATTTAAAAATATATTAACTTCATCATTTTTAGCGGCAGCTCTTGCTAGTGGAACAACTATGGCAGAAACATCAGTTTTGCAAAATAAACAAGTCGTTCAAAATACGAATGTATCTAGTGACATGTACAGAGCGCAAGATGCATTTGCAGCTGTTTATGACAAAGCAAAAGATTCGGTTGTAAATATTAGAACAAAATCGACAATCGTGGTGGAAACTTATAATCCATTGGAAGCTTTCTTGTTTGGAACTTCAGGAAGAAGACGTGAAAAAAAAGAAACAGGAAGTTTGGGATCAGGATTTATTATTTCAAGTGATGGTTATATTATGACAAATAACCATGTTATCAATGGTGCGGATGAAATTTATGTAAAAATGTCAGATGGACAAGAATATTTGGCAAAACTTGTGGGAACTTCTCCAGAAGTTGACATCGCCATATTGAAAGTTATGGCAAATAGAACATTTAAACCGCTTAAATTTGCAAATTCAGACAATATAAAAATAGGACACTGGGCTATTGCGTTCGGAAATCCTTTAGGATTAAACAGTTCGATGACAGTTGGAGTGATTGGTGCATCTGGAAGAAGTTCACTTGGAATTGAGCAAGTCGAAAACTTTATCCAGACAGATGCTGCAATTAACCAAGGAAATAGTGGAGGTCCTCTGCTTAACATCAATGGAGATGTAATTGGAGTAAATACGGCAATTTATTCAACAAATGGTGGAAGTGTTGGACTTAGTTTTGCGATTCCATCAAACCTTGCATCAAATGTAAGAGATTCAATTCTAAAATCTGGAAGATATGAAAGACCTTATATTGGAATTTCTGTGCTAGATTTGACGCAGGAAATAAAAAAACAAAGAAATATTCCATATTCAACAGGAATCATGGTTCAGCAGGTTTATTCAGGTTCTCCGGCTGCAAAATATGGACTAAAAGTGGGGGACATCATTCTTGAAATAAATGGAAAAACAGTGACTTCTGCGGGAGCGTTTATTGGAGAATTGGCAGCTAAAAAAGTAGGAGAAACTGTAAATTTAAAAGTTTTCTCAGGTGGAAAAGAAAAAAATATATCGATGAAATTGGAATCATTTAGTTATTCTAATCAACAGACAAATACTCGAAGAAGATAATTTGAAAAATAAAAAAAGATTCTCTCAAAATTGAGGGAATTTTTTTATTTATTTAAAAAAAAGTGAGGTACAGTTATGACTAGTAACTTAAAGGAAATAAAAAAACAATTAAAATCTTTTGCAAAAAGAGTTAAAGATTTTAAATATACTGATTCAGCAGTTATTACATTTTTACTTACTGGAATGATAGCAATCAGCGGTATTTCATTTAATCTTTATTCGGCTCAGGATGAAATAAAAGTACAGACACAAGCGATAAACACGTCGGTTATGCAACTTAAAAGAGACTTTAAGCGAGCAAGACAAGAAAATAATAAACTTCTAAGAAATACAAATTTGGAATTAATTCAATTAATGGAACAGGGAGACCACGTAGTTAAATCACCTTGGAGCTCTTGGCAATATGGAATGAATTATGTGTATAACGACTGGCAAGGAACTTATAAAGGTCGTGGAGATAAAAAGGCAAAATATCCTTATGAAGGGGTTTATCAGAGAAGTTTGGACATTTACGAGAGATCAGTTTCTCCAGACAGTGACAAATACGGACTGTTAAGCAGAAACAGAAGACCAAATTTTGCCTTGGGTTCAGCCGCTGGATACGGTATAGGAAGTTTCAAACCTGTTAAGGAGCCAATTGTACCATTTGAGGTAAACGCAGGGATACGTCCAAGAAGCATAAATAAATCAGCAATAAGAATAGCAGATAAGACGACAGTTAACACCTACATTGCCAGAAGCAATTAGCTTTACTCCGCCAAAACCAGTTATTGGATTGCCAGAATTACCAAATTTACCATCACCACCGAGTTTTAATATACAGTTGGGATCATATTGTAATGGTATGACAGGTTGTGGTTCAATGGGAACGAATGGAGGGCCATATAATTCCACATATCAAAGTTATGCCGTATCAATAAGTGGTGGAACAGTTAGTGGAACACTTACGGATGGACGACCTTCGTTGAGGTATTCTTGGAGCGATTCTCGTAGAGGAACTATGAATCCATCTGTTTTGTTAAAGTCATATTTTGATCTTAGAGGGAGCTATGTATTGAATACTAATTTGACAATGTCTTCTGTAAATCCAGTGAAAGGAGAGAGTGGATTATCTCCTGATAATGATCAAATCTTTCTAGTAGGTGGTTCAAGAATAGCGACTTTAGATAATGCTCCTGCAGGCTCAACACTTACTAATAATGCAACAATAAACTTAGTAGGACCTCTTACAGTAGGTTTTGAGGCACAAACAGACGGTCTTGGAAGTGGATTTCAAAATAATACTAATGCTGATAATAGAAGCTTAGTTAATTCAGGAACTATAACAGATGCTTCTGAAACAACTTCAACTGAACTAGACAGCAAACTTGTTAAAGGCGGGCAGATAACATTAACAGGTAATAATGCAACAACAGTAACAAGAACTGCGGAGGGGTACACGGGATATAAAATAGGATTAATATTAACTCGTGAAGATAAAGAGCCGTATGATATATATAATTTAATTAATAATAGTGGTGGTATAATAAATTTTCAGGGAGAAAATTCAATTGGAATTCAAATATATGCTCCATATGATTATAATACTCCCTTTGCAGCCAATGTTGTAGTTTCTAATAATACTGGTGGAACTATAAAGATGGGTGGGAAAAAAAGTTATGGTATGAAATGGTCTTCCCGTGTATCAAATAGTAGCACAATGGAGAATAACGGAACGATTATTGTAAGTGGAGATGCAGGAGTTGATAATGATGGAAAACCAATAAATTCATTATCATCAGGAATTGCAGTTATAGAAAATGGAAACCTTGAGCATGAAATTTCGATAAGAGCATGGAACGGTAAAGTAAAAAATAATGGAGAAATTAAAGTATCTGGTGGTAAAGGTAATACAGGTATGGTTTTAATTGTAGATGCTGGTGACGATATAACGAATGATGCAAATGGAATAATTACTGTTAGCAGTATAGCTAAAAGGCAAAATATAGCTATGAGAGTAGATAGAGGAACTGAAGCAGATACGGATGCAATGGGAAATCCTCCAAAAGCAATAAATAACGGAACAATCAATTTAGACGGCGACTCATCAATAGGGATGGTTGGGACAAATGCTGATGTTGTAAATAATGCCAATAAAACAATAGGAACAACTAGCGGAAAAAGCATTATTAACGGAATTGGAATGGCAACATCTGGTGGATCTCTTACAAATAATGGAAGAATTACATTGGAGGGAACAGGAGTTTCAAGTAATGTAGGAGCATATATGACCAAAGGAACTGGAAATCCTACTGGAACTTTTGGTTCGGGAAGTGCTATTACAGTAAAAGGTACTGATTCAACTGGTGTATTGATTACAAACGGTACATTAAGTTATCAAGGAACTACGGAAGCACAAGGAGATGGAGTGACAGGTCTGTTAGTTGGAGACAATGGCTCTAATACAGCTGCTGTGACTGCTGCTGGTTCAGGAACTGTAACAGTAAATGGCGGAAATGCTGCAACATCTGCTGGAGTTTATGAAAATACTACAACTAAGGTTAAAAAAGGATCTTATGGTATTGTTGTAGGGAAGGGGTCAAGCCTTGTAAGCAGTGGATCTAATAATGTTAATGTAGTTGCCAATGTTAAAGGAGCGGAATCAATCGGATTATATTCTGGAGAAAGTGCAACATTGGAAGTTGGGGATCATGATGTAAAAGCATACGACGGTGCTGTAAACTATGATGCTGATAAAAATTCAACTATAACATTAAAAGGAACAG
>ERZ772960.2101-NODE-2101-length-14879-cov-5.403737_pt1 | contig 14879 bp, 12 predicted proteins | sample MGYA00580678_ERZ772960 | MGnify/ENA primary metagenome ERZ772960 (study PRJEB29015, sample SAMEA2737930) | human oral metagenome | biome: human oral; feature: human-associated habitat; material: dental | place: China | collected 2059 ... | reverse complement strand
ATACAAGCTTAAATTTATTCTCATTTAGCTCAAGATCGTCATCAAATGCCATCTTTACAGCGTGTAAATTCTCCACGTTTTTGTGTGATTTTATATCTTTTTCAAAGACGCTAAAGAGCTTGCTAACTTTTTTTACCACTTTTGGCGTAATATCAGCTATAAATTCAGAGCCGTTAAAATCAACCTTAACGTCACATTTTTGCAAAGCATAGATATAAGCAGCTGCGCTTAAAAAGCTCTCTTTGTAATTTACAACGGCGTAACTTGCTTGCAAAATTTTGTCGCTATTTTTTTGTCCGCGATCGACTCTTGCGATGCCAAAAGCAACTGGATCTTTGTAACCATCTTTTTTTCTAAATTCTTCAAAAAATTCCTTAAATTCGTTTGCGTCTTTAAACTCTTTAGACATCTATTCTCCTTTAAATTTTTCTTAGTCTAGCCAAAAATGGCTAAAAATTTTATGATTTTAAAGCATTTTGGTTTTGGTAAATTTATAAATTATAATAATGATTAACCTTATCATAAAGAAAATAGAAATAAAATGCCTTAAATTTTACAAGGAGGCAAAATGTCAAATTTAGCTACCAAACTAAAATTTGCCTTAGCTGCGTTGATCGGCCTCGTCGCTGGCGTAGTTTCAGCTTTTGTCAAATGGGGGGGGGGGGCAGAAGTACCGCTTCCGCCAAGAAGCCCCATGGATATGTTTAACGCAGCTTGTGGGCCAGAAAGCGCCCTCAGAGCGGCTGATGCGATCGACTGCTCGAGAAATTTTCTAAATCCCCCTTATGTGTTTTTGAGAGATTATGTCGGTATCACCGATCCAAACGCTGCTATCTACGAGTTTGCAGGGCATGCCTTTAACTACGTGATGCTAACGCACATCATATTTTCAGTAGTCTTTGCCGTTGGCTACTGCGTCGTGGCTGAGAAATTTCCAAAGATCACGATGTGGCAAGGTGTGATGGCTGGTATCTTAGCAACTATCGTAGTTCACGGCATCTCACTGCCGCTTCTTGGCCTCACTCCGCCACTTTGGACACTTCCTTGGTATGAGTATGTCTCTGAGTTTGTGGGTCACATGATCTGGTTTTGGTCGATAGAGATCATCCGCCACGACCTAAGAGCTAGGATCACAAAAGAAAAAGATCCAAGCGACTGCTGCAACGCATAATTAACAAATTTGCTGTTTTTGGGCGCAAAACCTAAGACAGCAAATTTCAATCATAAATAAAACCATAACGCCTCTTGATCGCAGGCAATACCTAAAAACAAAATTTCATCATTTTTTGCAAGGCTTGAAAATCTTAACTAGCTTTTAATGCGTAAATTTAAAATTTTAAGCACTTAGCACTCACTGCTAAGCTCTAAATTTTCTAAACAAAGCGGCTTTTCATCCTCAAAGATCACCCCTATACCATAAGGCTCACAGATATCAAGCGCACCCTCAGCAAATCTCATCAGCCACTGCTTATCGCCCGCATAAAAGGTGCATTGTGGCGAACTAAATGGCAGCTCACAAACTGGCACGTCAAGCAAGCTAAGCTCGTCCTTGCTCAAAAAGCCACTCGCCTAAGCTCATCTTTTAAAAAGGCAAGCGCCTCTTTTATGTATCGGTCGATATCTTGGGCGATTTTTTCTGCTAGCAAAGTAGTCTCATCATCCATGTCTGCCCCATCTGTGCTAACAAGGCAAAATAGCACCTGCCCGAAATTTTCGCTCATTAGCTTCACCTCCGCATACCAGATAAAGCCATCGTCTGTTGCAACTTTTTCAAGTTCGCCAAATTTCAAAGTCATTTTTTATTCTCATTTTTTGTGATTTTGCTACTCTTACGAAAAAGAGCGAAATTTAAGTAAATTTGTTGTGAGCTAAAATAGAAATAGCTTGTAAATTTGTCCTTTTATCATAAAGCAAAAGCTAAATTTACAAGCAAATTTTCAAATTTATATCGCTATTTAGAAGCAAAATTTCTCATCAGTGCCATTTTGCTTGCGCATAGCTTTGAAGTCAGCAAGATTGTCTTTGTCTAAAAAGTAATCTTTCTCTTTTTTATTGCGGGCTTCTAGCTTTTCTATGCCTTTTGCAAGGGCTGCTTTTCTATCTTCGTGAGGCGAGCTAAATTCTGGCGAAAACATCGCTTCATAGGCATTTTTCTTAGTCCATTCAAGCGCTTTATCAGCGATCTCTTGTTGCTTTTTGATATCGCAAAATGCATAAGGATTGACCACGTCGCCAACAAGCTTCATAAACGCCCCTATCGCAGCCACCACGTCAGTAAATTTCTCGCCCTCCATGTCTATAACGCCTCTTAGCAAGATCGCGCGGTTTTTTGCCGCATAAAACCAAAATACCGCATCATCGCGAAGTCCAAGATCATAAGCACGAGCTGAGAGGACAAAAAGAGTTATCGGAGAGACCATTTGTGGGGCGTCTTGCACGATCTTTTCTGCCTTTTTAAAGTCCTCTTCTTTGCCACTTTTTAAAAGCTCATCTATCTTGTCATAGACCTTGACGTACTCCACCTTGCCAGCATTTGCTGAGTAGTATGGCGTGACGTAGATGTCGATACTTCTTACTTTGCCGTCGTTTGCAAAGCTACATACCGCTGTAAAAAGTAGCATCGAAAGCAGTGATAAAATTTTCATTTTAGCTCCTTGTTAAATTTTTCTTTTTTTACTATCAAATTTATTAAAAAACTCGTATTTTTACATATCCTTATGAATTTAATACGCCTTTATTAGTCGTAAATTTTTTAAATTTATACCGCCTAAAAATACTCCTCTTTCAGGCTCAACCCACTCTACGACTATATTGTCTAGATCATCATTTGGCTCGCAATACATTTTTGAGCAATCATACTTTGCTACAAACTTATCACCAATGTTAAAATCCATCTGCGTAGAATTACTTGGTATGTGCAAAGTATATATTATTCGGTATTTTTCGCCCTCTTTTGTCTTTACTGATGTCATCTTAATAAGAATGTCTTCATCATTATTAAAATTTGATCTATAGATACCATCTTTACCAATACCTGCTGCTTCAAATTTCATCTCTTTGCTATAAAATGGATATAGTGCCGAGCAACCAGATAAAAGCAAAATCATAAAAAATAGTCCAACTGCTTTCATTTTATAACCATCCTTTTAGAAACTTTTAGTTTTTAAAACTATGAATTGGTGCTGGAATTTGTCCGCCACGAGCGATGAAGTCGGCACTTGAAGCTTTATTTATCTTCATCACAGGCGCTCTTCCTAAAAGGCCGCCAAACTCGATCATATCGCCCTCACGGCCTAATGGTATGATACGAACGGCTGTTGTTTTTTGATTTATAACGCCGATAGCCGCCTCATCAGCGATCATCGCAGCTATACTCTCGCTTGGCGTATCCGCAGGTATGGCGATCATATCAAGTCCAACTGAGCATATCGCCGTCATCGCTTCAAGCTTTTCTAAATTTAACGATCCCGCGCGCACCGCAGCTATCATGCCCTCGTCCTCTGAGACTGGGATAAACGCACCGCTTAAGCCGCCCACTTGATTGCACGCCATGACGCCACCTTTTTTGACCGCGTCATTTAGCAGGGCAAGTGCCGCAGTCGTGCCGTGCGTACCGACAGCCTCAAGCCCCATCTCCTCAAGCACGCGAGCCACCGAGTCGCCCACGGCTGGCGTTGGAGCAAGGGAGAGATCGACGATACCAAATTTAACCCCAAGGCGCTCGCTCGCCATTTGACCGACTAACTGACCGATACGAGTGATCTTAAACGCCGTCTTTTTCACAGTCTCAGCCACCACGTCAAAGCTCTCGCCACGCACCTTTTCAAGCGCTCTTTTTACGACGCCTGGGCCTGAAACGCCGACATTTATCACCACATCAGCCTCGCCCACGCCGTGAAATGCACCTGCCATGAAAGGATTGTCCTCAACTGCGTTTGCAAAGACAACAAGCTTTGCACAGCCCATCTCTGAAGCTGCTGCCGTCTCTTTTATGATGCGCCCCATGTCACGCACTGCGCTCATGTTTATGCCACTTTTTGTTGAGCCGACATTGACGCTTGAGCACACTTTTGCAGTTTGAGCGAGTGCTTGCGGGATAGAATTTATCAAAATTTCATCGCCCTTTTGATAGCCCTTTTGCACTAGAGCCGAAAAACCACCTATAAAATCAATACCAACTTCAATAGCCGCCCTATCAAGCGTCTTTGCGATCATCACGTAGTCTTTTGCATCCGTTGCGGCGCCGATTATCGAGATAGGCGTCACGCTCACTCTTTTATTGACGATTGGTATGCCTAGCTCGGCAGAAATTTCGTTGCCCACTCTAACTAGGTCTTTGGCTTTAGTGGTGATTTTTGCGTAAATTTTATCGCAGGCTTTGCCTATGTCAGGGTCGATGCAGTCAAGCAAACTAATGCCCATCGTGATCGTTCTGATGTCAAAATTTTGCTCCTCGATCATCGAGATCGTTTCGGTTACATTTTTGATATCCATCTTTTGTCCTTAAATTTTGTGCATCGCATCAAAAATGGCTGAGCTTTGGATATTTATCTTTACTTTTAGGCTCTCTCCAAGCTTATCTAGCTCCGCTCTTAAGGCTGTAAAGTCCTTATTTTCATCGCTTGAAACCACCGCCATCATCGTGAAAAAGTCACTCAAAATAGTCTGGCTTATATCATCTATATTTAGCCCTAGCTCGCTAAGCTTTGCTGAGACGCCAGCAACGATGCCAACTCTATCTTTTCCGACTACGGTTACGATCGCTTTCATCTTTTCTCCTGTTAAATTTTAAATTTATTATATAAAGTGCATTTTGGCTCCAAAATTTAAACCCTGCATCAAGCAAAGCTAAATTTTGGTAGCCAAATTTAATTAAAATTTGCTCTAAATTTTATCTTTTGTAAATTTACTTCGAGCAAGCACTCTTGCCGTCATTTACTGGCTGGATCGCTGAGTTATCAGCCCCACCGCCGTTATTTATATTTTCTATTATCTCCCAAAGCCTTGCAGCTGCGCTCTCGTAGCGTTTTGCAGTGACTGAGTTTGGCTCATAGAAGCTAACTGGCTTGCCATTATCGCCACCCACTCTAACAGCTGGCTCGATAGGAATTTCAGCCAAAATTTGAGTGTTGTAAGCCTTTGCCACCTCTTCAGTCGTGCCTTTGCCAAAGATATCGTACTCTTTGCCGTTATCTGGGCAGATGAAGCCGCTCATATTTTCGATGACGCCAGCGATTGGGATGTGAAGCTTCTCAAACATATCAAGCGCACGCTTGCTATCGTCAAGTGCTACTACTTGTGGCGTTGTGACGCATACACCTGCCGTTACTGGCACGCTTTGAGCTAGAGTTAGCTGCGCGTCGCCCGTTCCTGGAGGCATGTCGAGAAACAAGACATCAAGCTCGCTCCAAAGCACGTCCCTTAGCAGCTGCTCGATCGCTTTCATTATCATCGAGCCACGCCAGATAAGGCTCATGCCCTCCTCCATCAAAACGCCCATACTCATCATCTCCACGCCGTGGCTAAGTATCGGTTTTAGCTTGTTGCCGACGACTTGTGGCTGAGTATTTACTTCGCCAAGCATTCTTGGGATGTTTGGTCCGTAGATGTCAGCGTCCAAAATTCCCACTTTTTTGCCTAGTTTTGCCATTGAGATGGCTAAATTTAGCGTTGTGGTTGATTTACCAACGCCGCCTTTGCCAGAGCTTACCATTACGAAATTTTTAACTTGTGGCGCGATATTTTTGCCACTTTGAGTGTTACTTTTCTCCTCAGGTATCTTTGGCTGGATCAAATTTAGCACGTACTCATTTGAGCCCATGACACGTTTGATGTCCGTTTTTAGCTCATTTGCCACATCAGGATTTGAGCTAACGATCTCGACTTCGATTAAAATTTTATCGCCGATTTCTACATTTTTTACAAAGCCAAAGCTAACTATATCCTTCTCAAATCCCGGATATATGACGCCTTTTAGTCTATTTAGGACCTCTTCTTTATTTAACATTTTTCTCCTTTTTCTAGATCTTTTGAAATTTTATATGCACAAAATTTTGGTCCGCACATCGAACAAAAATGAGCGCTCTTAAACGCATCTTCTGGCAAGCTCTCATCGTGAAGCTCTTTAGCCTTTTTTGGATCAAAGCTAAGCTCAAACTGCTTGTTCCAGTCAAATGCGTATCTCGCGTCACTCATCGCATGGTCTTTTTCGATAGCTCCAGCTTTGCCAAGTGCGACGTCTGCGGCATGAGCTGCTATCTTGTGAGCTACGATGCCCTCTCTTACGTCATTTTCATTTGGCAAGCCAAGGTGCTCTTTTTGCGTCACGTAGCAAAGCATGCTAGCACCGTGATATGCTGCCATCGTACCACCAATCGCTGAAGTGATATGATCATACCCTGCGCCGATATCGCTAACAAGCGGTCCAAGCACGTAAAATGGGGCGTCATGGCAGAGCTCTTGTTCGATTTTCATATTATACTCAATTTGACTTAATGGCACATGACCAGGGCCTTCTATCATTACCTGCACATCTTTTTGCCACGCACGAAGCGTAAGCTCTCCAAGCACCTTTAGCTCACTAAGCTGTGCCTCGTCTGTTGCATCAAAAAGGCAACCTGGGCGAAGTCCGTCGCCAAGCGAGAGCGAAACGTCGTATTTTGCGCAAATTTCTAAAATTTGATCAAAAATCTCATAAAATGGATTTTGCCTATTTAGCTTTGACATGTAGCTCGCGCTCAAACTGCCGCCGCGGCTTACTATGCCCATTTTACGCTTTTTAACAAGGGGCAAAAACTCACGCAAAAAGCCAGCGTGTATCGTAAAGTAACTAACCCCTTGCCTTGCTTGCTTCTCTAGCACGCTTAAAATTAGCTCATTTGTGATATTTGTAACCTCTTTTGCCTCTTTTAAAATTTCATACATCGGCACTGTGCCAACTGGCACACTTGAGTGCTCAATGATAGCGCTTCTAATGGCGTCTAAATCGCCGTCCGTGCTTAGATCCATAACCGTATCAGCGCCAAATTCTAGGCAAATTTCAAGCTTTCTAAGCTCTGTGCAAATGTCACTACTTAGGCTTGAGTTGCCGATATTTGCATTGATTTTTGTCTTTAGCTTTCTGCCTATGCCCATAGGCTTTAAATTTGTGTGATTTACGTTTGCTGGGATGATGATGCTGCCTTTTGCCACCTCATCCATCACTAAATTTTCACTCACTCCCTCGATCTTTGCCACATAGCTCATCTGCTTTGTGAGCTCGCCACGCCTAGCATAGTACATCTGCGTCTTTGTCATGACTAACCTTTTTTAAAATTTAAAGGCTCATTTTAGTCCTTTTTTGTTTTGATCTAACTAAATGCTAGCCTTAAATTTATTTCTATAAAAAGAAATATTTAGCTTTTAGGTGTATAATTCCGTAACAATCTTCAAAGGAGCTACCTTGCTTGATATCTCACTTATAATGCTAGGAGCAGGAAATTCCAGTCGTTTTGAGCTACCTGTAAAGAAGCAATGGCTTCGCATCGGCAGCGACCCACTTTGGCTATTTGCCACTAAAAATTTGAGTAACTTTTACACATTTAAAGAGATCATCGTCGTTAGTAAAGAGTGCAAATATATGTCTAAATTTGCTCCAAATTATAAATTTGTTGATGGCGGCAAGACAAGGCAAGATAGCCTAAAAAACGCACTTGAGCTAGTAAATAGCGAATTTGTCCTAGTTAGCGACATCGCGCGCCCTTGCATATCAAGCGAGCTCTTTCACAAGATCATCGAGGCGGCCGCTCAGGCTGACTGCGTGGTGCCTGCGCTAAAGATCGCTGACACTGCCTATCTTGGCGAAAACGCAATCGACAGAGAAAAGGTAAAACTTATCCAAACACCGCAGCTCTCGCGCACAGCACTTCTTAAAAAGGCTCTTAGTAGCGGCGAAATTTACACAGATGATAGCTCGGCTATGAGAGCCATTGGCGCAAGCGTTTGGCACATATTGGGCGATGAGATGGCTAGAAAGATCACTTTTAAAGAGGATCTTGCCAAAATTTCAGCCCTAAAAGCACCAGAAAATGAGGTTTTTGTAGGTAACGGCTTTGACGTGCATGAGTTTGAAAAGGGTCGTCCGCTTGTGCTTTGTGGCGAAAAGATCGACTATGAGTTTGGGCTAAAGGCTCACAGCGACGGCGACGTGGCACTTCATGCGCTAACTGATGCCATTTTAGGTGCTGCTGGGCTTGGAGATATAGGCGAACTTTTTCCTGATACGGACGCTAAATTTAAAGATATTAGCTCCATTTATCTGCTGCAAGAAGCTTATAAAAGGGTGCAAAGCGTGGGCTTTGTGCTAACAAACACTGATATCACGATAATGGCTCAAAAGCCAAAACTTTCAAAGCTAAAATCAAAAATGGAGGCAAACATCGCGCAGGCTCTAAATTTAAGCCAAAGCCGCATAAATGTAAAGGCGACGACGACTGAGGGGCTTGGCTTTGTGGGCAGATGCGAGGGGATCGCTGTCATGGCAAGTGCTAGCCTTAAATTTTACAACTGGACACAAATATGAAAATTTTAATAGTAGAAAACGAAATTTACCTAGCTGGCTCGATGGCTAGCAAACTAGCTGACTTTGGCTATGACTGCGAGATCGCAAAGAGCGTCAAAGAGGCTTTGAAATTTGAAAATTTTGACGTAGTGTTACTTTCTACCACACTCCCTGGGCAGGACTTCTACCCAGTCATAGAGAAATTTAAAAGTTCTATCATCATCTTACTCATCGCCTACATCAACAGCGACACCGTGATAAAGCCGATACAAGCGGGCGCGGTGGATTACATACAAAAGCCATTTATGATAGAAGAGCTAGTTAGAAAGATAAGACATTTTGAAGAGTTTAGAGGCTTTAAAAACGAGATAAAAAACTACGAAAATTATATAAATTTCGCTCTAAAAGACTATGAGATACCTTGTTTTGAAGCTAAAAAGATCAAATTTCCACTTCTTTTAAAATCAAGCAAAAATGGCTACAGCGATAAATTTATCTTTAACTATGTAAAGTCAAACAAAACGCCATTTTTGTTTTTAGGCAAAGCCTGTTTTAGCGAGCTTGAAAAAGCACTTGCTCAAAGTGGCGACGAGCTAATATACATCACAAATCTTGAAAAGCTAAAAGAGGATGAAAAAGAGAAAATTTTAGAGCTTTGCAAAAAGAAAAAAGTTGCTATCCAAACTAGTGATTTTGCGCAAAGTGCGCCATTTGAGGAGCTTGAACTCTCCGTCCGAGATAAAAACTTTGACATCGGCGAGATCGTCACGATCGATGAATATATAAAATATATCATCGTTAATTATCAAGATAAATTCCCCGACACCGAGCTAAGCAAAAAGCTTGGAATTTCTAGAAAATCACTTTGGGAAAAGAGAAAGAAATATGACGTCAGCAAGAAAAAATAGTGAAATTTCTATAAACACCGAAGTTTATGGCGCCTTAGAGCTTATCAAAAACAAAATTCTCTCAAATTTTAGCGCCCTGATGGACGACGAGCAGATCAAAGAGGTGGCAAAAAAGGGCTACTTTAACGGCGAGCCGATGCCCTACTCTTTTGGCTTTGCTCCATTTGGCGAGGTCAATCAAAATATCGCTAGCAAGCTGCATGCTGGGCAAAGAGTAAATTTAAATATGGACGGCAAGATCGTTGGGCACATCGACGTGGCAAAGGTCTTTAAATTTGACGAGAGCATGCGAGCTAAAAATATATTTTTAGCAAATGAGTCAAACAGCGAAATGTCACTAAATTTAGGCAAATACGGCATAAGCGGCGAGTTTGAGCTATATGATGAGAGCCTCCAAATAAGCAAAGATGCGCTAAATGAGCTGATAAAAGAGAGTGGCGCCAAGAAGATAACGGCTGTTTTTTTAACGGCCGATCCATTTAACCGCGCGCATGAACGCCTAGTTAGGATGACTATCGATAAGGCCGATCTCGTGGTCGTTTTTCTCATCAGAACGCGCGAAGAGAGGCATATTGACTACGAGATCAGAAAGCAAGTGCTTGGCTTTTTTAACCAAAACTATCTGCCGACAAAAAAGGTCTTTGTTTTCGCACTAAAAAACACAACCCTTTTTAGCTCGCACGCCAACCCAACGCTTGAGTGCATCGCAGCTTCAAGACTTGGCGCAAATAAGCTAGTCATCGGACAAAATCACTCAGGAATTGGCATGTTTTTTGACCACAACGAGGCACACACGATCCTTGACATCTACAAAAACGATCTAAATTTAGATGTGATCGTCCTGCCAGAGCTAGTTTATTGCAACAAGTGCAAGACGCTAGTTAGCACCAAAAGCTGCCCGCACGGACAGCACCACCAGATCAAATACCACCCAGACGTGATCAAAGAGCTGCTATTTAACGGCATCATGCCACCAGCCATACTAGTAAGGCCTGAAATTTCAGCGCTCATCTTAAGCAAGCTCTATGTAAATCGCTTTAAAGATATACAAAAGCTCTGCGACGATCTCTTTGTAAATTCTGGACTGCTTGAAAACAAGACCGACCGCGACTTTTACGAGGAGCTCATGAAGCTCTACCAAACATCATCACTCACTTAAGGAAATTTATGCAAAAACTATTTTTGACATTTTTTGGATTTGGACTTTTACCAAAGGCACCTGGCACTTGGGGCTCGGTGGCTGGAGCTGTGGTAGCTTATTTTGTGTTATATTTTTTCTCATCTACCACGCTTTTGCTAGCTAGTATTTTATTATTTTTGGTGAGCATCAGCGTCATTGATGATTTTGAAAAAAAGGTAAATTCGCACGACGAGAGCTTTATCGTGATCGACGAAGTTGCTGGCGTTTGGCTTGCTATCGCCATTAGCGGAGCGACTATCTCACAGCTAGTTCTCTCGCTAGTACTTTTTAGAGTACTTGATATCAAAAAGCCTTCGATCATTGGCAGGATAGACCGCAACGTAAAGGGCGGACTTGGCGTTATGGGTGATGATATGGTTGCTGGATTTTTCGCTGGCATTATTAGCGCGATGATATATGGCATGGCTATGAAATTTGGCGTAGTTTTGCCGTAAGCTGAGCTAGCGATCTTGCTGGCTCTTTTTTAAATTTAACTCTCCCTGCTTTTTATTTTAGACCTCTTTTTAGATGAGAACTTTATCGTTAGAATTTATCTCATCCCTGCCTGCAAATTTCTCTTTGTCATAATTTTTCTAAAGACGATCATATTATAAAGTGAAAATTTTAGCTCTCCAAAAAAGCTTAAATTTTTCACATTTTCAGGGGTTATTTCATTGCTATTTTTGTCACGTCCTTTGCCACCTAAAAATAGCAAATAAACAAGCGTGGTCATGAAGTTAAATCTTAAAAGTAACGCCAAGAAGCAGTTTATAAAGCCGTGATTGTATTTAATGCAAACATAAAAACCAAAAACGGCGTAAATGGCTATTATAAAAAGCATAGTGTAAAAAATATAAGTTAGTCCATCATCGTTTGAAACGTCAAAATACTCGGCCACTTCACTAAAAATAGCTACAAAGATAGGAAATATCACGAGTGGAAAAATGAGATACAGTCCAACTAGGTCAAATTTACTCAGATAGACTTTTATATTTCGCCTGCCAGCAAAGATCATCAACAAAATAGCTAGCACTATCGGCAAAAAAGACCAAACTAGCATAGAGATCATTGATGTCCAAATTGCACTCCTATTTTTGCTTTGTAAATTTGAGTTTTGCTAACGATGTTTTGCGTTCTTAAATTTAAAAAAGCTAAATTTACCTACGGTTTTTACGGTTTTCTATGCCTATCCTCTCGCTATCTTCGATCTCTGCAACATAGCTTGGATTTTTCTTTTTAGCCTCTTTGTCTAAAAAGCTAATAAGCTTTGCATCGGCATTTTGGTGAGAGCAGATGAGGATTATAAAATTTATGTAGTTGCTAGCTTCTTTTGGAGCGACCTGATTTTTTTTCGCTGGTATTATAAATTTCTCTCCAAAAATTTGTATAAGCTCGAAAAGCTCGTTTTTGCTTAAAGTTTTATCACTAGCAAACTCTTCTAGCTTTTCGATCGTGATCTCTTCTTCATCCTCAGCTTCTAGCCCTCTTGCTAAGACTTGATGATCTTTGTTTTTTAGCAAAAGATAGATTAGCGCGCAAATGGCAACTATAAGCAAAAAGACAAAAAAGACTATCAAGCCTTTAATAAGCATCTATAGCCTTGTGCAAAGAGAGCGTTTCGTAAATGCAAGAACGCTCATCGCTATCATCACGACGATGCTTATCCAGACAAAATCAGGCACTGGAAGCGGATCTCCAGCTGCGTATGAGTGCATGCCAGCTAGATAGAAATTTACCCCAAAATAGGTCATTATGATCGACCAATAGGCAAAAAATGATGCAACAGCAAATGCGTATTGATTATTAAGCTTTGGTATAAATCTCATGTGAAGCACTGCTGCATAGACAAGGATCGAAACTAGCGCCCAAGTCTCCTTGCTGTCCCAGCCCCAGTATCTACCCCAGCTCTCATTCGCCCAAACGCCACCTAAAAAGTTTCCAAGCGTGAGCAAGCTAAGACCTAGTATCATCGCCATCTCATTTATACGCGTTGCTTCAGTGATATTGCGCGCGATCTCTGCATTTGGCTTTTTCTTGTTTTGCAAGATGATAAGCAGCAAAGTAAAGCCACCAAGCAACGCACAAAGGCCTAAAAATCCATAACTTGCAGTTATGATAGAGACGTGGATAGTTAGCCAGTAGCTCTGAAGCACAGGCACAAGTGTCGTGATCTGCGGATCCATCCAGCTAAGGTGTGCAACAAATAGCGTAACGCCAGCTAATATAGATGTAAGCGCAAGTGCGATCGGACTACGTTTTGCAAAGATGATGCCTGAAAGTCCAAGCGCCCAAGCGATATATACCATCGACTCGTAGGCGTTACTCCAAGGGGCGTGTTCAGCGATGTACCAGCGAAGACCAAGTCCAGCTGTGTGCGCAAGAAAAGCTAGTAAATTTATAATATATACAGCTTTAACTATGCCATTTATCTGCACTTTTGGCGCTAACATCTTGACAAAAACAAATAGTAAAAGAGCAAGTCCAGCCAAAAGATATATCGGTGTCAAGCGGTCAAATACTTGAAATTTATTAAATAAAATTTCTATGTCTATTTTTTTCTCACTTGGCATGACTGCAGAGCCGTATTTGTGCTGATAGGCTGAAATTTTCTCAAGCGCCGCATCCGCCTTACTCCAGTCATTATCCTTTGAGGCTGCATCAACAGCTGAAAAATACTCTCTCATCATGCCAACTACTAGCTCAGCCTCTTTTGGCGAGAAGTACATCATCGCACTAGCTGGCGAATACCAAGAATTTGACGGATCATCTTGTTTTGGGAAAATTTTGAAAATTTCACCGATAAATATCATATAAAATACATTTAGTCTCTCGTCGATCTTTATCACATCTTTGTCAAAAGTATTGCGTGAGCCTGGGTGTTTGCGGTTTGCTATCTCGGCAAATTTTGTTAGTTTATACTCGCTTCCGCCATCTTTTGTCGCTTTAAAAAATTCATCAAAGCTTGCGTATCTTGCATTTTCATCGACGCCTAGCTCTTTTTTAAGCTCCTTGCTTTGGCCAAGTGCGATGATCTTCTCATTTCGCCAAAAATCAGGCGTTACCATTATAGAAAGCATCGCTTGGTTTGAATTTAGGCTACCTATGCTCTCGCCTCTGTGAATTTTGTTTAAAACCTCTTTGCTAAGCGTATCAAATGGCTTCATCCTGCCATCTGGACTTTGCACGATAAGCCTAGCAAGCTTGTCTGCATGCTCTTTGCTGATATGCGGCAAGAAATCCTCTGCCCTTAATGAGCTAAAATTTAAGCCCAAAAGTAAGACCGTTATGAGTGCAGCAACTTTTTTACCGCTTTTTGTTGATTCATTATCTATTAGTTTAGCTAGCTTTCTAAAGCGGCTGTTAGGATTTATGACATTTAACAAGAAGCCAAGACCTAGCAAAAAGTAGCCGATATATGTCGGGATCTTGCCTGGGTCTTTATTAACAGAGAGGATCGTACCTTTCTCGTCAGTATCGTATGAGCTTTGGAAAAATCTATATCCATCATAATCAAGCACGTGGTTCATATAAATTCTATAATCAAACCCCGGATCATTTGTGCCATCTTTTACCACAACCTCGCTTGAGTAGCTCATAGGAGAATTTGAGCCAGGATATCTTTTTAGCTCAAAGTCCTTTAGGTAGAGGCTAAATGGGAGTTTTATCTGCTGAGCTCCCCATGAAGCGTTAAATTTCTGTCCAGCCACAGCTATACGTGAAGGCTCCATTAGGTTGTAAAATACATGCATCTCTCTACTCTCACCTTTGTAGTTTAGCTCAGCTATCAACGCATTAAACTCGCTATCCTTTGAGCTAACTAGCTTTCTTGTGGCGTGCGCTGAGACTAGCCTTGGGGCGAAATTTATATTTGAGATAGTATATAAGCTGCCTGTACCAAATTCATTTACAGTGCCAGCTTTTAGCTCAGTTTTTGAGCTATCTGCCATAGTAAATTTTGAAAGATCGATATTTGAAGTAACTGTGAAATTTCCATCATTTAGTCTAAAAAGAACATATTTTTTATTTTCATCTGGCTTGGCATTAAAGATAAAACTGATATCTCCAACCCTTGCTTCTTCTTCTTCAAGTAAAAATATCTCTTCACTTTCGCTCTCGTTTGAGACTACAAACTCAACGACAGGCTTTCCGCTATCATCATTTACAAATTTATAACTTGCATTGGGTACAAATTCTTTAAATTTTAAACTAGCCTCACCGTCTGCTGTTTTTAGCTTTAGATCAAAGCCAGATG
>ERZ772960.2100-NODE-2100-length-14883-cov-63.358241_pt1 | contig 14883 bp, 26 predicted proteins | sample MGYA00580678_ERZ772960 | MGnify/ENA primary metagenome ERZ772960 (study PRJEB29015, sample SAMEA2737930) | human oral metagenome | biome: human oral; feature: human-associated habitat; material: dental | place: China | collected 2059 ... | reverse complement strand
CCCGCCCTCGTAGCCGTCGACGAGGACGCGGGTGCCCCCGCCCTCCGTGTCGCGCAGCTGCTCCAGCTTCTCGATGAGCTCGTCGATGGTCATCGGTTGCTCCTCATTCCTAGTACGACGTGAGCTCGTCCAGGACCCACTGCAACAGCTTGCGGCCGAAGGGCTTGTGGGATCGTGAGGCGAACACGATGAGCCCGATGTCCGAGATGATAGCGCTCCTCTGTCGTCCGCCCTCGGTCTCCAGCTCCGGGTACGCCTTGTCCCTATCGGCCACCGAGCGGGCAATGGCGTACCCGTCACGGAACCCCAGGGCCCTGGCGAGGTCGGAGGCGGCGAACCAGAGGTGATTGTCGTCGAGGTAGGTACGAATGACATGCCCCTCGTAGTGCATGTTCCATGCTGTGTCCATTACTTCTTCTCCTTGTTCTTCTTGGCTTCCTTCTTCTCCGGGAAACCATTGGCGTAGCTCTCGCTCCAGGCGCGGTCGAAGATCGAACGATCGGCCTCGGTGTAGACGCAGACCTCGCGGACCTGACCGGAGGGGGTCTCGTCGAAGCGCTTACCGGGCTCGACACCCCGCTCGGCCTTGTAGGCCTTCTTGACGTACTTGCCGAAGGTGGGACCGTAGCTCTTGATGTTGTCGCTCGACACCCCCTGCTCGCGCATGTAGTCCTGGACGTAGAGGGGGCGAGCGCTCGCCTCGATCTCGGGCGTGTCGCCCATAGCGCGGGCCAGGACGATCCTGGCCTTGGCCTCCAGGTAGTCAGGGCTGATGACGTCCTTGGCGAGGGCAACCAGTTCCATCAGCCCCTTGGCCCTGGTCAGGGCCGGGTCCTCGGCGCTCGGGGAGGACGCCGCCCCGAGCAGACTGTAGGATCCAGTCCGGTAGATCGACGGCAGGACCTTGTGGTTGACCCAGCGCTTGAACGGTCGGACCGTCTCGACCCGGGCCGTGTTGAGCACGTGGAAGAGCCCAGCCAGGGAAATGGTGGACACAGAACGTGACCCAGCTCTCGTACCCACAATGTGGGTACCAACCTCGTCCTCCTCAAGGTTCCGTGTCATCTTCTCGGCGTCTCTGTATCCGAGGACGCGGGCGACATCGGTGGCGATGAACCAGATCTCGCCGTCCTCCTCGTAGGTGCGTACCTGTTCGTCCCCGTAGTGGAACGGGGTCAGTGCGGTGTCCGTCACAGTTGTCCTCTCTTTCTTGCGGGTTGGCCGGGGCCCCGTACTCGACGAGACCCCGGCCGGCCATCATGGGATCAGAACGGAGTGGTCGAGCTGTCGACCGGCTCGTACTCCACCTCGTCCACCTGACCCCGCGGGCTACCCATCAGCGGGGTGCCGTCAGGGTTGAACATCGGCTGCCCCGTCTCACGGTCCGTACGCTGACGAGGCGCGGCCACCGACGTCTTGATCGTGCACTTGCGGCGCTGCATCAGCGCGAACAGCTTGTCCACAGTCGTCTTCAGCCCGGTCGCGTTGAGCGTGAGCGCCCGCTCACGCGGGTCCTCACGCCACATGTCCACAGCCTCCAGCATCCGCCGGAAACCAGGGTTGAGAACCTGCTTGGTCTGTCCCTGCTCCGTGCGCTTGAAGTAGAGGACCGTGTACCCCAGCACGACGACACCGTGGTCGGGGTCGTTGGCGTCGTCAATGGCGTACGTGAGGACGGCCATCGGCAGACCCTTGGACGACAGCCGGCACTCAGTCTTGGTGACGACGGCGTTGTGGAAGCCGGGCTCAGGGGCGCGGAACGAGAACTCCTCCGCGACCTCCATCTGGGACAGGTCGAGGCCGTCCAGGGCGGTGAGGTCCGCGCCGGACGTACCGGCGGCGGGAGCGGGGAAGGCGGCGAAGGGGTCGTTGGCGGTCATGCGTTCTCCTCGGGGTTGATGGTGTCGGTGTTGATGTCGTGGGCCAGATTCCAGACCCGGCCCATGGTGGGGTTCTCCAAGAAGTCGGGAAAGTCCCTGACCCGACGCTTGGTGATAGCCCCCGGCAGTGCGAAGTCCGCCCGGACGGCGAACCTCCCACTCTCCAACTTGCCCGACCTCATGTAAACAACGAAGTCGAAGTTGGACGGCATGTGCTTGTCGGACTGCTGGCCCCGGAAGGCAGGTCCGATCTCGGTCTCCCCGGTCACCGAGTTGGTGACTCGGGCGACGTGGGTGAGAGCCAGGAGGTTGACGCCGTCGCATCGTAGGAAGGCGTTGATCAGCGCCATGACGTTGTCGTAGGCGTCGGTCCACGGCTTGTAGTTGTTGCCGGGGTTGGCCGTGCGAGACTCGGTGACAATGAGCTCCTGGAGTTTGTCGACGGTGTCGAAGACGACGGTGCGGTAGGGGAAGGTCCTACTGTTCATCGTGGGCCGGATGACCTGGGTGATGAACCGGTAGGTGTCGGCCCAGGAGTCCAGGTGGAGGATGGTGATCTTGTCCGGCTCGCCCCATTCTTTCAGGGGAAGCGTGCCCCTTTCGAAATCGAGATAAAGGATGGGGGACATTTCGGGAACTCTGGATGCGGTGGCCGAAAAACTCGTCTTGCCGCTTCCTGCCCCGCCGTATAGAAGCATCGAGATATCCTTGAGCTCCTGCGGGTCTTCCGCCTTGAAACCGGCTGCCGCGAGCATCTTCTCAAAGTGCGCGCTAGTCATTTCCCGGTGCCCCCGCCTTCACCGCCGACAGAGGGAACAGGGTCTCCTGCTCCCACCACGGCAGAAGCAGCAGGTCGAGCAGCTCGGCTCCCTCCTTGCCCGCCTGCCAGGCGACCAGCAGCCGCTCAACCTCGGCCCCAGTGCGCAGGTCCGCGCCGGCGTCGCAGCTGATGACCTCGAACTCGGTCCGCGTTCCGCCATACTTGCGGGCCCGCGACAGGATCCGCAGGTAGTTGAACACCAGGTCACTCAGGCCCTCCTTCTTGAGGACCCAGACGGTGACGTGGTGGGTGGGGCGCTTGACGGTGCGCTTGTAAATGGCGACGCCATCAAGCTGCTTGGCGGCCTCGATGGCCTTGGGGACCTCAACGCGGCGGAACCCCTTGAAGCTGTTGCTCATCAGGACGCCTCCTTGTCGATCCACTCGGCCAGGGTGTCGTAGGAGCCCATGACCTGGCGCAGCCAGCCGACGATCTCCTTGCGCTCGTAGATGGCCAGCGTGTAGTCCTGCCAGGGGATCAGGGCCAGGCTACGGCCACGGCGCGTGTAGACGGTGCGAAACCGGCCGAGCTGGTTCTTGGGGCGGGATCGCACCCAGCCCCGGTCTTCGAGGAGGGCGCCCACCATGTGGATGGGGGCCGGCTCCTCGCCTTCGTGCTTGTAGAGACTCATGTCTCTCTTCCTTCCTCTTGTTCTCTCTTCCTCAGCCTGCGGGGCGCGGACCCCACAGTTCGAGCATGGCAAGGTTATTCCTCTCCTCCCTCTTCCTCCTACCGCACGTGTAGCAGCCGTCGGAGGACTCGAATGACTCGGGCTCGCCGCCCCGGCGGACCAGGTCCAGGATCTCACTGAAACGGGCCAGGGCGGCCTCAGCGGCCTGGTGCCTGTAGGGGAAGGTGATCGTGCGCAGCGAGCCCGGCAGAACGTCTGTGGTGGCGTCCCTGGGCAGCATGAGCAGGTTCGCCCGCCTCACCTTGTAGCCGTCGCGCGACAGCCCGTAGCAGTACAGCATCATCTGGACGTAGTACTTCCAGGCCGTCTCCCAGAACTTGGACGTGCGGTCCATCAGCACCTTGCCGTCCAGGCGGGCGTGAATGCACCTCGACAGGGCGGCGATGCGCGCCTTGCTCAGCACCTTCCAGTCCATGACGTCACCGGTAGCCGTGTTGAACACGTCGACAGTGCCGATGATCTCCCCGTAGCCTTCCACGTCAGCCACCTTCACCCGCTTCTCCACCTGAAGCAGCCCCGACCGTCCGGCAGGGGACTCCTTGAGACGCTGCTCAGCCAGGGCATGAAAGGCGGTGCCGATCAGCGGGGCCAGGGGGGCGCCCTCGCGCTCGTCCTTGTAGGCTCCGCGGATCCTGTCGGACAGGCAGCGATCGCACACCTCGCCGATCTCGGAAGGGCCCAGGTGCTTCTGCTTGTCGCGCCGTGACGGGGCGGACACGATGCCCACAACCTCGTCGATGGCCCGGGCGCCCTGAACATCAAAGCTCAGCATGCGTCCGCCCCCGCTCCTTCGTCCCGGCAGGGAACACTCACCACGTATGGCTCGCCACGGGTGCAGGCCTGCTCGTAGATGTCGGGGAACTGCTCCTTCAGCGCCTCGGGGTCGATGGTCCTCTTGTACACGCCCATCCTCTCGTCCGTCGACACGCGCTGCTCGTCGAGCAGAGCGGCGGCGATGAACGGGCGGAAGGTGCGGCGCGTCGACACGATCACGCCGTCAGCCCGGGTGATGTCCCGCGCCTGCATCTCAGCGACGATCTGCTGGTTGACCTGTTGTAGGTCCGCGTAGAGGTCGGCCCGGTCCTGGAGCAGGGTGCGGCGCCGGTGAATCAGTGCGTCGAGTCGGTCCACGTGTTCTTCTCCTCCCGTCTCAGAGCCCTCATGTTGAGCTCGTTGAGATGTCTGATATGGTCCATCTGCTTCTCGATCTTTGCGTCGAGGGCCGTACGCTGCTCGTACAAGTCCATGTAGGCGGCGATCGCCTCCCCCAGCTCATCAAGAAGCCTGTCGTCCAGGCCCTGCATATCTCTTCCTCTTCCCTCCCTCTAGATAAGCCCTGATTCCGTCAGGGCACGGTGCCTTTCGGCAAGTCTTCCGACGACGGTGTCGTCAATGGTCCCGGGGCACTGCACCAGGTAGCGTACGACGCCGCGCGTTTGGCCCGAACGGTGAAGCCGCCCCTGAGCCTGCTCGTTGATGACCAGGGAGGAGTCCCTGGACAACCAGATCTCCGTGTGGCAGGCGTCCTGGAGCCCGTCGACACCCTCGGCGATGGCGGACACGACGGCCAGGAGGATCTGAACCCTGTGATCATCACGGAACGTGCGCCAGCCCTCGTGGTCATCACCCGACACCTGCTCCACCCTGTAGCCCGCCTTCTCCAGGCGCCACCTCAGTGGCACCAAGAACTTGCGGGAGTGGGTGAAGACGATGACCCGCTCGTCGCCAAGGTCCTGGAGGATGTCGAGCAGGGCGTCGATCTTGCCGCTCTTGGAGTCCTTGTCGAAGGAGACGACCTCCTTCACCCCACCGGTGGACGTGGTGTAGTCCATGACGATGGGCTGGGCGAGGGTTGCCTGTTGGAGGCGGGTGTCGAGAACAACCGGGAGGTTGACGGCGACGGGATGGTCATCGAGCCAGGCGATCGCCTTGTCCCGCCACTGTTTGTAGATGCGCGCCTGGTCCCGGGTCATGGTTGCGGCGACCCGGCGGATGTCGACATCAGCCAGTTCGGGCAGCGCCTGCTGGCGGGTGACCGGAACCCAGCAGGGGGTTGTGGCCTTCACCCGCCCTGGCCACTTCTCCTCGCCGTAGATGCGCCCGTACCCGGTGTCGGAATAATAGTTGGGCGTGGACTCAAAAAAGAAGTTGGCGAAGCGAGTGAAGGACGAGTAGCGCACCGGCCACAAGAACTTCAGGGCCCCGAAGATGTTGACGGGCAGGTTGCCCGCGGGCGTTGCTGACAGGGCCAGCCTGTGCCGGGACCTGATGCGACACAGGACCCGAGAGTTGAGGGACTTGTAGTTGCAGGCGCGGTGCACCTCGTCGGCGATGACGACGTCGAAGAGGGCGCCTCCGAATGAGTGGGTGTCAGGGGCGGAGACCATCTTCCCGGTCCGGGTGTCTCTCTTCTTGTGCTTGTTGCGGGCGGTCATGAGGGACCAGCCGATGAAGAAGACCCCTTTCTCCGCCCCGTCCCACAGGGCTTCGAGGTTGGCCTTGTTCTCCTTGCCTTTGGCGGCGCATTCGCGCAGGGGCAGGCCCCACACCTCCTTGACGTGCCGTCTCCAGCCGTCAATGGTGTGCAGGGGCGCGACAATGAGGATGCGGGCCTGGTCGAGTGGGGTGTCGTCCTTCTCAAGACTCCGCCCTGCGCAGGTGAGGGCCATAATCGTCTTCCCGGAACCTAAGCAGCAGGCCAAAAGTCCCGTGCCCCCGGCGGCGGCGACCTGTTCAACCGCCGCCGCCTGGTAGTCACGAAGCTTCATCGTCGTCCCGTCTCTGTCGCTCGATCTTCTTGAGCGTGTTGCGGACCAGATCCTCAACGTCGACGGCCACATCCTGGATGATGCTGTCGATGTCCCAGACCTCAAGAAGCCTCGGCATCGTCCTGCGCCTTCTTGTCCGGCTTGATCTGATTGACGTACATCATCCACTCGGTGCCGTCGGGTGCGTCGTTGAGGTGGATGAACCCCTCCCTACGGTGCGCCAGGGCGCGCTGGGCCGTGGCCGTCAAGATCACGCCGTGGATCCACGACTTCCACGTCTCGCGCTCCTTGTCTCCGCCCCAAGACTCGTTCATCTCCATGATCCGGTTGAGTAGATCATCCAGGTCCGACCAGTGGACCCGTTGGGCGTTCCTCAGGTTCCCGCACCACAGTTCGATGCGCTCGGCGGTGAAGGGCCGGCCGGGCATGTTGAAGTACTCGAAGTTGAAGGTAGTCACTGTCGCTCCTTAGGCTGGTAGGTGACGACCCAGTTCTGGTCGTCGGGGGCGTCGTCGAGGATGACGGAGACCTCCGCATCCCCGCCGAGGTGTTCGAGGGCGTCGCGGGTGGCCAGAGCCCGCTCGATGAACTCACCCCACATGAGCCCTTCGAGTTCGCTCTGCTTGGCGACCTTCTTGCCGACGCCTCGCAGGCGCCGCCAGGTGATGGTCTGCCCGTTACGGGTGATGCTTGTGGTCATCATGATGTGCTCTCCTTGTTGCTGGTGTTGGGGTTGAGGTACCACATGCACTCCTTGGCCAGGAGCGCGGACCACAGACCCTGCCGACACAGGGCCCCGACAATAGCCTTCTTGGCCTCACGGCCGTCGCCCGGCAGGGGGTAGTCGAGGCCCATCTCCGCCGCCAAATCCACGGCCCGCTGTTCGTGAAGGAAGCAGACCTCCTTGAAGAACCTAGACACCACGCTGCTTCTCAGCCCCCCGGATACGGAGGCGAGGGCCATGTCGCGGATCTCCCCGTCCGTCAGGGCGTGGTTCCACTGTTGGGCTCTCATGTATCCGCCGACACGCCGGGCGAACCACTCCCAGTTGGGTGTCTCAGTTGTTGCCGCGGGCATTGTCGTCCTCCTTCCGCGGGGGCGATACGAGCGCGCGGGGGAGGTTGAAGAACAGGCTTTTCAGGTACTTCACAGCAGGGCCCCCTCGCAGTCGACACGCACCTCGAAGGGCAGGCTCTCCACCACATCGTCGAAGCGAGGGTGGTGGGCGAGGTCATCGACGGCCTGCCAGTACTGCGCGTCGGCTTCGCCGGCGTCCGGGTGCCCGAAAGGATAGGCGGGCAGGCCGTCCAGGTGCAGCTCAATGGCCTTGTCGGCCAGGCGATCGAGCTCGTCGTCATGAATCATGATTCCCATTGGGGTTCTCCTTCTCTTTCTCTCTGTCCAATTCCACCAGGGTGCGGTGGACGGTGTCCTTGCTGATACCCGGCTCGCGCGAGACCACACGGTGCGTGCCACGCACGGCGACGAGCCGGCTGTCGGCGGCCCCGAACAGCAGCAGGGCGGTGCCCCCGTTGCTGTACACGCCGCGGGGCCGGGTAGTGCGGTAGTGGATGCTGTCGAGGGACACGCCCTCATGTTTGGCCAGCTCCCTGGCCAGGATGTCGAGCCTCTTGCGTCCGGCCATATGTTGTCCTCTCTACTTCTGCCCCTCGCCGTTGGTTGGAGGGGTTCGTCCTCCGGGCGGGGCTTGCACCCGCCGGGTCCCTGACGGTCCGGAGGGGGTCGCTCTCAGGCGACCCGGTTGAGACGGTGAGCAGAGGCCCCCAGGGCGCACAGTCCCAGGCAGCCGATGAACTCACCGGTCTTCTTGTCCTTCACTCCCCGGCCGGGGGAGACAAGGTCATCGCGATCGGGGAACAGGACCCGTGTGGCCTCGGCGACGATGCGAGGCACGAGAAGCATGACGTCGTCTCTGCGCGGGGGCAGGAACACGCTCTTCGGGTCGCCCTTGAGGGCCACGTAGACGCCGTCGACAACGGCGTCCCCGAGCCGGTGGAACATGACCGCCGGCGCCTTGTGATACTTGGGCAGGTGCAGGATCACCTTGGACTGGTCGTGCAGGTCCAGGATCGTGATGTCAACGCCCGTGTGGTTCTCAATCCTCATCGTCGTCCTCCTCATAGTAGGGGAACCCCCTGAGCACCTCGGAGAGGTTCCGGTACCTCTCGCGCTGCGCGGGCGGCATCCGCTCGCACTTGATGAACTCCGCCAGGAAGTCGGGGTCGCCCGCGAACTCCTTCTTGAGGACGATCTTGGTCTTCCACCCGTCCTGAATCTGATCGAAGATAAGCGGCGGCAGGTGGAACAGGTCCTGATACCTCGTCGGCCCGTCCGTCTCCTTGATGAACCGGTCGAGCCAGTAGTTCGCGTGGCCCAGGGTTTCCCAGGACTCAGGCGGCGTGAGGTCACTCATCGGTCCCCTCCGTCTTACCGTTCAGCCAGGCCACGGCGGCGCGCACCCTGGCCCGGTCCTCGTTGCTCAACAGCCGCTCGGCGCCCCGGGCCAGGAACATGGTGGTGAAACCGCCCCGGGAGTGCGCCTTCCTCAGGGTGCACTTGGATCCCCCGTCGCAGGGGTAGCGCAGGTCGACCTCAAGGATCAGGGCCCGCCCGTTGTCGCGGTTGACGAACACGCCCTGGTCCTCGGCCTCTTCGAGACCGGCGTCGAGGAACTCCTCACGCAGGCAGGCCATCACGTCCGCCGCCCCCTTGTCGTAGGCGTCGGCGAGCACGTAACGCAGGTCATCATCCACTTCGACACGACCCTGGTCGTTGTAGTAGATCGCCCCGTCCTCGCGCTCACCGCCGGCCAGGTCCTGGACCATGTCGAGCACGGTTCCGATGACGTCGCCGGCCAGTTCGCTCATGGCCTCGTCCATATCCTGCGGGCTGTCGGTGTCCCCGGCACCGGAGCGCGTCCAGTCCGACGTCCACCACTCCAGGTCGGGAACATACCCGCCCTCTTCGTTCGTGTTCAGGCCCCACTCCAGGTAGATGGTCTCCTCGCTGTGTGCCGTATCGGCGTCACCCAGGTTGATGACCAGGCGGCCCTGGCCGTTTTCACCGGGGATGAGTCGCAGGTCATTGTCCTCGTCGTCCGCTCGGCCGGGGAAGTAGACGCTGACGCCGTCGGGCAGCGCCTTATCGAGTGCTTGCGCCAGTTCGTCCCAGTCATCCCGTGTTTTGGTATTGCTGTTGCTGTCCACAGCGATTTCCTTTCTCTCTTCCTGTCAGCGCCGACTACTGGCCGGCTTCCGACTCGTTCAGAATATCCATGATGGTCTTGCGCATGTGGGTGATACCCTTCAGCGCGTCGTCGGTGAGCCCGGACTCGTCGTCGCCGACCTGGACGACGATGCGGGGCTGGATCTCCTTGTTGCCCTTGTAGAGCAGGACGATGACCTGGCCCTGATCAAGGGGCTGGATCTGCGCCTTGACGATGGGCTCGGTGACATCCTCCCTGTTGAGGTCCCGGCTGTACACGCCCAGCCAGGCCCCGATTCGGTCCTCGATCGTTTCGAACCTGAACTTGTCGGGTGCCATGGCCTGCTTGTACCGCATGGGGGCGGACAGGCGACGGGCGGAAGTCTCAATGAGCTCGCGGCGGATCCACAGGGCCAGGTCCTTGGCGGCCTCTTCGAGGCTGTTGAAGCGGTTGAGGTCGATGAGGACGGGCGCCTTCCCGGTGTAGCCCAGGTCTCCCATCCACAGCAGCGTAGCCCCGTAGCGCAGAATGGTGTTGCCCCACACCCGCTTGATGGCCCCGGCTTCGATGAAGGGTTCCAAAATACGTTGCAGCATGTCGTCGACAACCCACAGGGCGGCCTCGCGAGCCCCGTCGAAGGTGTGCCAACGGCCGCGGGCCATGTCGAAGATCTCACCGGGCCGGCCGATGCGGTACCGGTGCCTCCCTTCGTAGTCGACAAACCAAGTGGGCCCGTCGCCGTCATTGTCCTCGTCCACCCGCTGAAGGACGAGCGCCTTGTCGTCCCCGAAGGCACAAGGGAAGTGTCTGTGCACCCGCCTCCAGAACTTCTCGGCCGGCGTCTTCTTCGACTTACTCATCGGTGCTCCTCCCCCACTGGCGGATGAGCACGTCCCTGACAGCCGCCATCCCCTTGGCGAGGGGCAGGTCGAAGCGGCCGTCGTCCTCAGTGTCCTCGTCGTCCCCAACCGGGTCGACACTGGCCCACCGGCCGTTGTCGGCCACCTGCGCGATGACCAGGTCGGGCTCGACCTTCCGCTTGAGGCCGCCGATCAGGCGCATGACGAGCGCCCTGCGGATCCGATCGGTGAACGCGGCCAGGTCCTCGGCGTCAACGACCCAGCTCGGCTCGCCGACAAAGACCCGGGCCTGAACCTCGGTCGGCCGGGTCTCGTGGGTGTGAGGCGGGTCGGCGATGACCCAGGTCTGTTCGACAACCCGCCCCGCCGAGTTCTCCAAGAGGCCGAGGGTGTGTCCCAGGCCGAACAGGTTCGTGCGCATGACGCTCACGTAGCACAGGGGCAGGGCCGTCGGCCCGGTGATGACGGCCCCGTTGAAGGTCATGTACAGCTTGACGTCCTTGATGCCGAGCCTCTCCTCGGCGGCCTTCACGGTGGCGATCGCTGTCGTGCGTGCCAGCGTCCGGTTGTCGAGGTTGGTGGGCATCTCCTTAGCAATGCCCATCCCCAGAAGCTCCTCGATGCGCTCGTTGCTGATCATGGTGTCTTCTTCTTCTTCTTCTTTGCGGTGTTCTCGTTCTTGACAAGGTGGTTGCACGCCGCCGTCACGGCCTCCCTAACCCGCTTGATCTCATCCCAGGCCAGGTCGAAGACGGCGGCAGGCGTGTTCCCGGTCCCCGTGATCACGCGGACCAGCTGGATCCCCTCAACGGGCGGCTTCTGGCAGACGCCGACCCACCGGGGGGCGGTGGGGTCATCTTGCATGATGATGAGGACGGAGCCGGGCGGGTAGCGGACCAGGATCCGGCCGTCGTCACCCTGAACCCGGTAGATGATGTCCTCGGCAAGCCGGTCCTTCATGTAGTCGGCGAGGGCCGCGTGAACCTGGAACCTCAGGTCGAGGGGATTGATAATGTCCCCTTCGATCTCGAAAATGGTCACGCCGTCCTCGTCGACAGTGACCTCACCGTCGTCGACAACGAGCGTACGGAAGGGCACGACATCATCCACGTCCCTGCCGTCGTAGATAACAGTGGGGTCGGTGAAGTAGTCCAGCGAAGCACCCAGGACCTGCTCCCGGATCCGCTGGGCGACGTCGCCGGCTCCGTCCCGGTTGAAGGGGAGGGTCTCATCGTAGTCGTTGAGACTGTATCCGCGGGGAACGTAGCGACCCTGTTCGATACGGCCGAGGCGTATGGTGTGCGACCACCACACGTCCCCGACGATTCCCTCCGCTTTGCCGTTGTACCGGTGGTCCCAGGTCAGGTAGTCGTCGATCGCCGGGCATTCGATGGCGTCGAGGGCCCGGTACCAGGTTCTCAGTGCGTGGTTCTCTCGTTGCGCGCGGGTGTCTAGGGTTGCTGCCATTGTCATTCGGTCTCCTTCTGGTTGTCGGGGTCAATCAGGAAGGTCAGCATGTCTTCCAGATCCACGTCGTCCTCGTAGTCCACGTACGCCTGGGTGTAGCGGATCTTGCCGTCCTCCTCGTAGTGGACGGTGAGCAGGTATCCGACACCCTGCGTGAAACGAACCGTCCGGCCTTCGAGGCTGACGGTGGCGTCGGCGGGACCGGGCAGGGCCAGGTGGGCCTTGTCGTCCTGGCCGGCGGGCAGGTGTCCTTCGACAAGCAGGTTGAGCAGCTCGGTGGCCACCTCAACGCACCAGGTGCGGCTGATGGCCGTGCGGATGTCCTCCCAGATGTCTCCGAGGCTGGCGCACGGGTTATCCGACAGAGCATAGATCTGATCGTTGGTCCCGGCCCATCGCAGGGTCCTGTCGTCGTTGTCGACATAGACGGGGGCATCGGCGGGGATGAACATGGCGAGCACCTGCTGGCGGATGAGCCCGGCGGCGTCCTCGGGAGAAGTGAGGTACTCCCCCTCGTCCCCGTTCTCCTCCCAGCCGTCGGGCATGAGGATGGGCATGCTGTTGTGCCGGTGCACCTTGCCGATGACGATCTCGTTGCCATCGACACCGACAATCCGCACGACGCCGTCGTCCGTGTCCAGGGACAAGGCGTTCTCGATGCCGGTGTGCCCGATCTCATCGAGCGTGCGGTACCAGTGGCGGATCATGTCGGTCTCGGGTCGGCCGACAGTGATGATGGTCATGTTCTCTTCCTTCGGTTCGGGTTGTTGGGGCTGTTTTCGTCCCGTGCCGGGCGGGGGAGTCGAACCCCCGCTTCGACCGTCCCGGCTGTTGTGGTCTTTCACCACACGTAGATGGCCACCTTGTCCGTGGCACCGTCCACGGTGCGGTGGCAGTCGACGCAGACGGCTCCCACCCAGGACGGGTCGGGAACTCTGCCGACCTTGCGCGCCTCGTACTTGTGCTGCGCCTCGTGCTGAGGGCACAGCGGCCCGTAGTGGCTGTTGTCGTTCCGGGGCAGGACGACATAGCCCTCGGCGTTCAGGGCCGCGACCAGAAAGTCGCGCAGCACGGGCTCCGCCAAGGGGTTGCGCCCGTCATAAGGGCGCCGGCCGAGCAGGTCATTGGCCAGAAGTCTGAGGCCCTCCCAGGTGAGCACGTAGTCGGCCCAAGAGGGGGCGGCGTTCCACTCCGGTGCGGCGTCCGTGTTCAGGGCGTCGACGATGCGCTCGATGAGTTCGTTGGTGCCGGTCTTGGCCTCGTCCATTGCTATCTCTCTCTCTTCTCGTTGGGTTGTTGTTGCTGTTTCAGTCCTCAAACGCGAGGAACGACACGGCCGGGGCGAGCAGGTCCTCGTCCCGGATGACGCCGTAGTCCGCCGCCGCGACCGTGCGGCCCTCCCGGCCGGGGCGCCCGCCCAGGAAGATCGAGGCCATGGGCTCGTACCCGTAGATCTCTACGGTGCGGTCCTTGCGCTTCACGATGTCCCTCCGGGTTCCCCACGCAACCGTCGTGTCCTTCTTCCCGGTCCGTCGATTGACCGCGTCGCGCAGGGCGTCCGCGAGGGCGACCCGGTATTCGAAGCCCGCGGCCCGGAGCAAATACTGCTTCAGGTCCACAACCTGCTCGAAGCTGGGCAGGTGCGCTCCCTTCCGTCCCGTCGGCGCCCAGATGACGTTCTCCCCGGCATCGTCGAGCTCCAGCGGAGGCTTGACGGCCAGCGGGAGGGATTCCAGGACCGTCTCGAAGGCGGCGTCGACAAGAATCCGGGCGATGAGTTGTGCCCGGTCCGCCTCCAAGGGGATCGGGCGCAGCGGCCACGAGTTCCTGATGACGACGTCACGCTCATAGCCGTCCCGCTGTAGGTTGATGCTCGCCAGGATGTGCGCTGGCCCCACCCAGGAGAAACGCATGACCACAGCGTTTTCGAGCACTGCGATGCGCTTTCGGAACGGGGCGGGGATGTATGCGAGGATCCGGTTCCAGACGGCGGCTTCGTTGTTCTCCTCCTCCTCTTCGGTCATGCGCACTCCCGGTACAGGGCCGCAGCAAGGTCCCCGTTCATGAGTGCGACGCGCACAAGGCGGCCCTGTTCGTTGAGCCAAGTGGTCAGATTCATGGTTGTTCCTTCCTCTCTTCTAGGTTGGCTGGTCGTGCTCCCGGCGGGGCTTGGGCCCGGTAGGGCCAAGCGACAGGAGCGACCGCCTAAGGGCGGCGTGTATTGGACGTTCGTCCCGGCCGGGCCCGGTTCCGATGGTTCAGGCGTAGATCCGCAGGGCCGGCGCCAGGTCCTCTTCCCGGGGGACAGGGATGGCGTCGTAGAGGCCGACAGCGCCGTCCTCGTACTCCTCCCGAGCCCCGCCGCGCGCTCTCCCGTCCGCGCCCCACAAGAAGACGATGACGTAGCCGTCCCGCCGCGGCGTGAAGCGGGCCAGAACTCCCCCGTCCAGGGGGTTACGCGAGAAGTCCGTGCGAATGGTCGCCGGGACGATGCTCCGAAGTCGCCAGCCGACGTACCCGTCCGCGGCCGGCGCCCCGGCCTTAAGGGCGCGGTCAACATCGTCCAGGACCGCGTTCAGGTTCTCCCACGGCATGTCGTTGCCCTTACGCCGGGCGAACACGACATGGGTAGGGATCACGCCCCACGGCGTCTCAAGGGAACCCGGCTCGTCGCCGAGGAAGAATCCTCCCGCGTCGCCCCGGTCCTGGACGAGCCAGGACGAGACGAGCAGTGAGGCAATCTTCTCCCGCACCTGGCCGACAGTGGGCCAGTCCGGGCCGTACCAGTGGACGGCGTCCTGACCTTCCTGGCCGTCCCAGCCCGGCTGGAAAGCGAGGACGTCCTCGTCCGCGTAGAACCCGGGCGGGGCGTAGTAGGGCATCCGTTTGAGCTCGGCGTAGGGGCGCAGAATCCCGCCGTCCAAGAGCGGTCCGATCTCGTCCCAGTTGTCCGGGTCGACGACCATGAGATTCGTGTTCATTGCGGCTTCCTTTGGCTTGTGTGTGGGTGTTGGGATTGACGTTTAGCGGGCGGCCCGACGGATCCTCTGGGCCTGCACAGCCCGGTACTCATTCGTGAACGCTCGGTGCCAGTACCGCAGACTGGGCAACGGTTCCCAGTCCCCGGTCTTCCGGCCCTTGCGGGCTGTCTGGAACAGAATGTCTCCCGCC
>ERZ772960.2098-NODE-2098-length-14895-cov-6.645620_pt1 | contig 14895 bp, 10 predicted proteins | sample MGYA00580678_ERZ772960 | MGnify/ENA primary metagenome ERZ772960 (study PRJEB29015, sample SAMEA2737930) | human oral metagenome | biome: human oral; feature: human-associated habitat; material: dental | place: China | collected 2059 ... | reverse complement strand
TAGAGCACTAGCCTTCCAAGCTGGGGGTCGCGGGTTTGAGTCCCGTTTTCCGCTCACTCTTGCTGTAATAGCTCAGCGGTAGAGCACTTCCTTGGTAAGGAAGAGGTCCCGAGTTCAAATCTCGGTTACAGCTCTGCTCGGCTTGAAAATGTATGGCGCGCAGGGAAAATCTTTCCTTGGGTTCCTTGCTTACTCAAAATAACGAACATTCATATTTTAAATAAATACAGCTATGGCTAAAGAAAAATTTGAGCGGACCAAACCGCACGTAAACATCGGTACGATTGGTCACGTCGATCACGGTAAGACGACCTTGACGGCAGCCATTACGAAAGTGCTTGCTGAGAAAGGTTTTTCTAAATCTGACGAGGTCAAATCTTTCGATCAGATTGATAATGCTCCTGAGGAAAAAGAGCGTGGTATTACGATTAATACGTCGCACGTTGAATATGAAACAGAAAAACGTCACTATGCACACGTAGACTGCCCGGGTCACGCCGACTACGTGAAGAACATGGTAACGGGTGCTGCGCAGATGGACGGCGCTATCCTTGTAGTTGCTGCTACGGATGGTCCGATGCCTCAAACGCGTGAGCACATTCTTCTCGCTCGTCAGGTGAACGTTCCTCGTCTCGTTGTCTTCTTAAATAAGTGTGACATGGTTGAGGACGAAGAGTTGATCGAACTCGTTGAAATGGAGGTTCGTGAATTGCTCGAAGAATACGACTATGAAGGTGATACTCCTATTATCCGCGGTTCTGCACTTGGTGCATTGAACGGTGTTGCTAAGTGGGAGGATAGCGTTATCGAATTGATGAACGCTGTTGATACTTGGATTGAAGAGCCTGTTCGCGACGTTGAGAAACCTTTCTTGATGCCTGTTGAGGACGTGTTCTCTATTACAGGTCGTGGTACAGTTGCTACCGGCCGTATCGAAACCGGTGTGGTTAAGGTGGGCGATGAAGTTCAGATCCTCGGGCTTGGTGAAGACAAGAAGTCAGTTGTAACTGGCGTTGAAATGTTCCGTAAGATTTTGGATACAGGTGAAGCTGGCGATAATGTAGGTCTTCTTCTCCGTGGTATCGAAAAAGACGAAATCAAACGCGGTATGGTTATCACGCACCCGGGAACTATCAAACCTCACTCTAAGTTCAAGGCTTCTATCTACGTATTGAAGAAGGAAGAAGGTGGCCGTCACACTCCGTTCGGCAATAAATATCGTCCCCAGTTCTATCTCCGTACGATGGACTGCACGGGCGAAATTCACCTCCCTGAAGGCGTAGAAATGGTTATGCCTGGCGATAATGTTGAGATTTCTGTAGAATTGATCTATCCGGTAGCATTGAACGTAGGTCTTCGCTTCGCAATCCGTGAAGGTGGCCGTACGGTAGGTTCTGGTCAGATCACTGAGATCCTTGACGATTAATAGGCTTCTCGTCTTTAAGTAGACGAAACCTATCTCTATAAATAATCAGTAATGAGCGCTCGCCTTTTATGGCGAGGCTCATTCTTACGGGAATAGCTCAGTTGGTAGAGCACTGGTCTCCAAAACCAGGTGTCGGGAGTTCGAGCCTCTCTTCCCGTGCTTAAAGAATAGCTACTCTATGTTCAAGGGTATAATTACATATTGTAAAGAATCTTACGAAGAACTCGCATATAAAACCACGTGGCCAACGCGTCGGGAGTTAACTCATACCGCAATTGTCGTTCTTGTTGCTTCCATTGTGATTGCGTTAATGGTGTTCGTAATGGACACTGCGTTTGACTACCTGATGAAGTTCATCTACCCCACTGTTTAATTTCTTACGATAATGGCTGGATCTGAAATGGCGTGGTACGTGTTACGAGCTATCAGCGGTAAAGAGAATAAGGTTAAGGAGTATATTGATGCTGAAATTAAGCTAAATGCTTTTCAAGGCAATGTCTCCCAAGTTCTCGTGCCGACTGAGAAGATCGTGCAAGTCCACAACGGAAAGCGTACTGTAAAAGAACGCAATTATTTACCCGGCTATGTATTAGTGGAAGCTAAACTGGTGGGCGAGATTACGCACATGCTTCGCAATACGCCCAATGTTTTGGGTTTTTTGCCGGATACGAACGACCCGACACCGTTGCGCGAATCAGAAGTGAATCGTATTCTCGGTAAGGCTGATGAAGAACCGGACGTTAATGAGGCACTTACTGTGCCGTTTGTTATTGGCGACTCGGTAAAGGTTACGGAAGGTCCGTTCAGCGGTTTCTCTGGTACGGTTGAAAAGATTGACGATGAGAAGAAGAAAGTTACTGTTACAGTAAAAGTCTTCGGCCGTAGTACGGGTCTTGATTTAGGTTTTATGCAAGTAGAGAAGGAATGAGGTTTGTTGTTACGCTAGTCTTTTTCCTCCTCACGATAATCAATTAATAATACAAACAATGGCAAAAGAAGTTGCTGGATTAATCAAATTACAGATTAAAGGTGGTGCAGCGAATCCGTCTCCTCCCGTAGGACCTGCTTTGGGTTCTAAGGGTATCAATATTATGGATTTCTGCAAGCAGTTCAACGCCAGAACACAGGATAAGGCCGGTAAGGTACTTCCGGTTGTCATTACTTACTTTAATGACAAATCTTTCACCTTTGAGGTAAAGACCCCTCCTGCTGCCGTTCAATTGTTGGAAGCCGCCAAAAAGAAAAGCGGTTCTGCCCAGCCGAATCGTCAGAAAGTGGCTGCCGTAACTTGGGAACAAGTGCGCGCTATCGCTGAGGATAAAATGCCGGACTTGAATTGTTTTACAATCGAAAGTGCAATGCGCCTGATTGCAGGTACTGCACGCAGTATGGGTATCACCGTTAAAGGTGAATTCCCCGGAAAGAATTAACTTCAATTTTAAACAACAATGAGCAAACTGACAAAAAATCAGAAAATTGTAGCTGGTAAAGTTGAAGCGGGGAAAGCTTATACACTAAAGGAAGCAAGTTCTTTGGTGAAAGAAATCACGACGACGAAGTTTGATGCTTCTGTTGATATTGATGTGCGTCTTGGAGTTGACCCTCGTAAGGCGAATCAAATGGTTCGTGGTGTTGTTTCCCTTCCTAACGGAACCGGTAAGACAGTTCGCGTTCTTTGCCTCTGCACTCCTGACAAAGAAGAGGCTGCTAAGGCTGCAGGCGCTGACTATGTAGGTCTCGATGAATACATTGAGAAAATTAAAGGTGGTTGGACTGATATCGATGTTATTATTACGATGCCGGCTATCATGGGTAAAATTGGTGCTCTCGGTCGCGTGCTTGGTCCGCGTGGCTTGATGCCGAACCCTAAGAGCGGTACTGTGACGATGGACGTTGAGAAGGCCATCAAAGAAGTGAAGCAAGGTAAGATTGACTTTAAGGTTGACAAGACGGGTATTGTACACGCTTCAATCGGTAAAGTATCATTCGCACCTGATCAAATCTTTGGCAATGCTAAAGAGTTTATTTCAACGATCATTAAGCTCAAACCTTCTTCTTCTAAAGGTACTTATGTTAAGAGCATTTATCTTTCCTCTACTATGAGTCAGGGGATCAAGATTGATCCTAAATCAATAGAGGAGGCTTAATAGTAAAAGATATGAGAAAGGAAGATAAAAGCAGAATCATCGAGCAACTCGGTGAATACATCAAGGAATATTCACATCTCTATTTAGTAGATGTAACTGGCCTCAATGCTGAAGCTACAAGCAGCTTGCGTAGAAAGTGTTTCGGTTCACAGATCAAAATGGTTGTAGTGAAAAACACTTTGCTCCACAAGGCTTTTGAAGCATCAGAGAAAGATTACGCACCTCTATATGATACGTTGAAAGGAACTACTGCACTATTCTTATGCAATACTGCAAATGTTCCGGCCAAATTGATCAAAGAGGTTGGTAAAGAAGGCATTCCCTCACTCAAGGCTGCTTACGTAGAAGAAGAATTCTATGTAGGTGCTGAAAATCTTGAAACGCTGTGCGCAATTAAGAGCAAAGCAGAACTCATCGCTGAGGTGGTTTCTCTATTGCAATCTCCTGCGAAGAATGTTATTGGTTCACTTCAATCTGCTGGCCAAACAATTCACGGTGTACTCAAGACCTTAGGAGAGCGTCCTGAATAAGTATAGATAATCTCTCCACCCCTTACAAAGTAGAAACAATAAAATTATATTTGAAATGGCAGATATTAAAGCTATTGCTGAAGAATTGGTAAATTTGACAGTAAAAGAAGTTAATGAGTTGGCAACTGTCCTCAAGGACGAGTATGGTATAGAACCCGCTGCTGCAGCTGTTGCAGTTGCTGCTGGTCCTGCTGCTGGTGCAGCAGCAGCTGAAGAGAAGACAGCGTTCGATGTTATTCTCAAGGCTGCAGGTTCTGCAAAGCTTCAAGTAGTTAAGGCTGTGAAAGAAAACTGCGGCCTTGGCTTGAAGGAAGCTAAAGATCTCGTAGACGGCGTTCCTAGCAAGTTGAAGGAAGGCGTTGCTAAAGAAGAAGCAGAATCTCTCAAGAAGGTTCTTGAAGAAGCTGGTGCTGAAGTAGAGATTGCATAATTTCTCTACGGCTCTATAATGAGTTACGGTTAAGAATCCTCTGGTAGGGGGTTCTTAACCTTTTTGCATCTATAAATATTCCGATTACTAAGGGTTGCTCTTGATGCATTGTTGCAGCCTTCATTAATACATAACGAATGTCCCAAGTAATTAATAACCGAGTTAATTTTGCATCTGTTCATAATCCGATGCCCTATCCGGATTTCCTCGATGTTCAATTGAAATCATTTAAAGATTTCCTTCAGTTGGATACGCCGGCTGAACAGAGAAAGAATGACGGATTGTACAAGGTGTTTGCTGAAAATTTCCCAATCGCAGACACACGAAACAACTTTGTTCTGGAGTTTCTTGACTATTACATTGATGCTCCTCGCTATTCTGTAGAAGAGTGTTTGGAAAGAGGCTTGACTTATAGTGTTCCTCTGAAGGCAAAGTTGAAGCTCTATTGCACAGATCCAGATCATGAAGATTTTGATACTGTCGTACAAGATGTCTTTTTGGGACCTATCCCTTATATGACAGAGAATGGTACATTCGTAATTAATGGAGCTGAGCGCGTTGTGGTATCTCAGTTGCACCGCTCTCCGGGTGTTTTCTTTGGCTCTAGTATTCATGCAAATGGTACGCAATTATATAGCGCGCGTATCATTCCTTTCAAAGGTTCTTGGATTGAGTTCGCAACGGATATCAACAACGTGATGTATGCCTACATTGATCGTAAGAAGAAACTTCCTGTTACGACTTTGTTGCGTGCAATTGGCTTCGAAAAGGATAAAGACATTCTTCAAATCTTTGGCCTTTCTGAAGAGGTTAAAGTGACTAAGGCTAATTTAAAAAAATACATCGGTCGTAAATTGGCTGCGCGTGTTTTGAAAACATGGGTAGAAGATTTCGTAGATGAAGAGACAGGTGAAGTTGTTTCTATTGAGCGTACAGAAGTTATCCTTGAGCGAGAAACTGAGATTACAGCCGATAATGTTGAGGAAATTCTAAATAGCGGGTCGAAGACGATAGAAGTGCATTTAGACTCATCTATAGGTATCGACTACTCGATTATCTTCAATACGTTCCAGAAGGATCCGTGTAACTCAGAGAAAGAGGCAGTCAACTACATTTATCGTTTGTTGCGTAATGCAGATCCTGCAGATGATGCGAGTGCGCGTGAGGTTATTAATAATCTGTTCTTCTCTGAAAAGCGTTACGATTTAGGCGAAGTCGGACGCTATCGCATGAATCGCAAGTTGGGCTTATCAACAGATGGTGATACCCGCGTGTTGACGAGAGAAGACATCATTGAAATTATCAAGTATCTTATCGAACTCATCAACTCTAAGGCTTCCGTCGATGATATTGATCACTTAAGCAACCGAAGAGTAAGAACCGTTGGCGAACAATTAGCGAATCAGTTTTCGGTAGGTCTTGCTCGTATGACTCGTACAATTCGTGAGCGAATGAATGTGCGAGACAATGAGGTGTTTACCCCTACTGACTTGATTAACGCGAAGACGATTTCTTCTGTTATCAATTCTTTTTTTGGGACAAATGCTTTGTCTCAATTTATGGACCAAACCAACCCGCTGTCAGAGGTTACGCACAAACGTCGTCTCTCGGCCTTAGGTCCCGGCGGTTTGTCGCGTGAACGCGCCGGCTTCGAGGTTCGTGACGTGCACTATACCCACTATGGCCGCCTTTGTCCTATTGAATCTCCTGAAGGCCCAAATATTGGTTTGATCTCTTCTTTGTGTGTATATGCAAAGATTGACAGCCTTGGTTTTATTGAGACTCCCTATCGTAAAGTTGAAAACTCTAAGGTAGATCTAGAGAATAAGGATGTTGTTTACTTGAGTGCAGAAGAGGAGGAAGATAAGATTATCGGACAAGGTAATGCTCCCTTGAATTCTGATGGTACGTTTATCCTTTCTAAGGTTAAGTGTCGTCAAGATGCCGATTATCCTGTCGTTTCGCCGGAACAAGTCGAGTTAATGGACGTTGCTCCTCAGCAGATTGCATCTATCGCAGCCGGTCTGATTCCTTTCTTGGAGCACGACGATGCTCACCGTGCGTTGATGGGATCTAACATGATGCGCCAAGCTGTACCATTGATTCGTTCTGAAGCTCCGATTGTAGGTACGGGTATTGAAAGACAAGTATGTATCGACTCTCGCACAATGATTAGTGCTGAGGGCGACGGCGTTGTTGATTTTGTGGATGCAACGACGATTCGCGTACTATATGATCGTACAGAAGATGAAGAGTTTGTAAGCTTCGAACCTGCTCTTAAAGAATACCGCATCCCTAAATTCCGCCGCACGAACCAGAATATGGTCTTCGACTTAAGACCGATTTGTGAAAAGGGGCAACGTGTTAAGAAAGGAGATATCCTTACAGAAGGCTATGCTACGGAGAGTGGTGAATTAGCGCTTGGACGCAACCTTCTCGTGGCTTATATGCCTTGGAAGGGTTACAACTATGAGGATGCTATCGTGCTGAACGAACGCATGGTTCGCGATGACATCTTGACGTCAGTACACGTAGATGAATTCTCTTTGGATGTTCGTGAAACGAAACGAGGCGTTGAAGAGCTGACCAATGATATCCCTAACGTTAGCGAAGAAGCTACGAAAGACTTGGATGAAAATGGTATTATCCGAATTGGTGCTCGTGTCGTTCCCGGCGATATCTTGATTGGTAAGATTACCCCTAAAGGTGAAAGTGATCCTACGCCTGAAGAGAAATTGTTGCGGGCCATCTTTGGCGACAAGGCAGGCGATGTGAAAGATGCATCTCTTAAAGCCAATCCCTCTTTGTCCGGTGTGGTTATTGATCGCCGTTTGTATTCAAAGGCGCAAAAGAGTCGTTCTTCTAAGGCTGCAGATAAGTCAACCTTATTAGAACTCGATGAGCAATTTGATAAGGAAACATCAGCATTGAAGTCTACAATGATTGATAAGTTGCTGGTGTTGACAAAAGGAAAAACGTCTTTAGGCGTTAAAGATACCATCGGCACGGAGATTATTGCTAAAGGTACTAAGTTCTCGAAGTCTTTGCTTGACTCGTTAAGCTACGCGTCTTTGCAATTGAATGATTGGACGAATGATGAGCACACCAATCTCTTAATTCGCAGTTTGGTCCTCAACTATTTGAAGAAGTATAATAAGATGGATGCCGTCTTGAAGCGTCGTAAGTTTGCAATTACGATTGGCGACGAACTTCCTTCAGGTATTATTCAGCAAGCCAAAGTCTATATTGCTAAGAAGCGCAAGATCGGTGTCGGAGATAAGATGGCCGGCCGCCACGGTAATAAGGGTATTGTGTCAAAGATTGTTCGTCAGGAAGATATGCCGTTCTTGGCTGACGGTCGTCCTGTAGACATTGTCTTGAACCCGCTGGGTGTGCCTTCTCGTATGAATTTAGGACAGATCTTTGAGGCTATTCTTGGTGCAGCAGGTAAGCGCTTAGGTGTGAAGTTTGCTACTCCGATCTTCGATGGTGCAAAGTTGGATGAACTTTGCGAATGGACTGATAAAGCCGGCTTGCCTCGCTATTGCGCAGAGCAGCTTTTTGACGGTGGAACCGGTGAACCATTTGACCAAAAGGCTACTGTAGGTGTTACCTATATGCTGAAGCTCGGTCATATGGTTGAAGATAAGATGCATGCCCGTAGCATTGGTCCATATTCTCTGATTACACAGCAACCTCTTGGAGGTAAGGCGCAGTTTGGTGGTCAGCGTTTTGGTGAGATGGAGGTTTGGGCTATTGAGGCCTTTGGCGCTTCTCACGTCTTGCAAGAGATTTTGACTATTAAGTCAGATGATGTTACCGGCCGCGCAAAAGCTTATGAAGCCGTGGTTAAGGGAGAGACGATGCCTACTCCTGGCATTCCTGAATCGCTTAACGTCTTGCTGCACGAGTTGCGTGGATTAGGTTTGAGTATTACGCTGGATTAACGACTAAATTCAAAAGAAAATGGCTTTTAAAAGAGATAATAAGATAAAGAGCAACTTTACGAAAATCACGATTGGCTTAGCTTCTCCAGAGGAGATTTTAGCTAATTCATATGGTGAAGTGCTCAAGCCTGAGACGATAAACTACCGCACCTACAAACCCGAACGTGACGGACTCTTCTGCGAGCGTATTTTTGGACCGACAAAAGACTACGAGTGTCATTGCGGTAAATACAAGCGTATTCGCTATAAAGGTATTGTTTGCGATCGTTGCGGTGTTGAAGTTACAGAGAAAAAAGTAAGACGTGAGCGCGCGGGCCATATTGCTTTGGTCGTTCCAGTTGTGCATATTTGGTACTTCCGCTCTTTACCCAATAAGATCGGTTATCTTTTAGGACTCCCAACGAAGAAGCTCGATACCATTATATATTATGAGCGCTATGTCGTTATCCAGCCGGGCGTATTGGGTGAAGAAGTTGAGGTAAACCAACTCCTCACCGAAGATGAATATCTCGACTTGTTGCGCAAATTGCCGAAAGAGAATCAATATTTAGACGATTCTGACCCCAATAAGTTCATTGCGAAGATGGGTGCAGAGGCCGTTTTAGATATGCTTCAGCGCATTGACCTGGATCAGTTGAGCTATGATCTTCGAGATCGTGCTAATTCAGATCGTTCTGCGCAGCGCAAGAATGAGGCCTTGAAGCGCCTTCAGGTTGTAGAGTCCTTCCGTGCAAGCAAGGAACGCAATAAGCCCGAGTGGATGATTATGAAGATTCTGCCCGTTATTCCGCCAGATCTTCGCCCGCTTGTGCCCCTTGATGGTGGACGCTTTGCCACTTCTGATTTAAACGACCTTTATCGTCGCGTATTGATTCGCAACAACCGCTTGAAGCGCTTATTGGAAATTAAGGCTCCTGAGGTGATTCTTCGCAATGAGAAGCGTATGTTGCAGGAAGCTGTTGACAGCCTCTTTGATAATTCTCGCAAGTCATCAGCTGTAAAGAGCGATAGCAATCGTCCGTTGAAGTCTTTGTCTGATGCCTTGAAGGGTAAGCAAGGACGTTTTCGCCAGAACCTACTCGGTAAGCGTGTTGACTATTCAGCACGTTCAGTTATCGTCGTTGGTCCGGAGTTGAAGATGGGCGAGTGCGGTCTTCCGAAGTTAATGGCTGCTGAACTCTATAAACCATTTATTATTCGTCGCTTGATTGAGCGCGGTATTGTCAAGACAGTAAAGAGCGCGAAGAAGATCGTGGATCGTCGTGATGCCATTATTTGGGACATTCTCGAATTTGTCATGAAAGGTCATCCCGTTCTGCTTAACCGTGCTCCGACCTTGCACCGTCTTGGTATTCAAGCTTTCCAACCGAAATTGATTGAAGGTAAGGCAATTCAGTTGCACCCCTTGGCTTGTACCGCATTTAATGCCGACTTCGATGGTGACCAGATGGCTGTTCACCTCCCGTTGAGCAATGAAGCTATTATTGAAGCACAGATTTTGATGCTTCAGAGCCACAATATCCTCAATCCGGCTAATGGCGCGCCGATTACCGTTCCTTCTCAGGATATGGTGTTGGGGCTCTATTATATCACCAAGCTGCGCAAGGGTGCCAAAGGCGAAGGCCTGACTTTCTATGGCCCTGAAGAAGCTATTATTGCTTATAATGAGCGCCGCGTAGAAGTTCATGCTCCGATCAAGGTTATTGTAGATGATCTTGATGAGAATGGTACGTTGGTTAAGCGAATGCTTGAGACTTCTGTAGGTCGTGTAATTGTCAATGAGATTATTCCGAAGGAAGTGGGTTATTTCAATGGTATTATCTCCAAGAAGTCTTTACGCGACATTATTGCTCGTGTGATCAAGACCGTAGGTATGGCTCGTGCGTGCGAGTTCTTGGATGGTATCAAGAACTTAGGCTATCGCAAGTCCTATGAAGGTGGTCTTTCTTTCAACTTAGATGATATCATTATCCCACAAGAGAAGCAAGACATCGTAGCGAAGGGTAACGAGGAGATTGACCAGATTATTGCCAATTATAATATGGGTTTCATCACCGATAATGAGCGTTACAACCAAGTTATTGATACCTGGACGCACGCCAATACCAATTTGAAGCGTACCCTGATGAAGCAGATGACGGAAGCTGACCAAGGTTTCAATGCCGTATTTATGATGTTGGATTCCGGAGCCCGTGGTTCTGCTGATCAGATTGCACAGTTGGCCGGTATGCGTGGTTTGATGGCTAAGCCGCAGAAGGCTGGTGCAGAGGGTGCGCAGATTATTGAAAACCCGATTCTCTCCAACTTCAAGGAAGGTATGAGCGTATTGGAGTACTTCATCTCTACTCACGGTGCGCGTAAGGGTTTGGCCGATACAGCTTTGAAAACGGCCGATGCCGGTTATCTGACGCGTCGTTTGGTCGATGTGTCTCACGATGTGATCATTACCGAAGAAGATTGCGGCACTTTGCGCGGACTTGTTTGCGCCGCCCTCAAAGATGGTGATGAAGTGATATCATCACTGAGCGAGCGTATCTTGGGCCGCGTGTCTGTTCACGACATTATTCATCCGATGACGGGTCGCCTCATTGTTGCTGCCGGTGAAGAAATTACCGAGCCGATTGCTGCTGAGATTGAGGCTTCGCCGATCGAAAGCGTAGAAATTCGCTCCGTCCTTACTTGCGAGAGCAAGCACGGCGTTTGTCAGAAGTGTTATGGTCGCAACTTAGCTACTTCTCGTATGGTTCAGAAGGGTGAAGCTGTTGGTGTCATCGCAGCTCAGTCTATTGGTGAGCCGGGTACACAGTTGACGCTTCGTACCTTCCACGCCGGTGGTATTGCCTCCAATGCAGCTGCCAATGCCTCGATCATTTCTAAGCAAGACTGCCGCGTCGAGTTTGAAGAAATGCGTACGGTCGACATTATCAACGAAGATGGTGCTGCCGGCAAGATTGTTGTCGGTCGTTTAGCTGAAGTACACTTCATCGACATCAATACCGGTATCGTTTTGTCTTCGCAGAATATCCCCTATGGTGCACAGTTGTTTGTAGGCGATAAAGAAAAAGTAGAGAAGGGTACGATGGTAGCCAAATGGGATCCGTTTAATGCCGTTATTGTCACTGAGTTGGCTGGTAAAATCCATTTCAACGATGTGATTGAAGGTGTTACGTATCGCGTCGAAGAAGATGAAGCTACAGGTCTTCGTGAGCGTATCATTATAGAAGCTAAGGAGCGTAACCGCATTCCTTCAGCGGATATCTTGGATGAGAAAGGCAACATCATTCGTTCTTATAACTTCCCCATCAATGGTCACTTGGCCGTAGAAGATGGCGAAGAGTTGAGAGCCGGTGCTGTCCTGGTGAAGATTCCGCGTGCCGTAGGTAAGGCCGGTGATATTACCGGTGGTCTACCGCGTGTTACGGAGCTCTTTGAGGCACGCAATCCGTCTAACCCTGCCGTTGTTTCTGAAATTGATGGCGAGGTGAAGATGGGCACGATTAAGCGTGGTAACCGTGAGATCATCATTACGTCCAAACTCGGAGAGGTTAAAGCCTACCTCGTGCCGCTGTCTAAGCAGATCTTGGTGCAGGAAAACGACTACGTTCGTGCAGGCGAAGCACTCAGTGATGGTTCGATCACGCCGGCCGATATTTTGGCCATCAAGGGTCCGACCGCAGTGCAAGAATATATTGTTAACGAGATACAAGACGTCTATCGTCTGCAGGGCGTGAAGATCAATGATAAGCACTTCGAAGTCATCGTTCGTCAGATGATGCGCAAGGTGCAGATCAACGACCCGGGTGATACGCGCTTCTTGGAAATGCAGGTTGTCGATAAGCTCGATTTCGCTGAGGAGAATGACCGTATCTGGAGTAAGAAAGTCGTAGTAGATGCTGGCGATAGCGAGACGATGAAGAAGGGTATGATCATTACGGCGCGCAAGCTCCGCGATGAAAACTCCCGTCTCAAGCGCCTTGACCTTAAGTTGGTGAAAGTGCGCGATGCCGTGCCGGCTACGTCTACACAGATCTTGCAAGGCATTACGCGCGCAGCGTTGCAGACCAAGAGCTTTATGTCCGCAGCTTCCTTCCAGGAGACGACAAAAGTCTTAAACGAGGCTGCTATCAGCGGAAAGACAGACTATTTGGAAGGTATGAAGGAAAACGTGATTTGCGGCCACTTAATCCCGGCCGGCACAGGTCTCCGAGAATTCTCCAACCTTGTCGTAGCTGATGCTGAAGAATATGCCCGTGTTCAGGCAGAGAGAGCTGCTGCAATGGCAGCAGATAAGGACTGATCGCTGATTCAATAAACTAAAGGCGGCCGTCTTATTCTTGCAAACCCTTTGTAAGGGGTAGCGAAAATAAGACGGCCGCCTTTTTTTGTGCGGATTAACATTGGTGGCGTACCAGGGGCGAGTAGGCCATAATAGCACGTGAGCCGGATAGGAGAGAATTCCGCTAAAAGTTGTGAGACCTTTGTGTGGATATTATTCTCGTTTCGTCGTTTGTTGACCGGCAAGAATAGTTCAAATTGTAAAGGTCATAGGAGTGAGCTTTCATTCGTATTTGTTTTATGTTTAAATGCGAAGTTGTGAGGAATATAGTACTTTTATATCTCTTATTGGATTTTTATTGCTGAAATATCTGATTGTGGTAAAATAAAATCGTAGATTTGTAAGCAGAAGGGTAGTTTCGGTACTTCTAGACTTTAGCGATAATATAACAATACTGATTTTGGTAGAATTAAATCAACTCGATAATTGAATGTAAAAAAGTTTCACCAGTTTTAATAATCAAACAAATGAAAAAGTCATTACCTCTTCTCATCGTTCCAATTATGCTCTTTGCTCTCTCTCAGGGCTTGAAGGCACAAGAACAAACACCAAAGTATCTCTTTCAAGGTGTCGAAAGATTAAATTCCAAAGCCGGCTTCCGCTATGTTTACGAGGGCCAGAATAAGTTAAAGGCTTCTGTCTATTATGATTCCCAAGGGAAGGTGCCTCATGTGGACTCTATCTATTATGACGGACAGGGCAGAATCATCCGCGTTGACCAATATCAGGTTCTTTCCGGCGAAATTCCCGATCCGCTCCCCTTAGATACTCGTTTCCAATATACTTATGACGAGAAGGGTAGGGTGCATGAAAGAATTATGTACTACGGATATGCACTTGATAATCCGGCCGGCAAGAAAGAATTGATCTACGACGAGCACGGCAACAATATAATTATCCGTACTTACCTGCTCTCAATCGGTAAAACGGTTGATATGAGATACGTCTATAACGAGAAGAACCAACTTATCAAGTCCGGCTATCCTTCAGATGAAGATCCGAACAAGATCACAACCAACATCAAGACATACGAATATGATGAAAATGGCAATCTGATTAAGGAGAATTCATATACAGACGAGCCGAATCCTATGCTCAACGGTTATGTGCAGTACACCTATAAGGATAAGAATCTGACGGATATGCTGCTCATGGACATCAATCCGGAAACAACGGCAGAGAAAGTCTATTTGATCTTCAAGTTTGAATATAACAACCAAGCAATGGGTAAAGACGCATACTATCCTGCTTACCCATTCTCTTATGACGGACCGATGTTCCACAATTCAATCGTAGAAGATGCACTGAGCAATGGTAATCTGAGAACTACGATGATTAGCATTGATCCGGATGTGGAAGAAAGTAAGCAGAAAACGACTTTTGCATATCTTTACAAGAATAACGACCCGGCATCTGTTGAAAGAGTAGGGGCTGCAAAGGAATTGAAGGCTTACAAGAATGGCGGCGTTCTTACTATCGAAGGCTACCGGATCTCTAAGACAAGCGTTTATGACATGAACGGAAAGGTTGTGGCAAATGTAGACGCTCAGGCCGACAGAATCGATATTCCGGCTGAGGCACTTGGCCGTGGCGTATTCGTCGTTGTTGCGCAGAACGCCAAAGGTCAAAAAATGAATGTGAAGGTGATCTTGTAATACGATCTCATATATGATGGGAAACGCAAACATCTTTAAAAGCGTTTCGTTTTGATTAAGGAATGAAGGGATGCGTCAAAACTCTTGGCGCATTCTTTTTATATCTCTCTTTATCTGCGCCGCACAAACAGCTTAACGCGCAAATGGACTTGTAACCCAATGACTGTTTCAACCTTTCGGAACTTATTTCCAACCTATAGGAATTTTTGTCCTCCTTATAGGAACTTTTTCCCCTACTTGTTGAAATAAAAATAAGGCCCTTTGTCAGATGAACCGGCAAGCTTGTTCTGCACGTTAATTCCGCTTTGTGGCAAGATGATGCGCCGACTTCAAATCTTCTTGTCTCATCCTTTTCTTAAATACATCGTCAGTTGACCGTAGTTTTCTCAGGGCCTACTGAATCTTTGTCGCTTATCTCCGAAAG
>ERZ772960.2097-NODE-2097-length-14899-cov-5.357653_pt1 | contig 14899 bp, 11 predicted proteins | sample MGYA00580678_ERZ772960 | MGnify/ENA primary metagenome ERZ772960 (study PRJEB29015, sample SAMEA2737930) | human oral metagenome | biome: human oral; feature: human-associated habitat; material: dental | place: China | collected 2059 ... | reverse complement strand
CGGAAAAATCCTGTCCTACCCTTTTCATTTGTTAAGTTCAAGCAAAAAATCTCGGCAAGGTTGATTTCCGTATTTTGTCTTGTAAAAGACCGCTTCCAAAGCTTTTTCGCGTTCCACAATCACAGTGTACAATATATTGTGCAATATGTCAAATTATTTTCCCTAATTCACAGCAATCGCGCGCGCCGTAACCGCCGGCAAAAGCCTGCAATCATAGGCGCTTGTCGCGTCCGCCCGCTCCCGCATCATCCCCTTAAAAATCGGGTTCGCATTCGAAAGCGACCCGCTCGCCCCTTACAGGATGAATAAACGACAGATACGAAGCGTGAAGCATGAGACGCTCCCCCGCCCCGCACGTTCCGTACAGAGAGTCGCCGACGATCGGAAGACCGAAACCGTGCATATCGCTTGACGCGACGCGGAGCTGATGCGTGCGCCCCGTATGCGGAATAAACAAAATGCGCGTCACCTTTCTGTTTTTCCCGTCGGTTCCGCGGTACCAATTGTAGCCGAGTTTTTTCCATTCGGTGATGCCGAGCTTGCCGTTTGCTTCGTCGTAGATGCGTTTCGGGCGGTTCGGCCAGTCGAGAGAAAACTTCAATTCCATGCGCCCTTCGACGACGCTTGGAAGAGGTGCGCATCGGCCGGGCGCGTTTTCGAGAGATCCGTCAAGCAGTGCGATATAGCGCTTATGTACATCGCCTTTTTCGAACTGCATCGAAAGCGAACGCTGCGCGTCCTGCGTAAAGGCGAGCACCATGAGCCCCGACGTTTCCATGTCGAGCCGGTGCACCGACGGATACGGAATCGTTTTCGGAAAGAGGCGCTTCATGCGGTTTACGATGCAGTCCTGTTTTTCAGGCCCGCGCCCCGGAACGGAAAGGAGGCCGCTCGGCTTATTGACGACAAGAATCGCATCGTCGCGGTAGACGATTTCAAGACCGAGCATCGAAGGCAAAACGAGCGCGCAGCGTTCGTCGCACGGCGGATAGGATGTGCCGCTCTCTTTGCTTTGTGTCGCCTTACCCCAATACATTTCATCCATGCTCACGGGAAAAAGCGAGTGCGCAAACGCATAGTCGAGCAGTTTCGGCGCACAGCAGTCGCCGGTACCGGTCGGCGGCAATTTCGTTTTACAGATATCGGTGAGGCGTCGAACGTTTCCGTCTATGCAGTGAAAGCGATAGAACTCATGCACTTTTCGAAGCGACTCGGTCGTCAGGATTTCCCTCTCGGCTGCGATACGGCGGCGCTCGTTTTCGGGAGCGCTTTTCAATGCCGCGGTCAATTCGTGAATACGCTTGTCGTTCGGTAAAAGCGCGTCCGTGATAAGTTCTGCGCTTACGATCGGCGGTACCCATATCCCTTCCGACTCGCCTTCGGCGACGAGGCTGTTTCCCGAAACCGCGTTGAGAATTATTTTATTACCTTCGGCATCGGCGCATACGAGACACCCGATCATAACGCCGTGCCCGTCCCGCTCTTCGCTCGGAAGCGACACCTGTTTTAAAACGAGGGAACCGTTTTGAAGCCGCTCGAAAATCTTTTTCAGATAGAGGTGTGCGCGTTTTGTCGGCAGCGGCGGAAACATCGGCTAACAAAGCCTCGCCCACTCGGCACCGTAATCGATTCCCGTAAAAATTTTAAACTGCCTGTAACCCTGATACTTGAGCATTTCCGCACCGTTGCACGTTTTGCAGCCCGCTTCCGCTGCGCGCGCCATGATCGGCGTGACGGCGGGTACATATACCAAATCGAATACCGTTTCCGTTCCGGTAAATTGATAAAAATATAGCGGGTCGCCGTCTTTCGACGCTTGCCCGTCCGAGTTCATACCCTTCGACGTCGTCTGAACGATGATGTCTGCGTACTTTTCGATTTTTTTTGCGGCTTCGGGGCCGAGCGGCGCATAGTCGAAGCCGTACCGTTCGGCAAGCGCTTTTGCATGAGAAAGCGTTCTGTTGAAGATGCACGCTTTCGCGCCGAGGGACTGTACGACGTACGCGACGGCTTTTGCCGCTCCTCCCGCACCGATGACAGCGACGCGGCGGCCGCGGAGTTTTTTTACGCCGAGAAAACGCAAAAGCGCCGTTTGAAATCCGTACGCATCGGTATTGCAACCCGTCCACCCTTCGTCGGTGCGCACGACGGTATTGCATGCGCCGATCGCCTGCGCTTCTGAATCGAGCTTTATCAATTCGGGGATGACGGCTTCTTTGTGCGGCACGGTTACCGCAAGTCCCCTTACGCCGAGGGACGCCGCGCAGTCGAGCACGTCTGAAACGGACGGAGAGCGCAGCGGAAAAAGGAGCGCATCGATATTATTGATTTTATATCCTGCGTTGTGAAGCGCAGGGCTCGATGTTTTTGCAAGCGGCCAGCCGGTCACCGCATAGAGCGCCGTCCGATCGCTTAAAGCGCGGAAACGGTATACGTCGTTCAACGTCACGGGATCGATGTGACCGATAGCAGGGATATTGCCTTCGGTTTCTTCAGGCGACACGTAAGTCAAATACGAATGAAGCTTATATGCCAAAATACGCGTCACCTGTCCCATCGGCCCCATCGCGCAGAGTATGTGCTCATGATCCGCCATCGAAGAAGCTTCGCGGAACATATCGGCAACGTCGGAAAGCGTTTTCGGCATAAAAGCTATCTTCGGAATTTCATAGCCCGTCGTTCGCATCGCATCGCACTTCGCTTTGAGATTTTTTATCGGCTTTTCCATGTCGTGGCAGCTTCTGATGATGCGGACACCGAACGCGAGGCATGCGTCCTGCAAACTCGGAACGCGGAAATCTTGCTCGAAATCGACGTATGCGAAATTCTTTTGCGGATCTTGATCGGCAAACGCGAGCGCGCGGCCGAAAAGCATCGTCCGCGACATTTCGTTGCTCGCAAATCGTCCGCCGTCGGCAGTGCGCCGAATCGTCAATATGCACGGGACGTTGACCATTGCCGGGAAGCGGCGCACCGAAAGCTGTTCATCCGGAGCGAGAAAATCGACGCGGAGCTCTGCGACATCGATATAGCGGTTATACTTCCGCACGAGCGCCGCATTCTCTTCGAGCGTCAAAGACGTGAGTGTCAAACAGACCAGCGGCTTACCCATTGCCATATCCTCACGAATTAATCATTAACTTATCTGACGGTGATTCGCTTGTGGTCTTTTTCTCCGGTAGACGATACGACCGAAAGCACAAGATCCGTACCTTTCGGAACGGCGTACGGGATCGTAACGGCACCTCCCGGATGAAAAAAAGTCACAATCGTATAGGCATCTCCGTCTTCCGGTTCCGCCGTGAGCTTTACCTGTACGGAGAACGGATAATCCGGCAGTACGCCTTCGAATATACCGTACACGTTGCCGCCCGAAGCCTGCCGCGGAAATGCGAATTCGACGGCGACGTGCGTATAGTTCGGAACGAGTTCTTCCGCAAAAGTCTGTTCGCGCACGACCGTTCCCGCGTTTTCGCCCGGCTCCGCTTCATGCGACGTAAAATCGAAGACGAGACGGGTACGCGCCATCTGTTGGAGCACATCGCTTACGGAATTGCCGATCAAATCGGGAACTCTCGTGTTTTCGAAATTCGGTCCGCGGCTGACGACGAAGTGCACCGTTACGGGGTCGGTTATGCTCGTACCTTCGGGCGGATCCTGTTCAAGGATCGTACCGGCTTCGGCAGTGTCGGCTTTGTACTGCGGAGAAGCGATGACGATGAGCGGCTTCGCCGATCCCGCAAAGAGCGTCTGCAGTTTCATGCGCACCGCATCGATATTTTCTCCGATATAATTTTCCACGTGATCGATGACGACACCGCGGCTCACGACAAGCGAAATGTGGCTGAAACCCTTTCTGATTGCCCCGCCCGAAGGATTCTGTTCGAGAATCGTCCCTTCGTCGCCCGGCGTTTCCGAATAGCGCAGCTGGATTTCGGGATACAATTTTTTCGCCTGCATTTCGATAAGCGCTGCAGTCAGTTTTTTTCCCGTAACATCGGGAACGAGCACTTGTTCGGGGCCTTTTACGTTTACGGCAAAGACGGCGAGGCATGCAAGCGACATCACGACAAATGTTGCGATGACGGTCATCAAAAGCAGTTTGCCGTTCGATTGAAGCTTTTCAAACGCAGCGTGAAAATCGATCCGAAAAAATTTTTCTTTTAATTTTAATAATATACCTTTAAGCTTCATATCAATCATATCCTCGTCAGTTTTTTATCCTATCATTTTCCGCACACATAATCAATGTTTATAAAACGACGAAAACGGAACGCTTCGCAGCATGAAATTATTAAAAAGCGATAAACGCATTTTTCCGTCTAGCGTACCGTCGCATCGACGGACGACGCTCTGCCGCCTTCTATCCGCAAAAACACTTGATTCGGAAGACAGGCCGACCATTCGCCGGTTTCGCTTATCGGCATGGACTGCACGCAGGTTTTATTCGGACACGGAGAATCGAGAAAACGGGCCGTACCGCCTGAGATTTCGATGCGCGACGTACCGATCGCGCCTTCAATATCGATAATTCTGTCTTTCGACATATCGTACGCAAAAGTACCGCGCGGAGTATGCACGAGAAGTTCTTTTCGATTCATACCGCCGCTGTACGCGTATGAAAATGCATATACCGTAATGACCGCAAAAACCGCAAAAACGGCGATATCGATCAATTTAATTTTTCGAAAAAAATGTAAAAAAATACTTGACATTACGCCACCACTATAGTATATTTTAAGCAAGCTTGTAAATAAGCTGATAAACTCTCTCCGATGTCCAACTATGTTGGACGGTAGAGGCTCCGGGTGGCGTTGTCGTTCGGAGCCTCTATTTTTTATTTGCCGTTATCGTAATCCGAGACGGATCGACTGTGCGTTTTTGAGAGCGCAATCCATACCGAAGCGCACCGCATCGGAAAGCGATTTTCCCGCAAGCAGGCTGTGCATCATACCGGCGGTAAGCGCGTCCCCGCAGCCTATCGTATTGACGACGGGCACGTCTTTGTTCGGAACGGCCGAAAGATCATTTCCGTCGTACACCCACGTATCGAATTTGCCTCGGCTTATGACGCTTTTCGTTCCGTAATCATCGAATATCTTTTTTGTAACGGAACGAACGGTTTCACGGAGAGCATCGGAATTTTCATTTTCGAAAACGACGCGGCCCTTTTCCACGGTTGCCACAAGCTCGGAAAGGTTCGGATTAATGACATCGGGACGCGAAAGGAGCGAGCGCCGTAAATCTTCTCCCTTTAAGTCGAGTACGACAAGCTTTCCCAGCTCTTTTGCCCTCCCTGTCATGCGGGAATAGAGATCGGCTTCATAGCCTTGGGCGCGCGTGCCGGTGATAACGAGCGCATCGAATTGTCCGATAAGCGAATCGAATAAATCGAACGCGCGTTTTCCGGCGCCTTTTTCGACGGCGAGCGGTTCCTGCACGATTTCCGTACTCGTCTTTTTTTCGCCGTTGACGATATTGATACACGTGCGCACGGGACTCGTTGACGGAAAAGATTCGAGTATGATATTTTCCGCTTTACAAAGATCGAGAAATTCATCGGCACGGCTTCCGCCGAGATGGGTCAGTACGTGCGCTTCGGTTCCGAGCTGCGTCAAAACGCGAGCGACGTTCACTCCCTTACCAGAAGGAAGCGTAAAATAATTTGCGGTACGGTTCACTTCGTTTTCATAAAAAGAATCGAGTACGACCGTGAGTTCAAATGTCGGATTCAAACAAACCACGAGCACTTTTCCGGATTTCATTTTGCAGCTCCTAAAAACCATTATAAAAAAATTATTATACGAATCGAATTTCATTTTTATTAAATTTGAAATTATTGTCCGAAGCGAAAGGCGGCGAAACTTTTACAGGCACTTGCGGCACTTCTTTTCAGTCAGCCTTGCCTGCGCTTCCGACGACGTCGATCAGCTCCTCCGCAATGACGGCACAGCTTTCAATCACCGAGCGGCAAACGTTTCGGGGATCGACATCGGGCGATTTTGCGTATTCGTTTTTTACGGTATCGGAAATGCCGTGTACGCGGAATTCGGTTCCGACATTGATTTTACGTATGCCGCAGGCGATCGCCTTTCGTAAATCTTCGTATGATACACCCGTACCGCCGTGCAGTACAAGCGGGATGTCGGGAATCAGCGTATGAATTTTTGTGATGCGCGCAAAATCGATTTTGGGTTCGGTTTTATAAAACCCGTGTACCGTGCCTGCCGCAACGGCAAGACAGTCGACATGCGTATCGCGGACAAAGCGAACGGCTTCTTCCGGCTGCGTAAACAACGTCGACATATCATCGACTTCGATATCGTCTTCTTTACCGCCGATATTTCCGAGTTCCGCTTCAACCGTCACGCCGTACTTTGCGGCGTATTCGACGACGCGTGAAGTAAGGTCGACATTTTCGTCGTAGCTTTTCGAAGACGCATCGATCATAACGGACGTAAAGCCGTCGTCTATACAGCGGCGGATCATATCGTAATCGCGGCAGTGATCAAGGTGTACTACCATATCGATTCCGTAATCTTCGCTTACGCCTTCGCACATTTTTACGCTCGCCTTTTCTCCCATAATCTTCGTGCCGCTTACGGTCGCCATAGCGATGACGGGACTGCGTTTGTTTTTTGCCGCCTGCGCTATGCCTGCAAGATTTGAAAACGTAAAAAAATTAAATGCGGGAACGGCATAGTTTTCTTTTTCCGCTTTTGCAAGTTCATACTTCATCGTCACCAATGCCATATTCGCTTCCCCCGAAATTGCAGACGCAAAAACACGGTGCGCCGTTTTATTATTTTAAAGTGCATTACACTTTTTTGCAATGCGCAACATTATCGTTATATGAACGGCAGCCGGCGCGTTTTTACTCATTTTTCACGATGCGTATAATCGCGCTTCCGAAGCGGTCGGCTTTTACCGAACCGATGCCGTATACGCGGGAAAGTTCCGCGTCGTTTGCCGGCTTTTTTGCCGCAATGTCGGCAATCGTCCGATCTCCGAATATGACGTACGGCGGCACGTTTTCTTTTTCGGCGATTTTTTTGCGCCATGCTTTGAGTTCCCGCGCGATGCGGAACGCATCCCCGTCGCTTTGATCGACGATTTTTGACGGGAGCGATTTTTTTGCAGCTTTGCGCGGAAAGCCGAATGAAGCGGATCCGAAAGACGATGCCGCGGATTTTACAGCAATATGCCGATCTTCTTCCGTTTCGAAAACTCCGAGAGAAAGCGGCAGTTCGATTTTTTCACGCAAAGCCAAAGCTCGTTTTGCCTTTTGCGAAAGAGAGAGCACTCGGTAGTCTTCGGATTTATGAAGATAGCCCGCATCGACAAGCGCTTCGGTAAGCACAAACCAATAGCTCTTCGGAAAGTCCTTTCCGATACCCCACGTCGAAATCGAATCGTGTCCGTTTTCCGCAATGCGCTTGGCACGAGAACCCGTAAGCACATCGATGACGTAGGAAGCTCCGAAACGCTCACGCGTACGGAGAATGCACGAAAGAAGCTTTTGTGAAGGAAGCGTCACATCGACCGGCAAAAGCTCTCCTGCCGCGCAGACGCTGCAGCATGAAAAAGCATCCTGACTTACGCTTTCTTCACCGAAATAGGAAAGCAAAAACCGTCGGAGACATGTCTTTGACGACGCATAAGAAATCATGCTTTGCAAAAGCCGTTCCGATTTTTTGCGGTCGGCGCTCTCGTCGAAAAACCAGCGGATTTTCCGTACGTCTTCCGCGCCGTATAAGAGCAGCGCGTGAGCAGGAAGTCCGTCGCGCCCCGCCCTGCCGATCTCCTGATAATATTGTTCGACGGATTTCGGAACGGAATAATGGATGACAAAACGCACATTCGGCTTATCGATCCCCATACCGAATGCGACGGTTGCAACCATGATGAGCGCTTTGTCGCGGATAAACGATTGCTGATGCGATGCGCGCTCGGCGTCGCTCAAACCCGCGTGATAATTCAGCGCGGAAAATCCCATATCGCAAAGAGAACGCGTAAGATCGTCGACTTCACGTCTCGAAAAACAATAGACGATACCGCTTTCATCCGGATGATTTTTAATAAAATGTACGACTTGACCGAGCGCGTTCCGCTTGGGCTGCACTTCAAGAAAAATATTTTCTCGGTTAAAGCTCGCGACAAAAACTTCGCATCGTTTCATGCCGAGATTTTTAATAATATCGGATCGCACGGAAGCCGTTGCGGTCGCCGTCAGCGCAAGACACACGGCATCGGAAAAGAGATGCCGCACGGAAGCGAGTTCGAGATAGTCGGGACGAAAATCGTGCCCCCACTCGCTGATGCAGTGCGCTTCGTCGATCGTAACGCAGCTCACTTTGACGCCGTCGGAACAAAACAAATCTTTTAAGCGCTCCGTCGCAAGACCTTCGGGCGAAACGTAAACGAGCTTTATCTTTCCCGAACGGATATCGTCCGAAGCTTTTCGATAGTCGTCCCATTCGAGCGTGCTGTTTAAAAACACGGCGCTGACACCGTTTTCGGCAAGGGCGGACACTTGATCCTGCATAAGCGCGATGAGCGGAGAAACGACGATCGTCAGGCCGTCGAAGATGAGCGCGGGAATTTGGCAGCACAGCGATTTGCCGCCGCCGGTCGGCATAACGGCGAGCGTATCCTTTCCGGCGAGCACTGACGCGATAATCTCTTTTTGAAAGGGCCGAAAAGAGTCGTAACCGAAAACGGCTTTCAGCACCCGCTCCGGCTCCGCACCGACAAAATCGGCCGCACCCGCGTTGTGTACCATAAAATAATTATAGCGTTTCAGCGCGCACTTGCAAACCTGCCTTTCTTTCGGTATAGTAGTACCTATCGCGCCGGCATGGTGGAATGGTAGACACGAGGGACTCAAAATCCCTTGGCCGCAAGGCCGTAAGAGTTCAAGTCTCTTTGCCGGCAACAAGAAATTTCACATCAGCAAATAAATCATTATAACAATAATACTATTGACTATCTGCAAACAGAGACTTGAACTCCGAAGCTCGCATGTGCTCGATTTATTTTCCGTCGTGAGCTTTTATCTTCGCTTCGATCGCCGCGATCAGTTCGTCCATCGGCATCTGACTGCGTTCGCTCATCATAGAAACGGTCGCTTTCGGGATCATGATGCGGGCAAGCGGCGTCTGAAGCATTTTAAATGCGGGATTGATCGACGGAAGTTCGGCTTTCAACCACGGGTAGGATGCAAGCAAATCCGAAAGCTTCGTTTCGCCTTTGAGCGGGAAGAGGTTTGCACCGGTCGTACTTGCCGAAGAATTTGCCATATCCCCGTTTTCCGAAGAATGTTCCGGTGAAGCGCCCTTGTCTCCGGCGCTTTCTTTTTTTGAAGAGCCGTCCGCTTTCGGCAAGCTTTCCGCATCCGCTGCATTGCTTCCCGAAGCGGTGTCGGCTGCATAACCGCTCTCTTTTTTGCCGCTGCTCCACGTCAAAAGCGTCTGCGAGCCTTCGAGACTTCTGATATGCGTGCAGTCCTGCATCATCTCCAAAACGCCGCGGAAGCGCCCGTCGGCATCGCGCACCGCGATATACGTGATATAGATAAAAAGACCGGGCTTATTTATCCAAAACTCCGCTTCGCTCTCTTCGCCGCTTCTGAATTTTTTAATAATTTCTTCGACGATGTGAACGCTCGCTTTCGGATGACAATTCTTTACATCGCGGCCGATAACGTTTTTGCTGCGCGGAAACACGCGGTGTTCGGTATCGGTGTAAAAGCGGACGATTTCATTTTCGTCGACGTAGGAAATATCGACCGGCATGTGTTTATAGATCAAATTGATTTGATCGAGCGTCAAGCGTCCCGTCGTAACGTCGAATTCTTCGCCGGAAGGAGCTGCGTAACCGTGTTTTTGTAAAAGCTTTGCAAGGTCACTTGCAAAATCGCCGCTTGCACCCGACGCAGTTTTTGCATCCGCACAGCTGCCGTTCGAAGAAGCAGCCGCTCCGCTTTTTGCGGAACTTGAGTTTACATCGATCCACGCAAAACCGATTTCTCTGTCGCCGATTTTCATATCTTCGAATTCTTTCGGAGTGAGCATCGCAAGAGAGGTCGGATACAAAATCGTGTTTTCTTTGGAAATCAAATCGCGCACGTCGGCGACGATCGTCGGCTGCATCGCGAGAAAGGCATCGTCTTTACCTTCTTCCAAAAGCGTGCGCGCGTCTTTTATCTCGTCGCGGATAAAATCGTCGAGCGTCCACATCGTCGTCGTCGGGCGATCGAAGCCTTTGCGCTCAAGCATGGAATACAGCTGATTTTGCTTGCGGGAAAAGTGCAGACGATACTGCGCAAGCTTATCGTAGATTTCGAGCCATTGATTTTTGATGAGCGGGTACTGAACCAAATCTTCGATTTCAAGCATGATTTTTAAAAGCGCATCGTTTTCGCGGTAGTAGCACATGATCGGATGGTCGGCCGGCAGATCGGGGCGGGATGTGTCCATGATATCTTCAAAAAGGACGAGCATGCTTTGAATATTTTCTTTACGGCATTCGTCGTCTTCGAATTCTTTAAGCTCCTGCTCGGCAACGGCGATTTCCTGAGGCGTAAGCTTTTTTACTTTTTCTTTTAAAATCCGCTTAGCCTCTTCAAGGCTCATGCGACCGCCGTTGTACGCTTCTTTTATTTCCAAAACCGTCTTCAGTTTTTCTTTATCGATATCTTTAAGATAGTGCATCATATTTTCCATAAATAACCTCGTGCGTGTTTTTAGCATTTTTACGAGGCTTTGTCAATTTGTTGCAGTATGCTAACAAAACGCTCCCGCAGCACATACCGCGACCTCCGCAACGGGCACGTTCGAAAAGAGATAACACCTACCCGTCGACATTTTCCGGCAAAAAGCCCGTGCACGCTTTTCGATATTGTACGGCTTCTTTTACGTGTGCTTCCTGTATGACGGTACAGCCTGCCATATCGGCTATCGTACGCGCGACTTTTATGGAACTTGAAACGGCGCGCGGAGAAAATCCGCAGCGCATCGCCGCGTTGTCGAGCGACTTTCGCCCGTCGGCGCTCATCGGACAGCATCGCGCAATTTCTTCCGGCAAAAGCTTTGCGTTTTTTTTACCCTGCCGCTTCCGCTGCGTCTTTACCGCACGCGCGATTTCCGTTCGCAATTCGGCGGTCGTCGTCCGCGCGGCGTCATGCGAGATCCCTTCGTTGTCGACGAAAATGCGCATATCGATGCGGTCTAAAAGAGGCGCTGAGAATTTATTCCAATAGGTTTCGACGGCACGGGCGCTGCACAGACAGAGTTTCGATTTCGATCCGAAGTTTCCGCAGGGACAGGGGTTCGCCGCCATGAGCAGCTGAAACGACGCGGGATAAACCGTCGATCGGCCGGCGCGAGCAAGCGTGATGCGTCCGCTTTCGATCGGCACACGGAGCATCTGCAAAACCGACGAACGGAACTCGGCGGCTTCGTCGAGAAAGAGTACGCCGTTGTGCGCAAGCGATATTTCTCCGGGTATACAGCGTGCACCGCCTCCGCACATGCCTTCGATCGTCGCGGTTTGATGCGGCTGACGAAACGGAGCGATTCTGACGAGAGGTTCGTTTCCGCGCATGAGTCCTGCAATCGAATAGATGCGCGTGACGGGCTGCGCTTCTTCGACGGTAAGCAGCGGGAGCAGCGTTTGAAATTTTTGCAGCGCCATCGTTTTGCCGCAGCCGGGAGCGCCGATCGCAATGAGGTTGTGTCCTCCGGCGGCCGCAATCTGCAAACCCCGCACAAAAAAATTTTGCCCCGTCACATCGGCGAATTCGAAACCTTCCGTAACGGGCGGAAAGAGCACGCCATCCGTTTCGACGCAGTTTTCCGGCACAAAGGCGCTTTGATTCGACAGGCTTCTCTCGGTAAAAACTTCGTCCGAAGCGAGCGCGGAAAACGCATCTTCGAGAGATGCCGCACCGTACACTTTCATACCGTGCACTTCGCGCGCTTCGTCGGCATTCGCAAGCGGTACGATGCATTTAAAAATACCTGAGGCTGCAGCGGTAGAAGCGGCAGCGTGGACGGCGCGTACGCCGCGCACATTTCCCGAAAGCTCGAGTTCTCCCATGACGAGGACGGCAGGCGAATTTGAAAGACAATCTTTTCCGATTCGCGCTTGGAGGACGGCGAGCGCAATCGCCAAATCGAAGCCTGCGCCTTCTTTACGCATATCCGCAGGCGATAAACTGACGAGCACGCGCTCCGGCGGAAACTCGAAGCCGGAATTCTGCACGGCTGCCCGCATGCGCTCGCGCGATTCTTTTACCGCGCCGTCCGCAAGGCCTACGATATCGACCGCGGGAATGCCGCGCCTGATATCCACTTCAACCGTAACGAGCGTACCTTCGTACCCGAACGGCGAAAACGAAAAAATCTGCATACGCATTATGCTCCCTGCACGCAAAATCTCCCCTCTTTAATTCCAATCGTTTTGCGGCTCAACTTCCCCGTATAAGATCGTCTCAAGCCGTGCAGTTTCGGAGCATGTGCATAAAGATTTTTTGAAAAAATATGCGGTACGGCCGTCCGGACCGATATAACCGCCCGCAGCGGCAGAATAGCGCCCTTACTTTGCCAAATGCGGAAGCAGCTCTTCGTAATAAAATCGGTCGTCTATTTTTTTACCGTCGGCGGTATAACCGAGTTTTCTGTCGGCGCGGATTTTTTCGCCGTGAAAATCGCTTCCCGCAGTGACGAATATGCCGTGCTCGCGTGCAAGCGATTCGAGACGCTTGCAGTCGTGACCGCTCGCCCCCGGATGATAGGCTTCAAGCCCTTCGACGCCGCGCGAGTGAATGTCTTCCAAAATAGTCCCGAGATGTCCCCATGACACGTAAAGCGACAGCGGATGCGCGATAACCGGCACGCCGCCCGAATCGACGATCGCCTGTATCGCTTCGTCGAGATTCGCGCCCGTACGCTCGGCATAAAAGGGTCTGCCTTTACCGAGGTATTTTTCAAACGCCTCCCGATTATCCTTTACGATATTTTTGTACTTGAGGTATTCGGCAAAGTGCGGCCTGCCTATGGAACTGTCGGGAAAAAGGGAACACAGCTCGTCGTACGACGCGTCGATACCCGCTTCGCGCATCTTTTCGATTATGTGCAGATTCCGTTCGGTACGTTTTGTTTGCAGAAAATCGACGAGCTCCGCCAACGACGGCGAAATATGCGTAAAACCGAGTCCGAGCAAGTGGAATTCGCCGGTCGGCCATTCGACGAAAATCTCGATGCCTCGTATAAAGGTAATATGCCGTTTTTCGGCTTCGGCTGCAGCTTCGGAAAGCCCCGCTATCGTATCGTGATCCGTCAGCGCAAAAGCGGAAATACCACTTTCACATACCTTTTCGACAAGTTCGGCAGGGCGGTATTGACCGTCGGATGCATTGCTGTGAGTATGTAAATCAATCATCAAAAAGAGCATAGCATAAATAGATGATTTATGATATAATATCGTAATGTACCAGGGGATCTTGTATGCCTAAAGCGATGCAATATACAAAAGGATCGATCGTTTACTTTGAAGGGGATAAAGACGAACGGATTTTTATCCTGCAAAAAGGTATTCTCGTCCTTACAACGACGGATGTGGAAACTCATCAGCCCGTTACCGAGCAGGTAAAAAACGGCGAGTTCTTCGGTGTCAAATCCGCACTCGGCCGTTTTCCGCGCGAAGAAACCGCAACCGCGCTTACCGACTGCGTTTCGATCGCTTTAACCATACAGGAATTCGAACAGATATTCAGCAGCAACAAAGAGATCATCATGAAGATGCTCCGCGTCTTTTCAAATCAGCTGCGCCTCATTCATAAAAAAACCGAAGCGATTCTCAACAACGTTCCCGAAGATCAGCAGACAGGTATGATCGCCGTTGCAAAAAGTTTTTACAACGACGAAGAGTATCTCTCATGCTGCGACATCTGCGTTAAATTTTTATCGCTCTATCCGAACACTGCGAAAAAAGACGAAGTTGCAAAATTATATGCCGATGCAAAACTGCGCAACACAAAGATAAAAGAAAAAATAAAAAGCAGCGATACAACCGAAGAAGACGAAGAAGCTTCGGGTGCGCTGAAGCAGTTTGCACTTCCCGCTTTCAAACGTTTTGCAAAGCAGTATAAACCGGGCAATGTCATCATCAGCGAATTCGAACCGGGCAACAGTTTTTACCTCATTCAGTCGGGGCGCGTGCAGCTCGTCAAATGCGTAAACGGCGCAAAGAAAAATCTGGACATCATGAAGCCCGGTGAATTTTTCGGAGAGATGGCCATTCTCGACAATTCCCCTCGTTCTGCAACCTGCGTCGCGATCGGCAACGTCGAATGCCTCGAATTCAACAAAGAAAATTTCCAACTGCTCATCATGGGTAATCCTCAGATCGCGATCATCCTATTGAAGCTTTTTTGCAAACGCATCTACGACCAACGACGCCGTTTGCGTACGCTTGCGATTAAAGACGTACAGGCCCGAATCGCAGACGTCTTTCTCATGTTCGACGAAATGAATCCCTCGGTAAACGCGAACGACCGGCAACGGAAGTTCAACGTGTCGGCGGCGGACGTGGCGCATTGGGCGGGACTGTCGCCGGAAGCGACGCGCGATGAAATCAACAAATTCGTCGAAAAACGAAAAATCGAAGTGTACGACAACTATATCATCGTAGACAATATCGCCGATATGAAGCGTATCGTCGACACGAGAAGCGGTCTTTCGGAACAAAAGTAAATTTTACCGAATGTCGAGTTTTGAAAGTATGCGTGAATAAAGCTATGCTTTCGGCGAGAACGACTGCTGCACAATTATTCGTAATCGTGTACAATCGCGCACGCTTCCGACCGTTTTATCACGCAGCCGAAAGATAGCCTTCG
>ERZ772960.2096-NODE-2096-length-14900-cov-3.716335_pt1 | contig 14900 bp, 11 predicted proteins | sample MGYA00580678_ERZ772960 | MGnify/ENA primary metagenome ERZ772960 (study PRJEB29015, sample SAMEA2737930) | human oral metagenome | biome: human oral; feature: human-associated habitat; material: dental | place: China | collected 2059 ... | reverse complement strand
TAACTCTATGAATCCAAAAGATGGTGGGCTATCTTCTAGCGATCGACAACGACAGACCGTCACCGAGCTCGCTCGCAATAAAGTTCTGGCTGCTTATTCAAAAAGTAGCTCGCTTTCTGCCACGCAAAATTCATCTAACTCAAACACAAATCCATCTAGCTCAATCACAAATTCGTCTAGCTCAATCACAAATTTATCTAACTCAACCATAAAACAACCCTATCAATCCATTCCAACTTCCACTCAAAGCTATCGAGCTGACTCTCCTCTTGATTCTCGTCAATCAGCGCCGGTTTCACGACAACCCCAGATAAACTCTTCGCTCAATCGCCTCAATCACAATCGTTCTTTCGCTGCATTATCTTTTTTACACAGCAACCAACACCGCATCGAACATCGCATCCTCGGTGAACAAACTTTACGTAGTGAACTTATTCAAAAATACAATTCTGAAAGTCGTAGTTCACTCAAACAAGCTCCCATCAACTTAGAAAGACAAGCCCCAAATTGGCAAAAATATCACTCCGATTGGCAAAATTACTACCAAAAATATTACAGCGAATATTATGCCAAAGCTGCACAAAAATATATTGAAACTGAAAAATCAAAATTTAATACTCAAACCACTCCAATCGGTTCTGCCTACCTCTCCCAGGATGCCATCGCTAGAAATGCCACTGGCGCTAAACAAGTTGAAGCTAGTCTCCGTGAGCGCATCCGTGAAAAAGCTAACTCCAGTTTCAAATTATCGAAACGTCACAAACAATTTATTCCAATTTTTGCCGGAGTTTTTTCGGTACTCTTCGTCCTCTTTTTGCAATATAACCGTCTAATTTTCGCTCCCATTATGGCTTACATCGCACCGGGGAACACCAAAGACACCGGCATCACCGCCATAGATCCTACTGTTTCTGAAGCCCCCACCGCCGATCCGCGCCTCATCATTCCCAAGCTTAACGTCGATGTGCCAGTCTTTTTTAACATAGCAAACGACACCGCCACTATCAACAACGCAATGAATCGCGGCGTCGCTCAATTCAAAATTCCAGGCGCCGATGCTATGCCAGGTCAAATTGGTAACCTCGTCATTTCTGGACATTCCGCTGGCGACATCTACAGCAATAATCAATACAAATTTATTTTTTCTGGCCTCGAGCGCCTGGTGGATGGTGATTTAATTTACGTCAACTATAATTCCATTCGCTACACTTACAAAGTCTATAAAAAAGAGACTGTCGAACCCACCAACGTTTCAGCCCTCGTTTACAAAATCGACAAACCAATTCTCACCCTCATCACCTGTACTCCACTCGGTTCAGACCGTTATCGTCTACTTGTTGTCGCCGAACAAATCAACCCATCTTACGAAACCAAACAGGAAAATACCGAAATCGCAACAGAACAAGAATCCACTTCCACACCTAAAAATTCTATCATGCCATCGAACGAACGCTCATTCTTCGAAAGAGTTTGGCGCTGGCTCACCAATCAAAAAGACTAATCTCTAATAAAGACTAATTTCTAATAGATAATTGACTATCAGGCAAATGACTCTTAGCTAATCAAATGGCTCTTAATTATTTTATTTAGAACAACTTATCGCGTTTTAGACTATACCCAGCCTCATTTTTAACCACATAATACAAATAACGATTATTTGAATTGATCACCGCATCAAATCCAGCCGCCAAATTATCATTCAAAATCGTTCTGCGGTTAGTGCCATCAAAATCAAACACTTCCATTTTCCCATCCACAATGTCGAACATCATATAATTATCCAACCAGGAAATTCTTGAATTTGCATGTTCCACCGTCTTCATTTCCTCAAGATCCAAATTATATAAGGTATATTTATGATCATCTTCTGCAATAAAGAACTCACCATTGGTCGATTTAATAAAATTCTTCGGTATAAAACTAAGTTTTTCTTCGTTTATTTTCTCTGGCAAACTGTCATTATTACCATAAGTTGGATAATCATCGGCTCGATAAATCATAAATAAATCGTCAATTATCACACTGAGGTACTTTTTTCCGTCAAAATCCGAAATCCCTAGATGAATTGTCGCATCCTTCTTTGAACGCACCACCGTTTCAAGGTCAATTCCGCCTTTATCACCTAGTTTATAAATCCCAATTTGCCGCTTATCTTTTTCAATATTAGTAAGATAGATTACTTCCGCCCCTGAGACCTGAAATTTCGCAATATTTTTCAAATAAATTTCCGACAAAACCTTCGCCGACACATCAATTTCTCGCAAATTTCCGTCCACCAACGCCAAAAACTTATTCGCCGAGGCATCTTCAATCACTACTTCAGAAAGCACTCGTTTTGTTCCATTTTTTTCATACACACCCCCTTTTTCATCCTCCGTCTTTTTCCCGTTTTTATCGACATATTTTAATACCGCTTGTGAAAGATTCACGCTTTCACCAATCTTCTTCAAATTAATCACCCCCCATTCAATACGTTCACCAATCTTCACCTGCAACAAAACCTTCTCACCAGTCTCATTCCAATCTACCCGCAGAATTTCACCAGCAAAACTACCGTCACTCGTATTGGAAAAAATTCCCTTAATGTCAATCTCGTCAATCGACACTTTGTCCGCTCCGAGAGAAGTAATATATCGCCATTTCGTCGTTGTATTCGACGCTACTAACAAACCACGATGATCGGGAGAAGCATAAACAAAACGCAGTCCCTCAAACCCTATCACATCTTCTGTCGTACGATTTTGCTTAAAAAGGCGAGGATTCTTTAATCTAGTCAAAATTCCCGAAGTAATGCGGATTTTTTTCGACCAAGAATCATATCCCTCTTTCTTCAAAACAATTTCATGTTCACCAGCCGACAAAAGCTTCGAAATATTTGTCTCATTAAAATCCTGTTTTCCGTCGATCAGTACTTTCGCCCCCGTTGGTAAAGACTCAATTTGCGCCATACCATTCTGCTCCAACTTCAAATTAGAACTTAGTCGCCAACCTTCCACGATAGCCACAAGCACAAAGACCAGTGCCACCACAGCCAAAGACATTATGACATCCACAAAGATTACACGAATCATCTTATTACGTTTACGTTTATCAATGTCCATACTTTTCCTATTATAACATGTTCCTATTTTCTCAATTAGTATTGATTTTCTAAACTGGTATAGGTTATAATAACTACAAGCGTAATAAAGAGTGAGGGAAAGATAAACAATGCAAAGACAGATTATTGGTCAGGATATCACAAGTAGTCGTACTCATCATATCCTACAGACCTCAACTACTTTAAATCGTCGCTACGTTCGTCGTCCAGCCACTCTCGTTCGCAACGAGAATTCAGTCAATATCAATTTCAAAAACAAGCCGACCGTCGCTTCTCAAACTCACTTCATCAGACCTTCTATCGCTAACGATTCCGCTAGCAATTCTACTGCTAGCCATTCTATCATCACTCCTTCCACTCTTAAATCCTCTATTTCTAAACCTTCTTTCTCAATTCAAATTTCTGATCAAGCCGATATAAAAGGAACTAGCACCAAAGTATCTTCACAGAACACGCATAATATTCAAGCTAGGTCGCAACAAATTTTACAATCTACTTCGTCTCTTCGCGGCATAAAAAATCCCTACACTACTTCAGCCATCATCCGTAAAGCTGCTGAAAAAATTCAGCAAAATCCTAGTAGTTTTGCTCCAATTTTTGACCAACAGTCTCAAATGGAAAAAGCTTTTTCACTAGTTTCCGAACAAGAAAAACAACTTCTTGAAAATATCGAAAAGCCCACTGCAATTTTTACTAAATCAAAAAAATCTAGTCTTTTTCCCAACAAAAAACTCGTTAGTCTCACACAAAAAGCCCAGCCAAACTTAAGTCAAAATAGAACAAAAACTGCACAAAATTTTTCTCCAAAGACTAAAACTGTGATTGTCAAACCAGCTTCTAAAAAACTCACAAAAACCACCATTCCAGCCACCAATATGACCCCATCTCTTGTAGAATCAACTTTCAGCAAAATCACTGAGGAGCCGAAAGCTAAACAAGTAGTTGCCGCTACGCAACCAAAAAACACTAAGGTTGCCAAAAAATCTATTCACAAAAAAAGCACTCGCCTTGCTTTTGCCTTTTTCTGTTCTGCTGCGGTCGTAGCCAGCCTCTTCTTTATTGCTCAAACTAACATGCCAGACATCTCTGTTCGCGTGGCTGCCATGCAAACCGGCATTCAGGCTTCCTACCCCAGCTACATCCCTCGCGAATATCGTCTTTCCAGTGTCTATACTACGCAAGATAACAGCGTTGCCATGGATTTTATCGGTCCCAACCAAGCCAAATTCATTCTATCCGAAGAAAAACTCCCCTGGGATAGCAATGCATTGCTTAATCGTTATGTCAAAAACAAATGGGGTGAAAATTATGACTCCATCCGTGAACAGGGAATCACTATTTATATCAGCGGCTCCAATGCCGCCTGGGTCAACGCCGGCATCGTTTATAAAATTACCAACCTCCAAGGTGAACTCACTAAAAAACAAATCAAGAACATCGTCACTTCCCTATAGAATTAAAAAAGGTGCTATACTTATCTTATTATGAAGAAAATTCGCACCCGATTCGCACCTAGCCCAACCGGCTACATCCATATTGGCAATATTAGAAGTGCCATCTATCCATATTTAATCGCCAAACAAGCAGGCGGACAGTTTATTCTCCGCATTGAAGATACTGATCAGGCTCGCTTTGTCGAAGGCGCCACCGAGCTAATTTTTGATACTCTACGCTGGCTTGGTCTTGAATGGGACGAAGGACCGATCGTTGGCGGTCCACACGCTCCTTACGTACAAACCGAACGCAAAGCAATTTATCTTGAATGGGCAAAAAAGCTTATTGAAAAGGGTCGCGCGTATGCTGATGACACTTCCAGTGAACAAATCGACAAGTATCGCAAAGAGGATGAAGCAAAAAAGATTCCTTATCTCTATCGCAATCATCGCCCTAAAAATCCACCAGTCTGGCGCGAGGGTTTACCAATCCGCTTCAAAACCATTCCAAAAGAATATACTTGGCATGATGAAGTAATGGGTGACATCCATACTGGCCCTGAGGTCTGCGATGATATTATTTTAATCAAAGGCGATGGTTTACCGACCTACAATTTCGCACACATTGTTGATGACACACTTATGGAGTGTAGCCACATTACTCGCGGGGTCGAATATCTCTCCAGCACCCCAAACTATCTTGCCCTCTACGATGCTCTCGAAGTTCCACGCCATATTTTTGTCTCCTTGCCGCACATTTTGGCACCAAATGGCCATAAAAAACTTGGTAAACGCGATGGCGCTAAATCCGTCACCGAATATCGCGACGATGGTATTTTACCAGAAGCCATGACCAATTATCTCACCTGTCTCGGCTGGAATGATGGTACTGAACAAGAAATTTATACACTTCCAGAATTGATTGAAAAATTCTCCGTTCATCGTATCCAGAACTCCGGCGCTCGCTTCGACGAAGTTAAAATTCTTTGGATGAATGGGCAATGGATTCGCAAAATCGCCACAGAACAGGGAATTGATGCGCTTTATGCTCGCACTTGTGAGACCACCGGATCTGAAGATTTTTCTCGTTATGATGTCTTTAAACCTCTAAATTTCTGGCCGGAATCCGCTAAATCGGAAACTGACGAATATAAAAAAGCGGTCCTTGGTATTATTTATGATCGTTTAAAGACGCTTTCCGATCTTCGTACCATGACGACTTATTTCTTTGAAGACCCAACCGTCGATCTCTCCATGATTACCGACAGCAAATTCCTCAAAAAATACTCCGAAACTGAACTTGTTAGACTTCTCACTGAAACCATCGAAGCACTAAATGACGTGAAAGACGAAGATTGGACTGATGATAATCTTCAAAAGATTTTGAACGACCTACTCGCAAAAACTGGAAAGAAGCCAGCTGAATTCTTTAGTCTCATCCGTATCGCTGTTAGCTTCGCTCCATTCAGTCCAGCTCTCCATCTCACCTTGAGAGTTCTCGGTAAAAACCGCACACTTGCCAGACTGAACAAAGTTCGAACCGCACTTGCAAACAACTAATCGAAAAACCGTACGCCAAAATTAAAAAAGCGACGACACACTCACAAAATAGTAAAAGGAGTACAAAGTGCCAAAAGATAAACAAATAAATAAAACGACCCATGTAGAAAACGCTGCCGAGAATGAATTTAAAGCAACCACCAAAAAATCCAACAAACGTTTGATTCTCAGTATTATCACAATCGTTTTATTTCTCTGTATCATCACTGGCATTTTATTCCTGTTTTTTACAAAAAAATCCGGTCCCGAAAATGATACAAAACGTGAACTTACTGAAGTCGACAGCACTCCATTTTATTTTTACGATAACCTAACCGGCGAAGTTGTCTCGTACTCCGGTATTCAATACGACGAACATGGTAATAAAATTGTCGAAGCAGATGGCAGTACGCGAAAACTATCTGTTAAAGAAGCCGAGCGGATGGCTGAGGATGCAAACAGACAACCAAATTATTGTATTCAAATTCCAAACGGGCTCGATGGGGCTCGCCCACAAGTCGGCTTACATCGCGCTAGTATTGTTTTTGAAGCCATCGCCGAAGTCGGTATTACTCGCTTTGCAGCCGTCTTCAAAAATCCCACCGCTCAGCAAGCCATCGGTCCAATCCGTTCCCTAAGACTATACCACCTCGAATGGGACACTCCTTTCGACTGCACAGTAGTCCATGCTGGTGGTGCTGACGATGCTTTAGCAGCTGTTAGAAATTATCGTCATATTTCAGAATCTGTCACTTATATGTGGCGAAATTACGGTCAGTGGACTGGTGATCGCTATCTCGGCTACACTGCGCCAAATAATCTATTCACTTCTGGCCCTCTTCTTGCCACCTTCCTTGAAAATACTGCGCGTGGCTCTTTTTCTAAACCAAAATCCTTTACCCGTCTAACCAAAGAAGAAGCCGACATCCAGAAAAAAGAAGTAGAAGATAGTCGAATTAAAAAAGACGAAGATCAGAATTCAAAAGATAATGACCAAAACCAAAAAGCTGAAAACAGCGCACAACAAAACGCTTCCAGTAATTCTGAAAGTATCAAAAAATCAGAACCGCGAAAACTTGTCTCTAATATCCATGTTCACTTCGGTCGACAACAAGGATTCAATGTAAACTACGTATATAATAAAGATACTAATACCTATTTCAGAAGTTATGCCAACGGAGAAGCCCATCTCTCCTACACCTGCGACAATGTTCCATCCACCCCCTCTCCGAAGCGTGATTGTGGTCAACCTACTCAAATCAATCCAGACGTCGTCATTGTCATACGCGTCAAAGAGCGTACTAGCCCACTCGACGGTTATCACGAAGATATTACCACTACCGGTTCCGGCATCGCTCATATTTTTCAAAACGGCACGGTTTTCGAGGGAACTTGGCACAAAGCTAATCGCGATACCCAAATTAGTTTCAAAGCCGCCTCTGGCGAAGAAATTAAACTAAAACCCGGCCGCACCTGGATTTCCGCTATTCCAGATAGCTATGGAAAGCTTTCCTACGAATAAATCTCCATTTCCTGCTATAATCAATTTAATAATAAGTCAACAGGAGTTTTATATGAGTGCTCATTTCTACGTCAACGCTGGTGAACCAAATAGCAAAATGTCAGAGGTCGTTGAAGAAAAAATTGACACTGACGCCGACTCCTGGGATTCTGGTGCTAATCAGCCAGACCTCTATGATCATGCCACTTATGAGAAAAACGACCCCTCTGACGATGACACTTTAACCGACGAAGGCGATGAAGATAATCTAGGCGATATGTCAGATGAAGAATTCCGCGCCAAAAATGACGGTCTCGACCTTGGTATGGGTGGTAGCAAACGCCAACTCGAAGAACTCGACGATTCATACTACAACGATCACACTTTTGATTGCGACTAACCGTCTCCAAGCTGATTCTATTCATAACCCCACCGGTTCACTTTTTTATAGACCACCATTATTTATAGTCTATCAATCTTAATCACACTTCTGACTATAACCAACCAATTCTCTTGCTTTTTCTTCAAAAAAATGTTAATTTTATTACATCTCGGTTCCGTCGTCTAGTGGTCTAGGACGTCTGGTTCTCATCCAGAAAATCGCGGGTTCGACTCCCGCCGGAATCACCATAAACAGCAAAATTTAGAGCCTTTTGGCTCTTTTTTGTCTCTAAATCTTATTTAAAATCTCGATTGCAGTATTAAATATGTCTTCATTTCTTCGCTCTATCGGGTCAACCGCGTTGCCATCTACCGAGTCATCACCAATTAAAAATTCGGTAAATTTTATACCACGATATTCCGCTAAGGCTAGTAGCGCAGATAATTCCATCTCAACACCAACACAGCCACGCCCTTTCATTAAAGCAACTTTTCCGGCGGTTTCGCGATATACTGCATCAGTTGTCCAGATTTTTCCATCGATAGTCACAAAGTTATTTTTTTCGAAGATATCTTTACAGATTTTAAGAGCGTCTTTATCTACTCTAATTTCATCACTCTCTGGAAGATAATGATAACTTGTCCCTTCTTCTCGGTAAGCGCCGGTCGGCAAAATAATTGTATTTTGAGCGATATTTCCATCAAGTCTTCCACACGTACCAAATGCTACTATTTTATTAATTCCACTTGCAATAAGAAGCTCAGTATCACAGACACACCCCGCCGCGCCCATGGTTGGATAGACTAAGAGAATTTTTTCATCATTAACTTCGATATAACGATAAGTGTCAAACGTACGGCCAAAAGCATTTATTACCGGAAAGGTTTCTAGATCTTTGTTCGAAAGTACAAAATCTTCCCAAATTTCATCATCAAAAATAAGTAGACATTTTGATGGTGAACCATTCAGTTTCAGATCACATGGACCGAAAACTGTTTTTCTTTCTGTATCATATTTAATCATATTTAGGTTATATCATAATTTCGGACATTTTCATCCGAGCCAGGAAATTGCCTGATCATATAATTTTTAGTCATATTCTTATAAACCTCTAATTATTTAACTACAACATATTTTCTGTATTTTACAAGTCGCGTATCCTATGATAAAATATTCATATGAAAAAACTTCCAATTGTCGCACTCATCGGCCAAACTAATGCCGGTAAATCGAGCCTCTTAAACTGTATGGCCCGTAAAAACATTGCCATTGTGGCACGCGAGGCTGGCACTACTCGTGATAACGTAATTGCCACCATCGACAATTGTTTCACTCTTATCGACACTGCTGGTCTCAAAAATCCTGAAGATGATTTTGAAGCTTCCATCCAAGATCAAATTGAAGACGCCATCGAAGTTGCCGATCTCATTCTTTTTGCCGTCGATTCCACTAAGTATCCTGATTTCCGCGACCTCGACATCGCCCGCTCTGCTCTCCGTTCCCAAAAACCAGTTTTTCTCATTCTCAATAAATCCGATCTCAAGGAGTCTCTCGACATTTTTGAATATCTCAAATTTGGTATTAAAGAAGACAATATTTATCGCACTTCTGCCACTACCGGTTTTGGAGTTAATATTCTCAAACAAGCTATCTTCCAAACTTTAAATATCACACCAAAGGAAACAAATACCGAAGATACTAAGGTCAATCTCGATGAAAACGGTAATCCACTAATTAAACTTGCCCTCATCGGTCGTCCAAACGTCGGTAAATCTAGCCTTTTTAATCGTCTCGCTCAGAAGCAACAGGCCATCGTCAGCTCAAAGCAGGGAACTACTCGCGATATTAACCGTATCCGCGTTAAGTTTAAGGGTCAGACCATCGAAATTCTCGATACTGCTGGGCTTCGCAAACCAGGCAAACGTGAAGTAGGTATTGAAAAATTCTCCGCCATCCGCACTCTCGCTGCCATCGAAGAAGCCGATATTTGCGCTCTGCTCATCGATTCGAAAGAACCCCACTCTAAGCTTGATCAATCTCTCGCTGGACAAATTATCGAAGCCGGCAAGGGAATTATTATGGTTCTCACAAAATCCGATCTTCTCGACAATTCTACCCCAGTGACGTCCACTCTTTCTGACAAACCAAAAACCGCTGACTACACCGAAATCGACCACATTCTAAACCAACTTGAGCACGATTTTAACTTTCTCTCTTTCGCTCCAGTTCTCATCACCAGTTCCGAAACTGGCAAGAATGTCACCAAACTTTTTGAACTTGTCACCGAAATCGACCTCGCCAGGCACACCGAAATTAAAACTTCCGAACTCAATAAAATTCTAAACGAAGCTACCGTCTCACATCCGCCCGCTGGTCTTAAAAACACTCATCCAAAACTCAAATATATCATCCAGACCGACACCTGCCCACCCTGGTTTGTCATCCATGGCCGCGAAATGGAACTTTTACACTGGTCCTATAAACGCTACCTCGAGCGTCGTATTCGCGAAGTTTACCCATTTATTGGTACCCCGATTATGTTCTCCTTTCATAATGACCGCGCCGCCGGCCCACGCAAGGCATATCGAAATAACTCCAATAATGAAAATTAATTAGCTAAGTCGATTAAGCTTGCGTTTTTGTCTAAAAGTGCAATAATGTCGTCAAGTGGGTATTAGTGCCTACTTTTTGTAACTAGTAATCTTCAAATTGATCCAAAAAGATAGACGAAGATTATAAAGCACGCTCTTTAAAAGGAGGGAATTATGAAAGAGAAGCAACCTCTTCCAATCCGCAAGGCCCCAACATATGTTGGCAATATCTTAGATTATGACTTTCCTAAGGGACAGACTGAGTCCAGCAAATATCTCGATCGCGATTATCCAATTTACATACTCGATAAGAGTGCGTTGCTGAGCTATCCCGAGATTATTCCGAGCCATGATCTTACAAAGAAACTGGAAACTAAAGATCCCAAGCAGCAGCTTGATCTTTGCCACTCCCATCTCGTTATTCCGGAATCCGTCGTATCGGAACTGATTACTGTCAATAAAGTTGAAGGTTTAGAGTATTATGCTGCCAAGACTGCGTTGAAGCGAATTTTTAGACTACTTTGTCATGTCAATTTTTCTTCAAACACTAACAATGGCGCAGGATTCAGGTCGGCGATCTTTTTCCCCGATGAAGACATCCTTTTCACAGTCTTCCAGAATCTTCGTGGCTACTCACCTAAAGTAGAACTGAGCCCAAAAGATCCTATTGGTCGTCTCATCTCCTCGGTTTCTTTAATTATCGAGTCATTTAAGACAGTCACTGGCAAAGACACTGCCTTTTCCAAGAAAAGCGAAAAAGTGGAATGGTTGGATAAAATCACACTTCTGACTAGTGACCACAATGTCAATGTTTTCGCAAGGATAAATGGCATTAAAGTCGAAGAATTCCGTTGGTGCACCCCCATTTATACCGGCAGACGCAATATCTCGGTTCCTTTCGAGCTATACTTCAAATTCCTCGAGTCCGACACTGGCATCAGTTTAGATGATTGGGGTAAGTATCTTGAAGAAGAACCTGAGCTGATAGCTAATGAGTTCATCCACATGACTCCTATTTTAAAAAATGAGGACGTTGATGTTCTAACTCAAAGCTACACTAGATTCAGAAATATCGGTCGCTTCGATCAAGCCTCAAATCGTATCGTACATCTGACACATTTTCAACGTTTTGGTATCGCTCCCATGAATGCTGGACAAGCCATGTATGCAGAGGCTATAGCTCATCCGGATATCGAGATAGTAATCGCTACCGGTAAATCTGGTACAGGAAAAACTCTTTTTTCTGTTGCTGGCGCCATGGAAGCCCACGATAACGATCCGTTCATTCGTGTTGTAGCTATCCCTTGTGCAGTAGATGTTCAGAAAAAACTTGGTTGTATGCCCGGTGGAATGACCGAAAAACTTGCTCCGAACACCCAGCCGATTCGCAATGCTCTTTGGAATTATTTTGCACTCCTTGATTCCAAAAATTCTGCGACTTCTACGCAAACTTCATCGACTAACCCCGATGAAAAATATGTAGATCCAGAAAGCAATACTAATGGTGATAGTTCTTCTTCAAAGAAAAAGAAGAAAGCAACTCCGGTTCCGATTAGCTCCGAGAAACAGGCAGAAGCTAAAATGCGCGCCATCAATGCCAAGGTTAATCGGGCGATGAATCACACTATCTCATTTCACCCGGTCGAAGGCAGTAGAGGATTAGACTTTACTTCATGCTATGTAATTTACGACGAGTTCCAAGATAACGATCCTGAAGCGGCCAAGACTCTCATCAGTCGCCTCGGCGACCATAGCAAGACCATTATTACCGGCGATATTGAGCAGGTACATCTGGAATCCGTCACAGAGAAAAACAATGGTATTGTTTTTGTCAAGCGCTACGCAACCGGCATCAATTCCGTTGCCCAGATTCACTTAACTGTCGATGATGTCGTCCGTGGTGGTTTTCTCAAAGAATTTCTCAAGAGACTGCAAGAAGACATCGGCTGATACAACCCTCCTAAAGCCACCTTTAAGGTGGCTTTTTCATCTCCATTTTTACTGTTCCTCAATTTTGCGTTATAATTCATTTTATGAAACTTATTATCGGTCTCGGTAATCCCGGCCCAGAATATAATCTAACCAGACATAATTTTGGCTTTCTCGCTCTTGATTTTTATTTCAAAACCCACGACCTCTCCTGGCAGACTGCGAAAAAGTTTCATTCCATCTACGCTAAGACCAAAGACACCGTTTTCTTAAAACCCCAAACCTGTTATAACGAAGTTGGTCTCGCCGCCAAAGAGTGTGCCAACTTCTATAAAATCTCTCTCAATCAAATTTATGTTATCTGTGATGATTTTAATCTTACATTCGGCCAGCTCCGTTTTCGCGAAAAGGGAAGTAGTGGTGGAAATAATGGACTAAAATCCATGGAACAGTATTTCTGTACCACCGATTTTCCAAGATTACGCCTAGGTTCTGGCAATAACGAGCTCCGCACTAAAATTGGTGACGCCAACTTTGTTCTTGGGCGCTTTACCGCTGAAGAGTCCGCACTTCTTCCTCAAATTCTTCAAGAAGCCTCCAACTACATCGACAAAATTCTCAATTCTTAATTCTCAATTCTTAGCTCCCAGTTCAATCTCCGATTTTAATCTCTTAAATAAAGTATTTATTAAGCTCCTAATTCCGATTTTTATATTCAAAAATCCGCCTTTTTGCATTACGATTCATTTTCCAAAGCAAACGTCCCAATATCACGCGCTCCTCATGCGTAAAACCCTCAAATAGCTCATTTAAATATTTTTTCTGCTCAAGCATAATGTAGCTAGCAACAAAATTCCCCTCACCCGCCACGATCAAATTCAGGCACTTCTGATTAAACGGATGGCTACGCCGATGTAGATAAGCCCGTTCCTCTAGTCTCGAAATCGTCCTCGAAGCCGAAGTCTCACCAATATCATGACATTCCAAAATCTCACTCATTCCACGTTTCATCTCATTACATCTAACATACCCCATGATTTTCACTTCTGTTAAACTCAATCCAAAACGTTTCGCCACCGCCGTCGCATGAATCGCACGCAAGTTCCCAATTCGCGCCAAAATATTCACCGTATCATTATTTGAAATTGTTTTTGGCAACCCCTCTTCGTCTGTCATTTATACTCCATTCTTTTTCTCCTTTTTTACAGCAAACATTCTAGAGTTTCTATGTCACCAACATCCATCGATTACTCCCCAGTGATTTAATCCTCCCCTTCATCTGCAAATCAAACACCGCTACCGCAAATTCTGAGACACTTATTCCGGCCTTACTCATTCCAGTTCTATGCACCCCGTTCACTCCCGCTTCACTTATCTGATTCATTCTTGATAAAATTTCCTCTCCATCTTTCGCCCCCTCAACAAGTTCCTTCAAAATCAACGTCTCCACTTCCGTATCCCCAATTAAACTCACCTTTTTCTCTTTTCTTCGCTTCTTTTCGTCAATTCCAAGGTCCAATAAAATATCTTCTATCTCTGTTAATGCCACTGCGCCACGTCCCAATAGTCGATTACATCCCCTCGAACTTTTTCTCCCCACATCCCCCGGCACCGCATAGACCAAATTACTCTGTTCAAAAGCATGATGTGCCGTATTTAAAGAACCTGATCTAAGATCTGCCTCCACAATCACCACCACATCAGCCAGTCCTGAAATCAACCGGTTTCGCATCAAAAACGAGGCCTTCCGTCCGCTCTTTGATTGAAAAAATTGCAGCAATTTCTCGTCTTCTTTTATCTCGCTCCACTTTGGATACTCTGAAATAATCGCCCCGCCTTTTCGTACGATTTCTTCCGCCAGACCCGTATGACTCGCTGGATAAATCTGGTCAATCGGTGTTCCCAATACCGCCAAAGTCACTCCTCCAGCATCCAGTGCCGCCCGATGTGCCACTGAATCTATCCCAAACGCCAACCCCGACACAATCACTACCCTCTGTTTTGCCAGTTCAAACGCAATCCTATATGCTTGTTCTTTACCATATTCTGTATTTTTTCTCGCCCCCACCACCGCCACCGTCTTCGGCCTTCCCGGTACTTCAAAACAATACCGTGGTGTTGCTTCCAAAAATCTTGTATCACGCTCTGGCATTTTCCCCAAGTAATACAACATTTTAGGCTTAACCGCAATAGTAGATAGACGCGCCAAAAACTCCTCATCCTCTGGGACGCAAGAGTTGATTTCCATCATATTCGCCTCCGCTTTTTACTTGATTATTTCAAAATCTTAGTTTTAGGTATTGACGTATATATTTATGTATGGTATAATTCAAAAAGTTAGAGGTTGAAGCCACAAAAAAGGCACGATCTCTACACCGCACCTAAATAAATCATAATTTCTGTTACCAATATAACAGAAGTTGCG
>ERZ772960.2090-NODE-2090-length-14952-cov-17.050681_pt1 | contig 14952 bp, 14 predicted proteins | sample MGYA00580678_ERZ772960 | MGnify/ENA primary metagenome ERZ772960 (study PRJEB29015, sample SAMEA2737930) | human oral metagenome | biome: human oral; feature: human-associated habitat; material: dental | place: China | collected 2059 ... | reverse complement strand
AGCGTGTAAAGTAGAGGGCTTGCTCGAACCAGTTCCATTTGTCGGCGATGATTTCAGGATTGCGGCATTCTTCATCCGTGTCGAAATCGTCGGGCAGGATAACGTCTGGGCGTACCTCGTCGAGCTTAAAACCGCGGGGCGACTGGCGGGCACCCACGGCAAAGAAGGAAACGCCGCGGGCGGTGATAAAATGTTCCTCTGTCCACTTTGTGCCCCGCTGATTGCCGTAATAGAAAGCGATTCGTTTGTTGGCCTCGAGCTGCGCCCGGTAGACGCGCAGCAGGCGCTCGGCATTGTCGCTACTGTTGGAGGTCAAAAGGATGTTCCGCTTGCGGCCGGTGAGCGCTAAATACATCACAACGAACATCACCGTGGTACTTTTTGACAGCTCACGCGCCCATGAGAGCACCTCGTACCAGTTGCCCTCCGTGGCTTGCCGAATGATGCGGGCGATAGCCTTCTTTTGGAAGCCTGCAAAGTCATATTTGGCGAACCGTGGGAACAGCTCTTTGATCCATTCGAGGGGATGCGCCTCGAGCCATTGGCGGCGCTTTTCGCGTTCGGCCACGGGCATGGCGCGATCGATGACCGTTTCTTCGCGGATGGATTGCAGGTATTGCTCCCATTCCTGTAAAGCCTGTTTGTCCGTCAGCTTCATCGGAGCATCTCTTTAATGTATTGATCGAATAGGGCACTGACTTCGATGGCCTTTGTGGGATCGAAGGCGCGCAGCCAATTCAGTAAGGCCTGCGATACATTGATCACATCGCGGACGCCGCTACCGGCTTCCATTTCCATAATGTCGCGGCGCAGGTCACGGCGGGCGAGGCGCTCATCTTTGGTAGCAAATCGCTCGCCCTCGGGGCGCCCGGCGATGTTGGCATCGATCTCGCCCAGCTGCTTATACGCGGCCAGTAGGGCCTGTTCGCGGCTTTGGGTGAGGGATCGCTTTTCATCTTTCCACCCGTCATCCTTTGCCCATTTCCCAATGGTGTTTTCAGACACGCCGAGCCACCCGGAAATTTCCTTGAACGTCCAATGCTGATAAAAGAATTTGAGCCGTGCCAGTTCACGCTGCTGCTGGCGGGCGGCCTTCGTTCCGCCTTTGGGGGGTTGTTTATCCATCTTACTCTACCTGTTACATTAGTAATTATACCTGACAAAATTACAGTTAGAGGGCGTTTGCCCGAAAAGAGTCGTGCAAAAAACTGCTGATTTCATCGGAAAAACCGCCGAATCTATCAGGTTTTTACACGCTGATTTGCGGAGATTTTGAGGGCCTGACACTTTTGCAGTCGACAACGAGATCACAATGGCTGTAAAGACTTTCATATTACACGATGAGACGGTGAACACGTATGGGATCCGTATGCTGACCGCGGGGGCGAACTTGGATGAGTTCCGCCGTAACCCGGTGATGCTGCTCAATCATAACGACTGGGAACTGCCCATCGGCCGGTGGGAGAATATCCGCATCGAAGGGACGCGGATTCTGGCCGATGCCGTATTCGATGAAACGGATTCTCGCGCCAAAGAGGTAGCCGGGAAAGTGGAACGTGACTTTCTGCGCATGGCCTCTATTTCTGCGTGGGTGGATGAGGCATCGGAGGATCCGGTGTATCGCATGCCGGGACAGACCGGGCCGACCATTGTGCGTTGGACAGCGCGCGAAGCGTCGATTTGCCCCATTGGAGCCAACCACAATGCGCTGGCGCTCTATGACCGTGCCACGGGTACGCGGGTAGACCTCAATGACCGTGCGCAGGTGATCCGCCTATTTGCTGAGCACCCCGATACCGCAATTTCAAATGATACATATATGACACTGAAGGAACTTTTGAAACTCAATGATGCCGCTGGCGAAGCGGCTGTAACGGAGGCGGTCGAGGTCATCATCCGCAACCGCGACGAGCTGCAAACGGAGACCGTCCGTCTCCGCGACGAAAACAAACAACTGACTGAGCGACTCGAGTCGATCAATAAGGCGAAGAAAGAGGCGGAACAGGCCGAGGCCGTGCGATTGGTGGATGGTGCCATCCGCGAAGCCCGTATCAATGCAGACGGCCGCGAGGCATGGCTGAAAGACTTTGAGATGGACTTTGCGCAGGCTTCCGTCCGGCTGGCATCCATCCCCAAGCGCCCGAGCATCGCCGAGCATGTCGCACCCGCAGGAACGTCCGGTGGCATGGTACAGCTGGCTGACATGTCATTTGCCGACATTCTGAAGGCCGACAGATTGAAAGAGCTGAAAAAGGATCACGACCTCTATGTGCAGAAATTCCGTGAAGCCTACGGCCATGATCCGTCCTGAAACAGCATTGCAATAACAATTAAACAGTATAGAAATGGGATTGAATAAAGAGATCTGGATTCCGGAAATCATTGAAAAGTTTTATCCGAGCAACGCCCTGTTGTCCTACTGCAAAAACCTCGACGCGTGGGTGGATAACAACGCACTGAATCTGCAAGAGGCCGGCGTCGATCCGAAGGTTTACATGGATAATACCGTGTGGCCGATTCCGGTAGTTACCCGCACGGATGTGCCTCACCAGCTACCCTTGCACCGCTTCGACACGGAAAACACGGTTTACCGCGATGCCATCGAAGTGGAAGAATCATCGGAGAAACGTCAAAGTGTCATCGAGGGGCACAAGAAGGCGCTGCTGAAGCAGTTTACCACGCTGGCCGCCTTTAATTGGGCGCCGCAGAAAGACACCCCGACGACCCCCGTAACGATCGCCGGCGGGACAGAAACCAACAAGCGAGGGTATAAGATGCTGAGGTTCGAGGACATCCTCGACATGGAACTTCGATTCAACGAGCTGGAGGTGCCCGAGGATGAGCGCATTTTGGCGTTGAACCACGTGCATGCCTCGGACTTGATGCTGCAAGACCTCAAAGCGTACAAAAACATCTGGAATGAGAATCGCCTGTTTTCGTTCCGCGTCGTACGTTGCTCGCTGACCCCGGGTTATCTGAATACGACGCACGAGAAGAAGGCGTGGGGCGCAGCGGCCACCACGGACGATGTGCCTGCCTCACTGGCCTACCACGAGGATTCCGTGGGCCGCTGTCAGGGTGATTTTGACATGTATTCCGCGCTCAAAGACCCGCAACACCGCGGCGACATCATCGGCTTCAACATGCGTGGCATGGCGCTGCCGATCACGGGCAAATACATCGGCGCACTGCTTTCTGCTAAATAAGCGTAGAAGTGGCGATGTACAGAAATGAGACCACGGGGCGGCGGTACACGTTCGTTGCCCCGGACAGTTTAGACGGGCCGGATGTGGTCATGGTACCTTTCCCGGCCGCGGCGCTGCGCCGGCCTACGGCGGACGGCATCATCGGTCACGATTGCAATCCTTGCATCGTACCGGTGACTGCCAATGATCCCAAGGCCGAGCTGCGCGCCATCCCGCAGGGCATTCAGCCGGCCTCCATGCTGATCGTGGAAAACGAGACCGATAAACCGGTGACCGTTTCGGGCATTCCGTGCTACCCCGGGGATACGGTGATGATGTACACCGGCGGCGCGGATAGCTACGTCCGTCTGGGTGGCCCGGCCCCGTGGGTGAACCCCGCGGAAGCGGCGCCAAAGCCGGAAGAATCTACGACGGTGGAAGCCTCCGAGGCCACAAAGGCGGAACCATCCACGGAGGCGAAGGCCCCCAAGGCCGACCCCACAAAAACGAATAAGTAACCCAGCCAAGGTGTTTACCCTCACTTTTTTGTTCGTTCCGAGGCTGCGCGCACTGGCCGACCTCTCTCCCGGCCGTGTGCGCGCCTTCTTTCGGCGCCTATGGCTTACGGCGGTGGCTGCCCTCACACTCTTTGCGGCGACTGGCTGCCGCCTGTTGCGCATGCCGTACACGGAGCGCGAGATGACGCAAAGGGAAGTGACCGAGACGGTGCGCGATACGCTCGTGGTCATCGAACCCGACTCGGCCCTGATCCGCGCCTACCTGGAATGCCAGTCGGGCAGGGTGGCGCTCTCGCGGCTGATCGCCGTGCCCGGTGCGCGCATCGTGCCGAACGTGACGCTGACGGACGTCCTGACCGATACGGGCTACCGCGGTGCCCTGCTCGATGTGCACTGCCACGAAGACAGCCTCCGCCGGGTGATCGCCCTGCGCGACCGCACCATCCGCGAGCTGACCGACCGTGTCCGCACGGAGTATGTCACCGTGGAACGCCCCTTCCGGTGGCATCACCGGGCGCTGATGGGCGGCGGATACGCCTTCCTGGCCCTCGTGCTCGGTATGGCCGCGTGGCTCATCGTGCGGCTCTATATCAGAGGCCGCGGGGGTATCCCCTAATTATTACAACCAACAACCATTAACAATTAAAGAAAAGACATGGCATTAGGAAAGAAAATCCGATCTGTCGGACTGAGCGCCATCCTGTTCGGCGACGTGACAGACAGCGGTGCTAAGATGCCGGAAGAGATGAAGCAGCTGGCCCGCACCCTGAAGGGCACGGCCAACTTTACCACCGAACAGGATCAGACACAAGAGTTCTTTTGCGAGGAAGAGCCGGATGCCCCGGTGGAATCCGTGATCTCGGAAAAGGGATTGAAGAACCTCACGTTTAACATTCTCGAATGGGATAACGCAGTGCTGCAAACCCTGTTTGGTGGCAAAGAGGTAGATGGCAAAATCAAGGATCTGTCTGGCACGGAGCATAACGTGAAAAAGTTCATCCCTCCGAAGGACTACGTGGAAGTGGAAAAGGCGCTTCGTGTGCTTACGCCTTACAAGGTGGGCTTCGACATTCCCCGCGCAAAGATCCTCGCCCGCTTCCAGTGGAACCTGACCCGTACGGAGATCGCGCAGATCGAAGTCACGGCGCGCTGTATGAATCCCGATGGGGACGATAGTGGCACCTACGAGCCATTCAGCTGGACATAATGGAAGAGACGGAAAACAAGCGGGCGGTCGAGATCGATGTGGCCGACGCGCTGTTGGATACGGGGCTGCTGGTCAAGGTGCCGGCGCCCCGCCCACTGCGCATGTTGGGGATAAAGGTGTTCCCGATGCACTTTCGGCGCCCCGTCTACGCCCAACTGTTGCGCATTAGTCGGATGTATGTGCGTATGCACGTCGACCTCGAAACGCTCGAAACGGGCGAGGCTGCCGCGGTGCTCACCTCAGCAGCCAAAAACGGCGTCCGTGCCAGTCGGCTGATCGCCCTCGGACTGATCCGTTCGGGGCTGATGAGTGCGCTGTTTCACCGCGCCGTGGCGGCCTACCTACGCCGACGGATGGATGCTCAAACGATGGCTGAGCTGGCCAAAGTGATCGTCCTGCTAAGTGGCGCGGGCCATTTTACGACTATTATCAGATCGATTGCTCATCTACAGGTGACGACTCCGAATCTGAGCCGGGGAACGACGGGGAGTTAAGGGACGAAGGCCCCCATAGCCCTTTCGGCGCACTGTTCCAGATCGCCTCGCAAGGCGTTTGGACGTGGCGCGAACTGATGTATAAAGTGCCGTGGAGCGTTGTGCTGGCGGCCATCAATGACCAACCCAAATACGGAAAGAAGAAGCCGGCTGACGAGGGCGAAATCACCTCTGAGGCCGAAGCCAAGAAGTTTTTCAATCTGGCTTAAAACGGCGGGACAGCCTCCGCCCCCATAACCCACCAACAACTAACGAGAAAAGGCCGTGGCCGACGAAAAAACGATATACGTAACATTCGAGTTTCAGGGCAATCTGGATAAGGATGTCGACGGCGTGACGAACAGTCTCGACCGATTAGAGATAGAGGCCTCCAAAGTCCTAAAAAAGATGGCTGAGGGGAGCAATCTCGTGTCGCGGGGTTTTCGTGTGCAAGCCGATGCCATCAATAAGCTGCCTGGGCCACTGAATACAGCCGCCTCGGGAGTGGGATCCCTCTCTAAAGCCTTTGGGGCCCTCAAAGCCTCTGGGATTGTTTTTCTCCTCGACGCTATTGTCGTTGCCCTGCGATCCTTGGTGATGTGGTTCAACTCATCTGTTGAGGGACAGATGGAGTTTGCCCGTACCTCTGGCTATCTTTCTGGTGTGATGGGGCAGCTTAGGGAATCGCTCATTAAGCTCGGCGAAACGATCTATAACGCCGTCCGTGATCCGATAAAGGCTGTAAACGATGTGTGTGGAGCCATTTTGTCGAATCTCGCCAACCGCTTATTGGCTTTGGGGGATATGTTCAAAGGGCTGAGCAAAATCATTTTCTCGGGCTTTACGGAGGGTTTTGACGAGCTTAATGCCGGTTTTTCAAAATTCTACTGGGGAATAGATCGTGCCAATGAGCGCGTGTCTGATTATCTCACGTCTATACATGAAGCAGCCAAAAAAACGGCTGAGTTGGGTGTAGCTGGGGAAAAGCTGTCGCGTGACCGTAGCGAATGGCGGGTGGAAGAAGCGGAAAAAGAGGCCAAAGCGGAAAAGCTGCGCGAGCAGATGGAAAGCGCCAAAGGCAAAAGGCGGATCCAATTAGCCAACGAATACAAGGCCGTCGTCAATGAGATTTACGACGAGCGGAAGCGACAACTTACTGAGGAACTACGCATACAGGAAGGCCAAAACAAACTAACGACAAACAGTCTGGAAGACATCGACAAGGTGAACCAGCTGAAGGCCTCTCTGATCAAATTGGACACGGATCGGGAAAAGGAACTGGGCGCTATAGACAAGGCGGCGCGTTCCGGCTCCGGAAGAGGGAACAAGGATGCAGAAAAGGCACTTCGCGAACAGCAGGAGCGGCTCAAACTGCAAAAGGCCTACCAGCGGGAATGGGAGAATAACCAACTCGAGTTTGCGCAAAAGCAGATCGACCTGCTGAATGACAGCTACTACAAGCAGCGCCAGCAGGCCGAACTGAATAAGAAGAAGGAACTGGCTGCCATCAAACAGCAGGAGGAGGATATGCTGAAGGCCAAACGAGAGGCCTATGGCAAAAATGCCACCCTCTCGAAGGAAGAAACGACCTACTTCAAAAACCTCGTCGATCTGGCCGAAAAGTCTTATAAGAAGTCCGCGGCTGAGATTGATGAAGCCGTCAACGGCGCATTCAAGGAAGGGCGCTTGCGCTTCGCCGATGAGCTGGCGGTGCAGCTGGATGACATCGAAAGCTACTACAAAGAGCGGCTGCGGATGGCGGAAAACAATGAGAAACTGATCGCCGAACTCACCGTCGCCAAAGAGAAAGAGATCACGCTGGCCAAAAACAGCTACACCGCGGAGATGCTCAATTATGACATTGAGATCACCCGTAAGCAGATGGCCAATGCGGAATCTTTCTATCGCTGGGAAGCGGATCGTCGCAAAAAGCAACTCGAGGAAGAGCGCCGGGTGCAAAAGGAACGTATCCGGCTGATGGAAGAGCGGTACAAGCTCGCCCCGACGGATAAGCTGGCTAAGGAAATAGCCCTTGCCCGCGAGGAACTCGAAGCCCTAAACAAGGAACTCGGACGCATCCCGACGCAGAAGCTGTCCGAGGTGCTCGGCGCCTTCGGGCAGATGGCCGCGGCGCTGGGCGGACTGAGCGGCAGCGTGGGTCAGGCCTTCGCGGCAATCGGTTCGAGCCTCGCCGCCGCCAGTGAGATGCTTTCCCGCGACATGGATACGACACGGGGCAAGGTGGGCGCCATCAGCACGGCCATCTCGGGTACAGCCACGCTGATCAATATGATCACCGCGGCGGCCGAAAAACGCCGCGCCGTGGAAAAAGAGTTCTACAAAAACTCGATCGCCTTTGCCCATGAATATGCCCTGTCGCTGAATGAGCAATTGCGCCTGCAAAGCAAGTCGGGCGCCTTTGTGCGCAACTACGCCGGCGAGATCAAAGACAGCTTCAAAGCGCTGAATAAGGCAATGGATGGTTACTCCGATGCCATCGGCAAGCTGCATGAGGGGCAGGCCAACGTCGACCTGCGCAACGTGGTCGACGGCAACAACGTAGCCAAAGGGGCAGCCACGGGGGCACTGGCCGGCGCGGCCGTGGGCTCGATGATCGTCCCTGGCATCGGTACGGCCATCGGCGCTGTGGTGGGGACAATCGGCGGACTGCTTGCGGGCATATTCAGCAAGAAGAAAGACAAGGTCACGGATGATCTGATGAAGGTTTTCCCGGGCCTTGTGGACGAGGCGGGCAACCTGAATAAAGAGCTGGCGAAAACACTGATCAACACCGATCAGGTGGACGATAAGACGAAGCAGCTGCTTCAAAACGCCCTCGATTGGCAGGATGCCGTCAAAAAGGCGGAGGATAGCCTCGGCGAGATCGCCACAAGCCTGGCCGGCGACATTGGTAACAACCTGCGCAACGCCATCGTGGGAGCGTGGAAGGCGGGCGAGGATGCCAGTAAGGCCATGTTTGCCACGGCGTCCGACTCGCTCGAAAACTTTATCACGCAGTTACTGTATTCGGCCATCTTTTCGGACGTGTTCGAGGATTTCAAGAAGAACCTTGTCGAATCGCTGAAGCCCGGCGGCGATCAGGATGTACTCGACGACTTCGATAAGCTGATGGATGAGATGACTAAGCGTGACGACCGATACATCGAGCTGCTGAATAAGGTCAAAAAGCGCGCGAAAGAGCGCGGCTACACCAAGTTCGGCGAGAAAGATGATAAGGCGAAGGACGGCCGCACGGGCACAACGAAGGGCATCCAAAGCATTACGCAGGACACGGCTACGGCCATCGAGGGCCGTCTGACGGCGCTGCTGATCTATCAAGACGCCATCAAACTGTCCGTAGGGGGGATCAATCAGACCCTCGTGGCGGGCGTGGCCATACTGACAGAGATACGAGATAACACATCGCACTGCCAGCGCCTCGAGCAGATCGAAAGCGGTATCGGCAGCATGAAACGCGAATTAGAGACAATCAATTCCCGCGGGGTGACCCTGCGAACAGCATAACGGATAAGACGGAAATGAAAGCGAATATCTACATCGATGGAACGGACGCCCGGGCGGCCTTTGGCGTGTGGGTGGTACGGGGCGGATACAACGACCTGCTGGCCTACCCGGCTATGAAAGAGCCGGCCGCCAACGATTGGCCGGAACACGACGGGCTCGAGGTGGATTTGAAGGCGCCCAAACTGCAACCCCTTACGGTGGGCATCGACTGCGTGGCCTCCGGCCCCAAGGCCGACGTCCGCGGGTTTGTGGCGGCGCTGGCCATGCCGGGCTATCGGTCTATCCTTTTCCCCTCCCTCGGGCGAACATTCCGCCTGCGCCTGACTAACTTCGACGAGCTGCGCGATTACGGGCCGCTGCAATCATTCCGCCCGCTGTTCGAGCTCGACGAACCCGAGCGCACCGACGCGGCCGTCTGGCAATCGCCGGGCACGCACGTCATCCGTTCGGCCTACACCCTCGACGGCATCAATCTGGCCGATTTCGGTGTGTTCGTCCAAAAGGGGCGCGACAGCCTACTGCGCCCGGCTGAGGTAAAACAGAATCTCACCCGGGAGATCGCCACCCGCGACGGCCGCATCTACGACACTGGCATCGTGCGTTTCAATGCCAAAGAAATAGCGTTGAAATGCTGCTTAAAAGCCGTTTCAACGGCGGCCATGTGGAGCTGCCGAGACGCCCTGTTCGGCCGACTCACGGCGCCGGGCGAGCACACATTGAACTACCGGGGAAAGGATTACCCCGTGTTTTATCGCGAATGTACGGGCACGCGGCTCATCGCCCTCCGGCCCGGCTTCATCCTGTATGAGTTTGAACTGAATTTGACGGTGATCCGATGAAAATCTACGATAAAAAGGATGCGCTGATCCTCGATGTGGAGCCGGACGATAGCAGCTATGCCGAGGATCGGATCCATCAGACTAAGCTGCTGACGCTCTACTATTCCCTGCCTGAATACGTGGAGATCCCGGAAGGGGCCTACACCGATTTCCGAGGTACGCGCTACCGGCTGGAAAGCGCGCAAAAATTCATCTGCCACGGCGACCGCAACTTCGAATACACCGTGATGATGGAAGGGCCAGAGGCTTCCCTGCGTAAATACAAAGTGCGCGACACGACGATTCAAAACCTGCTAAAGTTTGCCTATACGGCCAAACCGCGGGCACACTTGGAGCTGATCGTGAAGGCGCTCAATCGCCGGGACAGTGGCTGGACGGTGGGCGGCTGCATTGAGGCGACGGAAAAGACGCTTTCATACAGCCACACCTCCTGCGCCGATGCCCTGCAAATGCTGGCCGATGAGTTCAAAACGGAATGGGAGATCCGGGGCAAAGCCATCTACCTGCGCCGCGTGGAATACAACAAGGCCAACCCGCTGCGCCTGCGTTACGGGCGAGATTGCGGGCTAAAGCCGGGCGTGTCGCGTGACAATTTCGGGTCAAAGAAGCCGTGCGAGATTCTGCTTGTACAGGGCGGGCGGAAGAATATCGATGCCTCGACCTATGGCAGTGTGGAACTGTTGCTTCCAAAGTCGCAAACGATCGCTTTCGATGGGACGAAGTTCGCCGATGAAGCGGGCTTCAACGCCGCCACGGCGCGCAGCTACAAAACGGATGCGACAGGTACGGAGATCACCCGTGCCGACCGGCCGCTCCTGACCTTTGTCGAGGATAGCATCGACCTGTCGCAGATCTACCCCAAACGCGTGGGCACGGTCTCGTCCGTCGAGATGATTGCCGGTAAAGATGGCCATGTGAATTACGACATCATCGACAGTTCCATCCCCGAGGCCCTCGACTACAATAAGGCGCTGATCAAAGGCCAGACGATGAAAGTCATTTTCCAAAGTGGTAACCTCACCGGCCGGGAGTTCGATCTGAAATATAAGCACGACGAGCGCCGCTTCGAGCTCGTGCAAACTACGTACGACGGCATCGCCATGCCCGGCGGCACAGTCTACATCCCCAAGGTGGGTGACACCTACGCCGTATTCGGTTGCTCGCTGCCCGACGCTTATGTGTGCGACAATGCCACACGGACGGGCGCCTCGTGGGAGATGTTCCGGGAGGCCGTGCGGGTGAAATATGAAAACGAAGTAGAGCGATACACCTTTTCCGCTGAGCTGGATGAGCTGTATGCCGACCGTCACTGGATAGAGATCGGCAGCCGCATCGTCAAAGGTGGATTCGTGTTGCTCGAGTCAGATAAGTACGCCCCCACGGACGGCCTGCTGATCCGTATCACTGGGGTACGCACACCGGTGAACACCCCGCGCCGCCCCCAGTTCGAGCTCTCGAATGTGGCATCGCCGGGCAGCGTGTCGGGGCAGCTGGGTAAGATCGATCGCAACGAGGTAACAACGGAAGAGGGCTTCCGGCAGCTGCGCCACGAGACGGCGCGCACCTATGAGCATGCCAAAGAGGCGCAGGATATGCTGGAAAAGGCGCTGGACAATTTTTCGGCTGGCGTCAATCCCATCTGGGTGCGCACGATGTCCGTATTGGTGGGCAACGAGTATCAGCAATTCATGTTCGTCGACAACCGGACGGAGACGCAGCGCGAAATCATCCCGCTGTTCGAGATGAATAATGAGACGAAGGTGTTCACGGCCCCGGCAGCCATCCTGAAGCATATGACGATGGGCATCAATAAGACCTCATCAGCACACAAAGCGACGGATTATAAGTATTGGGACGTGGCGGGCTACACCTCGCCCTTCCTCGGGGGTGAAAAGTCGGCCTTTTATCTCGTGGCCAAATGTGCCAAAGGGGGCACGTCGGGCGAGTTCCTGTTGCAAGAGGCATACAAGTATGACCCGGGAGATGGCTTTTATTACTTCCTCGTGGGGCTGCTTTCGTCTGAATCGGGTGGGGAACGCAGCTTCGCCACGGCCTACGGCTACACGGAAATCCTGCCCGGGCAAATGCGCATCCGCAACATCATCAGCCCCGACGGCCGGACGTATTTCAACGTGGCCGAGGGAGTGATCGGCGGGAATATCCGCATCGAATCGGGCTCCGTGGGATACAGCAACCTGACGGACAAACCGGATCTCTCGATCTATGAGACCCGTTCGGAGTTCAAGGTCTTTGCCGATCAGATCCGCGGTGAGGTGGGGCGTATCAATGTCACAGCCGGGGGAACAAAGGATCAGCTCGCGGCGCTGCAAACGTGGTCGCAAAATCAGGTGAACAGCCTGCTGAATCGGCAAGCAACGTCCGAGGATAAGATCTACCGACTGCAAACGGCGGGCTTTATAACCACCGCACAAGGTAATGCGCTCTACGCTTCCGCGCAGCTGGCCAACGGTGACACGATCGCCTCGTACATCACCCAAAGCCCCACGGCGATCAATCTCATATCGCAAAACATCTCCCTCACTGGTCGCGCTGAGTTCAAGAGCTTGCAATCGCAACTCAATACGCAGCGGGAAAAGATCGATAACAAGCCAGACAGCAGCAGTCTGGGCAGCCTCGCCTGGAGAAACAAAATCGGGAAGGCAATGATGGATGAAACGATCATTGATGGGGGGTATATCAAAACGAGTCTGATCGACACGAACAATTTGATTGTAAAGAAGGCTGCACAAATTGGTGATTTTATAGTGAGGGGTGGTTCTCTCACGGTGGAACACTATGGGGATTATGAACGATCAAAAGGAGTAAGTATTAGTCCGAACGGCGGTGTCGATGTCAGAGATGGGAATTACGGATATACGAGAATCAGAGGCGGTGAGATCAGCGTAAAGCGGACGAATGGCGGGGGAACGGTATCCATGAGCGGCGACGGCTTTAGCTATGAGAAAGGGGGCGCAGGGTTTTATGTCAAGATCTCCCCATTCCTCGGAGAATGGCAGCCCCGCCTCCGTCTCAATATGGGGCCACTACCCCATGTGAACACGGTAAAGAAGGAAGGTGGGAACACCTTCAGGCAGCTAATGATCGAAGAAAACAAGTGGATCGTTTGCTGGGAATGACACAAACGAACAATCAAACAATAGACAATATGAAAAGAATCGATTTCAGCAGAATCAAATTGGAAGTAGAGCCGGGGCGCTTCGAGGTGCTCGATCAGCGGCGGGCGTTCGGCAATGCCATCTACGGGCGTTCGTTAACGCTCGAACTCGACACGCTGGCGCGCAAGGTCTACAACGCTCCCGAAGGGGTGGAAACGGAGTTTTCTGACGATGAGTTCGCACTGCTTATTCAGACTCTCACCGGGCAATTTATTCACTCAGTTATCCGCGACGTCAAAGCAGCGGCCGTGGATGTGAAAGGGGAATAATAGACATGGAATTGCAACGAATTATCAGACAGGGCGTGACAAAGATCGACGAGGCGGGCACGCTGTCGATCCGGTACAACATCACGGAAGAAGGCGGACGAACGATGGAATTGAACGCCTCGATCGAACGTGAGGATCGGAACCTCGGCAGTGTTTCGGCCTTTCCGGATGGGCGGATCAGCATCACGGAAGAAGGTGGACGAACGATAGAATTGAATGACTCGATCGAACGTGAGGTTCGGAACCTCGGCAGTGTTTCGGCCTTTCCGGACGGGCGGATCAGCTTTTACATCGATAAAGGGAGCAACCTGTCCGACGCGGAAAAGAAGGCTGTGTTTGCTGCCATTGTGGACGAAGCGGCCAGCGCGTTCCGGTCTATGGGTGGCGGTACGTCTGAAAAGAAGGCGTAAGGCATGAAAGTGATCTACAACGGCCTCGTGCCTTTCCGTGGCTTTACGGCCATCAATCTGCTGGGCGTCGTATTCGCTCGGCGGGAGTATCGGCCGCTATCCGAAGCCATCCTGCGGCATGAGGCCATCCACACGGCGCAGATGCGCGAAACGGGTTACCTCGGATTCTACCTCATCTATATGCTGGAATGGCTATGGGGAATGCTGCGTCTCCGCGACGCTCACACTGCTTACCGGGCTATCCGATTCGAGCGTGAGGCATACCGCTATATGGCCGATCCGAACTACCTCACTCAGCGCCGCCCCTATGCGTGGATGCGGCCGGAAGTATAGACAACGAACCATTAACGATTATACGAAGTATGGACAGACAGTATTTGCAAAAGCAATCGGATGCAAAGTTTCGCATCGACATTACGGACCGAATGGGCAACCCCGTCGATCCAACAAAGTGCGATCTGCAATTTGAGTTTTACACGTCGCGGTCGCGGCGTATCGTCGTCGGGCGAAAGCTCGGCGAAGCGTTCCCCCCGGGATTGAAGGTGGATAATGGGCAGGTGGTCGTAGGCCTCGACAACCCCCGATTCACCGAGGGCCCCCTCTTTGCACGTTTCCGGACGCGCATCTATGATGCCACCTTCCCGGATGGATTCTATGACATCGCCTCGGGCGAAGTGAACACAGGTATTGAAGTAGTAGACAATTAAACAACGTAAGACATGGAAGGAAAAGAGTTTAACGTAACAGTAGCGCTCGACCAGCGGCTCGGGCAGGATGGCAAATCGGCCTATGAGCTTTGGAAAGAGCAGGGCAACGAAGGCAGCGTGGCCGACTTTCTGGCTAAGCTGAAAGGCGAACAGGGAAAGACTGGCAAAAGTGCCTACGAGCTTTGGGTAGAGCAGGGCAACACGGGTAGCGTAGCTGACTATCTGGCTAAGCAGAAAGGCGAACAGGGCGACGCCGGTAAATCGACCTACGACCTTTGGAAAGAGGCAGGCAACGAGGGCAGCATGTCCGACTTCCTCGCTAAACAGAAAGGCGAACAGGGCGACGCCGGCAAATCGACGTACGACCTTTGGAAAGAAGCAGGCAATGAGGGCAGCATGTCCGACTTCCTGGCTAAGCAGAAAGGCGAACAGGGCGACGCCGGTAAATCGGCGTACGACCTTTGGAAAGAGGCCGGCAACGAAGGCAGCATGTCCGACTTCCTCGCTTCATTGAAAGGCGCAGCCGGCAAGGATATTTATACGCTTTGGAAAGAGCAAGGCAACGAAGGCAGCGAGGCTGACTTCCTTGCTTCATTGAAAGGCGCAGCCGGCAAGGATATTTATACGCTTTGGAAAGAGCAAG
>ERZ772960.2089-NODE-2089-length-14963-cov-8.266367_pt1 | contig 14963 bp, 25 predicted proteins | sample MGYA00580678_ERZ772960 | MGnify/ENA primary metagenome ERZ772960 (study PRJEB29015, sample SAMEA2737930) | human oral metagenome | biome: human oral; feature: human-associated habitat; material: dental | place: China | collected 2059 ... | reverse complement strand
CAGATACTGCGACAGATACTGCGACATTAAGAAGACAAGACAAGACTGCTAGACAAGACAAGACTGCAGCAGCTGCAACGCGCACACGCGAGGGAAACAGCGAACTCGGAGAAGTGGTGCGATGTTTCGAGAATAACATTCATCCTCTCACAGGGGAAATCGAGCGGGATCGGCTCATCGACCTCACGGAGGAATACGGCGTTCTCTGGGTAACGTCTGCCATCGAGGAGGCGGCACTCTCGAATGGGCGCAGCCTGCGCTATATCACGGCGATCCTAGAGCGCTGGAAGCGGGATGGATTCAAGGCAGCGAGGAAGAAAGGCGGTGGAAACTATGGCACTGGAATCATTCAGGGACACATGGCAGGAGATGGCACAGAGAAATCCCCGTATGCTGCATACTTTGACGGCGATGCGGGAACGGGAGCGGGCGATATTGCAGGAGGCACGACCGCGGAGAGCCGCGATCCTCCAAGTGATCTGCGCCTTGCCGGAACAGGTGCGTTCGGATGCGGAGCTTCTTCAGGCGGTGGAAGCGGAGCGTGCCAAACAAGAGCATGACGCTCTCTGTGCTCGTTGCGCCTATACCGTGGACACCTGTCATGAATGCAAGTACAACGGGCAGGACTTCACGTATCGCCGTTATGACAATCCGTTCCTCTCGTGCATTCCGTTTTGTGCCAAGCACAAGACGCAGCAGGAGCAGAAACGCATTGCCAAACTCATGGGCGTGGGCGGTGTCGGCGAGCGTTTCCGTTCACGCAGTTTTGCGACGTTCCGTGAGACACCTGCGACAAGATCGGCGGTCGCGACGTGCAGGAGATTCTGCGAAGCGGTGAAGCTTGACCCAAAGGCGCAGGGGCTTATGCTCATGGGCGGCTACGGAACGGGCAAGACGCATCTTGCGGTCGCGATTCTGCGCGAGACAGCAGAGGCGGGGATTCCGGGGATGTTTGTGGTCGTTCCTGACCTGCTCGGCAAAATGCGGGCAAGTTTTGACCGCAAGGATGGCAAGGCGGATGAGCTTGTGACGACGGCGAAGAACGCGCCGCTTCTTGTGCTGGACGACCTCGGCGCGGAGAGCCCGCGTCCGTGGGTGGTGGAGCTGGTCTATGTGCTCATCAATCACCGTTACGAGCATATGCTTCCTACGGTGATCACGACGAACTACAGCGGCAAGGAGCTTGAGGCGGTATTTGGTCGGCGCATCATGAGCCGCCTTGCAGAGATGACAACGCCCGTGAACATTCGGGCGGCAGACTATCGCATGAAAGGAGCGTGCTGAGATGACAGACGAGCAGAGAGAGCAGCTGCGCATAGAGTTAGACCAAGAGGCAGAACGAGCCGCCTTGCGGATTCGTGAAAATTTCAGAGCGACGCAGCCGCAGCCGTGCACGAAGTACCGCGATGCGGCAACAACAGAGTGGGTGGCGAAGTTGTACGAGGAGACGCATGAGGTGGCGCAGGAGGCAATAAAACTTTTGGGTTTGCACTGCGCACAGTGCGGCGAGGAGGATGAGGCTGCGATTGAGACGGTAGAAACCAATCTTGCCGAAGAACTTACGGACGTTATCACGGTCTGCGTCTCGTGGCTTGATGCACTCGGCTACGATGAGAAGGCTCGTGGTGTGGTGCAGTGGCGCGTGAACGAAAAGAACCGCGAGCGCGGGTACTGCTGAGGGGGCGGCAACATGGACGAATACACACCATGCAGGAAATCAGATCCGACAGCGCGGATCGCAATCGGGAAAGCGGACAGCGGCTTTCGCACAGTGCAAATAATGAGTGACCGAGAGGCTGCAAAGCACCGGGCAAGAACGCGGACGTGGAATGCCAATCGAGAAAAAGAATTGCGTCTTGCTGCGGAGAAGAAACGCAACAAGACGATACGGCAGAACACCGAACTACAGCTTCGCGCCAATGCGATTATTCGGATGGGGCTGAAACTCAAGGAATTTCAGCGGTATCTTTTGGTTAGTTATGACGGACAGGTGAAAGATATCGAGCGGCGAGCGTTTGAACGAATGTCAGAGGACGCGGTAGCACTCTTTGCACGATATGATCAGCTGATCACTCAAATTGTCGAGCGCAACACGGAGAAGGAACGATGAACAAGTACAACGCGCGAAAAACAACGGTCTGCGGACATACGTTTGACAGCAAGCGCGAGGCAGAGTATTACCTCGAGCTGCTCGATCAGAAAAAGCGCGGCGAAGTGGCATCGATCACGACGCAGCCGACCTATGAGCTACTAGAGGGGTTCACGGACAACATGGGCAAAAAGCTTCGCCCGATCACATACACGCCCGATTTCCTCGTGAAGTATGCGGACGGGCATACTGAGGTCGTCGAGGTAAAGGGCATGAAGACGCGTGACTACATACTGCGGAAGAAGCTGTTCCTGCACAAGATGCGGGAGAGTAGTGTCATATTTCGGGAGGTGCGATGATGCAGTATAAGAACAAACAAGGAAACATTTTCTACGTCGCCCAGAATGGCGAAGATGCGAACAGAATGCCGATTTACTCAGTGTTCTGTAGCGCGCCCGAACAGGCGGAAGAACTGCCTATAGGTAGTTATCACACGGAGCAGGGCGCATTAGCTATGATTGAAACGATGGCAAAGAACCGTGGCTGGCAGAGGATAGAGTAGGAGGCAGAAAATGATTCAACCGATCCCATGCGTGAAATTCCGGGATGCGAGCACCAAAGAGTGGATGGAAAAACTCGCAGAGGAGACAGAGGAGGTACTCGGGGAAGCAGACCTCATCAATCTCGATTTGGATGGAATCATCCGCAACAGACAGATCAATGAGCATCTGGCAGAAGAGCTGACGGATGTGATCACCGTGTGCGTTTCGTGGCTTGATGCCCTCGGATATGATGAGGATGAGCGGAACGAATGGCAGCGGCGGGTCAACGAGAAGAACCGCCTGCGCGGGTATCATGAGGCGGCGCAATGACACTCGGCAGCCTGTTTGATGGCGCAGCCGTGCGCTGATTGGATTATGCGGAGGATTGAGGAGGAATATCAATGATCACACACTATCTATCGCACCCGTTCAGCGGCGACGAGGAGAAGAATCGAGCAGCGGCAGAGGCAATCCAGAAAGAGCTGCAGGAACGGTATCCAAAGACGCTCTACATCAACCCTATCGCGCAATTCAAGGCACTGGCGGGGATGGAGTACGATACCATCATGGGCTATTGCCTCGAACTTCTGGACAAGTGCGGCGCGGTCACGATGACAGGGGACTATCGCGCGAGCAAAGGATGCATGATCGAGCTCGCATACGCCCGAGAGTATCACATCCCCGTGTTCTTCTACGATGCGCAGAAGCATGAGTATGTGAGGGAGGAGACATAAAATGCGAGAGATAAAATTTAGGGCGTGGGATTCTGCGTCAAAGGGCATGTATCCGGTAGAGGCAATAAACTTTTGCGGACGCAAGACGGTAACGGTTCAATACAATCCGGTTAAGAAATTCCTTATGGATAATATACGTCTGATGCAATACATCGGCGCAAAGGACAAGAACGGCGTCGAAATTTACGAGGGTGACATAATCCACTGGGATCCTGTACGTCCTATGGATACTTATACACCGACGTATGCAAAAAAGAAACCATTGGATGATTATATTATCCGATGGAATGACGCGAAATGTGAGTTTTGGGCGGCGCCAATAGAGCTTGGGTATGCTTACATGAACATAAATCAATCGGATTTGTCGATGAACTGGAAGGTCATCGGAAACATCTACGAAAATCCAGAGGAGGAATCCAAATGAATCACTGGGTAGGCATCGGGCGGCTGGTACGTGACCCGAACGTAAGATACACGCAGAGCGGGAAGGCGGTCATGACGAGCGACCGCGGATCGAGATCATGATGCGGGAACTGGACGGCGGCGCGGATTAGACAAAGAGGTTTCGGAGCGAAAAGAGAGTGCGAGAGATCGCGCTCTCTGTCTCGTTGTTAAGCGGAGGAGCATATGAGGGAGTACGACGACTACATCAGGCTGACACGCCAGTATCTGAAGAAATACAATCAGCTCAAGATCGCTGTGCAGAACCTCGATGATGAAATCCAGGCACAGGAGACGCTCCTCGAGAGCGAATCAATCCCGAGCGTGCGCTATGGCGACGACACTATCAGTGGCGGCACAGGGGAATTGAACGCCACAGAAGCTGCTGCCGACCGCAGGATAAAGGCAGAGAAACGCATCGAACGGATGCGGCAGGAAAAGAACGAACTCGAGCGCATCCTGCGGAAGGTTGATCGGGCGCTCGATGGCGTGAGTGAGCTAGACTGCGATCTCGTGCGCGGGCATTATATCAACGGGGAGAGCTGGCAAGCACTCGGAGACAGGCATTTCTGCTCGGAGAAATGGGCGAGAGACAGAGGCGGCAGGGCGCTCCGCGAGGTTGCCTATATGGTGTTCGGGATTTATGTCGGACCGAGGCAGATGAGGTTTGTGTTTGTGGGATAATAAATATTCTTCACGATAAGCTTAATATGATAGCTGTATAGCATATTTGCTGGTATAATATAATCGAAGTGTAGGAACTAATAAGGGAGGATTATATTTATGAGCAAATTAAATGACATCTATGAATTTCTTGATGGAGGGGAAAACGCAAAAATCAATCTATATTTTACGAGGAAGGCTAAATCTGGGTATATGACATTTTCTCCGAATGTAGATAGAGCTATGTTTGGTGATTTATTGGGATTAATTCGAAAAGTCATTTCAGAAAAGCAGGAATACGAACTTGTAGAGTTCAACCCTGTGGGATACAGAGATAAAACCGTAGAGATATGTAATATCTCATATGTTGGAAATCACGATGAGATATTGCAGAGCTTTTCACATCCGGAAAGTGTAGAGACAGGGCTTAACCCAGATGATTTGACATTCTATTGCATGGAGATTACGAAATCAGAAGAAGTATGTAGACTGTTTCGTAGGATTACAAAGTTTCGAAAAATATCTTCTAAAGGGATTTTAGGGTGGTTTTCTGGTAATAAATTAAATCGTATGGAACATCAGATGATTGGTTTAGATGGATTTGTTGATTTAATTGAGTATGGTGACACCTTATATATTTTGAATCATATTGCTCTTGAACGGATTTTTCGTTTAGAAGAGGAGTTTTCAACTAGGGCAGAGGAAGCATTATCTATACTAAAAGCTACAGGTAGAATTGAGAATTTTGAACAATTTGAAGAAGATTGTTTAAGTGATCATCGATATCATAAGACTTTAAGTAAGATGTTGCAGGATAACGAGGATTTGGGCAAGGCTTTTGATCATTTTGAGAATATCCGTGAAGTTGTTGAGATGTTTAGTTTGGAGATTGAGTTGCTCGATGGCGATGTTCCAAAAATTCAGTATCAAGACAAGAGCCAAAGAATGGATATTTTGAGGATTATAAACGATGCCTACTATAGGAGTATCATCAGGGAAAGAAAAGGTATTGACACGGATCGGTAGCATTGAGGAGGCGAATTGATATGGGAGGTAGAGAATGGCTTGTTCGATCAATAATGTTTGTGTCATCCTATTTCCCTTTGTATATTCTGTTATTGATTTATCAATGGGAAAGTATTTTTAATAACATTTTTTCTATTAATTTAAATGTTATGCCGGTTGGAGTTTTTATATTTTTACTTTTCGGCATAGGTATATCATTTTTAAGTGTATTTTTGTTGAAACATGCGACTGCAGGGAATACGTGTAGGGTACAGGAGGTAAAACGGCCTGATGATAAAGTCATGGATTATGTTTTTACATATATTTTACCCATTGTAAGTTTGTCGATAGAAAACCCTGTAACAGTATGGGGAAATTTACTGTTATTCTTATTGCTTTGGTATCTATATGTGCGCTTAAATCTATTATTCATTAACCCGCTGTGGGTTATCTGCGGATATACTTCATATGAATATCTTAATGGGCATTTGATAACGGATATGAGATTCGATGAGATAAAAAACAGAGAAGAATTGGAAGGAGTGTTTCTTGCTAATGGTGTATTTTTAGCACATCGAAAAGAAAATCCTATAAAATAGATTATTGATTATAGTAGAATTTTTGTATAGGAGGCATTTTATTTATGGAAATGGGATCATTTGTAACAAGTGTGATTATTCCAGGAGTTATATCATGGTATGTTGCAAAAAGAGAAATAACCTCAAAACAAACCACTACATATAAGGAGTTAATCACAGCAGAAAGGATAAAATGGTTAAACAACATTCGTGAGGAAATATGTAATTTATTAAGTACAGCGCGAGAAATGGAAATTAATTATATTGAAGAATCATATATACTATCAGACGAAGAGGCGGGTGAGCCTGCGAGTATAAAGAAAGAAAAGCTTGATAGACTTTATGATGAATATGGAAACCTCATTAATCAACTAAAGAGAAGCGTAACCAAAATTGTACTATGTATTAATCCAGAAAAAGATATTGATTTCAGAGATAAAGTTAGAAAATTTAGTGAAGATATTTACAATATGTCTAGAGATACACGTGTGGAAGAAGACAGATTTGGCTCATTAATTGAAAAAATGGAAGAGGACTGTCAAGACTTTCTTAAGAGAGAGTGGGAGCAAATTAAGGAAGAGGCTAAAGCTATGATAGAAAATAATGCTAGCTAACATGTGGATAACTTTTTTCTGAAAATCGACTACATTTTCACGGACATTTTGTTCCGTTTTTGTTCCGTTTTTTGCCGGAGAAATGTGGTATGATGGTATCGTCCAAAAATTATACAGGGGCACAGGGGCGTCGCGCAGGTGGCGTCCTTTTTGTATGCAAAGGAGGCAGAGGGTTGTCACAACAAAACATAATATGCGGTGACGCGCTTCTCGTTATGAAGTCAATGCCGTCCGATAGTGTGGATGCGATTATTACAGATCCTCCATATTGCTCTGCTGCACCAAGTGAAAAAATGCGTCCTGCGCTGGCAAAATACAACAACTGGAAGGGTTCGAGAGAGCACTATGCAGATAATTTTGCAGGGGAAACAATGGATGTGCGTTCATGGCGGTGCTGGACGGTTGACTGGGTGCGTGAAGCATTACGCGTCCTGAAGCCATCCGGATATTTTCTTATGTTCACAGATTGGAGAAAATTGCCCGATGCCACAGATGCAATGCAAATTGGTGGTGTTTTGTGGCGCGGCATTATTGCATGGGACAAAGGAAATAGCGCACGTGCGCCGCATAAAGGCTATTTCAGACATCAATGCGAATATGTGTTATGGGGGACAAAGGGCAAATGCTTAAGGCGGACGGATGCGGGATCGTTTCCCGGCTGTATTTCATGCAGACGTGACACCAACGAAAAATATCATGTTGCGGGCAAGCCCGTGAAACTTATGGAACAGTTGCTTCAAGTTGTTCCGGTCAGCGGTACGGTGCTTGATCCGTTTGCCGGAAGCGGTTCGACGCTTGTAGCGGCAAAAAACATCGGACGCAATGCCATCGGCATTGAATGTATGCAGGAATATTGTGATATAGCAAAGCGGCGCATAGAGGAAGCGCGGGGTTTGTTTGTGTAACAGAAAAGAAAAAACCCGCCATAACAGCGGGCGATTGGTCTATGCAAGGGCGGTTTTCTTCTCGTAGATAGCAACAAGCGCATCTTGTAGGACTTTGGAGATGTTGAGCTGCTCTGCTTCGGCGAAGGTGTTGAGCCATGCGGGGATCGTGAGATTCTTACGGATGGACTTGCTGCCGTATTTTGCTGCGTATGCGTCCATGTCAAGCGAGAGCAGACTGACAAAGCCTTCACCGATTTCTGGATCCGGATGGATGTCTTTGATGTTGCTTGCGGGCGGGATTTCGTTGCCGGCCTCAAGTTCGCCAAGAATCCAGCCCGATGCGGCATCCTCGCCCATTGCGATGGCACTTGCGAGAGAATCGCCGCCGGAAACGCAGCCGGGGAGGTCGGGCACGGTCACGGCAAAAGCCAAGGAATCGGGGTCAGGGTAAAACACAGCAGGATATACGAGGTTCATTCTATATTCCTCCTTTCGGAGGCAGGTATCACAGTTTGATTCCTGCCTCTTTCAAGACACTTTTCACAATGAAGGGGTTAATGTCACCAGGATGATTCGGAGCTGTCAAGGTTTTGGAAATACCATCTTTTTGATAGTGTTGATGTGAACCTTTCGAGCGGACGGGCTGCCAACCGTTTTTCTTCAGCAGTCGGTCAAGTTCCTTGAATCTCATCGTGTGCCTCCTTCTGAACATATTATACGTATTATACGCATAAAAGTCAATAGTTTGGAAATATTTTCTTTGTAAATCAAAGGCAGGTGGTGAGCGTGTAGCATGGCGAAGGGGCATGAGAATCTAAAGCCTTTGGATGAACGAACAAAGGATGAACAAAGGAAAATCGCACAAAAAGGCGGTATCGAGAGTGGAAAGGCACGCCGTCGCAAAAAGGCACTGCGCACAGCACTCAAGGAGGCTGTTTCTCTTCCCTTGAAGGAATTGTCGCCCGATCTTCGGGATGGGATTATGAGCGCGGCGAAAGTCACCGATGAGGAGCTGACCGTCGCAGATGTGCTGATCGGCAGCATTGTCCGAACCGCGTGTAATGGAAACTCGCAAATGGCGAAGCTCCTGCTTGACACCATCGGCGAAAGTATGGATGCACGGATTAGGGAGCGAGAATTGAAGCTGAAGGAGCGGGCGATTGACACGGGGCAGATAGATACGATGCTCAATGTCACCATCACAGAGAAGGAGGTGCAAGATGGTGGACGCGGCGAAAGAAATTAACCCACATTTCAAGCCGTTTCTGTTCGACTGGGACAGCAAGATCTATTTTCTCGTCGGTGGTTATGGTTCGTCGAAGTCCTATCATGTCGCACTCAAGGTCATCCTAAAGCTCCTCAGTGAGAAGCGGACGGCGCTTGTTGTGCGTGAGGTCTACGATACCATCCGCGACAGCTGTTTCTCACTCTTTCGGGAGATTGTAGAGGATATGGGGCTGGGTGAGTTCATCCAATTCAACGCTTCGCCGATGCAGATGCGCTTTACCAATGGCAGCAAGATCGTCTTCAAGGGGATGGACAAGCCTGCAAAGCTCAAGTCCATCAACAACATAAGCCTTATCTGGGTGGAGGAGTGCAGCGAGCTCAAGTATGCGGGATTCAAGGAGCTTCTCGGGCGTCTGCGTCATCCGACGTTGCCGTTGCACATTCTCCTCACGACCAATCCCGTAGCGCGGTCAAATTGGACGTATCAGCATTTCTTTGAGAGTCGGGGACTGGATGACAAGGAGTTCTACGCGCGACGCGTCATGCGTGATGGCAACATCTACTATCATCACTCTGTTGCCGACGACAATTTCTTTCTGCCGGCAGAATACATTGCGCAGCTGGATGAGATGCAGGAATACGACGTTGATCTTTACCGTATTGCTCGTCTCGGGCAGTTCGGCGTCAACGGCAGACTTGTCCTTCCGCAGTTTGAGGTTATGCCGCATGATGAGGTTATGACAGCGGTCGAAGAAATCCCGCGCAAGTATCTGCGTGTTGGTATGGATTTCGGCTTTGAAACGTCGTATAACGCCGTTCTCCGCATGGCAATCGACCATGAGAACAAATGGCTCTATCTCTACTGGGAGTATTACCGCAGAAATATGACGGATGATGAGACTGCGGATGCCTTGGAGGAATTCGTGCAAACGCGCGAGTGTATCAAGGCGGATTCCGCAGAGCCTAAGGCGATCCGTTACTACCAGAAGCGCGGCTTCAATATGGTCGCGACGCGCAAAAATAACGGCGGTAGCCGTCACTCGCGCCTCGACAATACGCGCAAGATGAAGCGTTTTCGCCGTATTATCTGCTCGGATGCGTGTGTGCACTGCATAGAGGAACTGAAAGAGCTGACGTATGCGACTGACCGCAACGATGAGATCATCCCTGATGAGTTCAACATCGACGCCCACCTGTTCTCTGCGATGTGGTACGGCTTAGATGATTATGATGTGGTGGATGTAAAGCACAAGTTCAGAAAGGAGGACTTCGGACTTTGAGAGTACAGACAACGAAAGAGACGCTGGACGAAAGCGACATTTCCGCGCTCCTTATGCGTCATACGCAGCATTTTCTTCCACGCGTTCAGAAGTTGAAAAACTACTATGAGGGCAAGCATGACATTCTGATGAAGGAGCAGCGCGCCAACAGTGCCCCGAACAACATGATTGTTGCGAATTACTGTGAATACATCGCCAACATGAGTACGGGGTTTTTCATCGGGCAGCCTGTCGCCTATTCGTCCGTTTCAGGCGATACGGAGGCGGTCAAGGCTTTGCAGGAGGTGCTTCGTTACAACGACGAGGCGGAGGGGAATCTGCAGCTTGCGGGAGAGTCGAGCGTCACGGGGGCGGCATACGAGGTGCTTTATCTTGATGCGGATGCCGAAATTCGTTTTTGTTCGATTCCTGCCGAGCAGATGATTCTTGTCACGGATTCGACACTGGAAGAGAACCTCGTCACCGCCATCCGTCGTTATCGCGTCTTGGGACTGGACGGCTCAAGCTACCGCGATTACGTCGACGTGTACGACGCGCAGACCGTCACAAGCTACGACTACGACGCGGGCAAGATCACGCGGCGCGGCGAACCTCGTCCGCATTACTTCGACGGCGTGCCCGTCATCGAGTACCCGAATAACGAGGCAAGGCGCGGTGACTTCGAGGGCGTTATGACCCTTGTAGACGCCTACAACAAGGCGCAGAGCCTCACGCTTGACGATATGGAGGACTTCACCGACGCTTATCTCGTACTCAAGGGGATGGGCGGGATGAACGGTGAGGACGCAGCAGAGCTGCGGCGCAACAAGATGATGACACTCGATGAGGGCGGCAGCGCGGAGTGGCTGATCAAGAATCTCAACGATACCTACATCGAGAATATCAAGACGCGCCTGCAAAACGACATTCACAAATTCAGCGCCATTCCCGACATGAGCGACGACGCCTTTGCGGGCAATACCTCGGGCGTTGCGATCAAGTACAAGCTCATCGGGCTAGAGCAGATTCGCAGCCGCAAGGAGCGCTGTTTCAAAAAGGGGCTACAGCGGCGCATCGAGTTGATCGCCGATATGCTCCGCACAAAGAGCAAGGCGGACATTGACTTTCGCGATATCGAGATCACATTCACGGCGAATATCCCCGCCAACAATCAGGAGCAGGCGGACATCGTAAAGGCGCTCTACGGGCTTGTCTCGCAGAAGCGTCTTTTGTCGCTCCTGCCCTTTGTGACCGACCCCGCCGAGGAACTCGAGGAACTGCGGAGGGAGCAGGAGATGGGGGATTATGGAGAGCTGACGGGGGCGGGCGCACATGGCGAAGACGAAGGCGACACCGACGGAGAAGTACTGGAAAAAGCGGCAGGAGGAGCTTGAGAAGAAATGGGATAAGAAGAGCCGTGCTGAGATCGAGCAGGAACTAAAGGTGTACTATGAACAGTCCCTCGCGCACATCGAAAAGGACATCAGCGTCCTTTATCAGCGCTTTGCTACGGATAACGGGATGGATATGGCAGCGGCGCAGCAGCTCCTCACGGGCAAGGAATATCGCGTGTGGCGCATGGATCTCGATGAGTACGTCAAGGAGATCAACGCAACGGGGAGCAGCGAACTACAGCGTGAGCTAAATACGCTCGCTATGCGCAGTCGTATCACCCGCCTTGACGCACTCAGGGCGGGGACACTGAAAGAGATGGCGCGGCTCTCGGAGAAGTCCGAGGAGGCGATGAAAGAGTTCCTAAAGTCTGGCTATGAGGATTTCTACTATCACGGGCTGTATGAGATCGGCAAGAAGCGCGGCTTGCAGGGGGCTGTTTCCATCGTAGACGGGGAAAAACTCGAGCGCGTCCTGCGCGTTCCGTGGAGCGGCAAGAACTACTCCAAGCGGATTTGGTCGAACAACGCTAAACTCGCGAAAGTCATTCAACAGAACATCATCGCCGCTGCGCATCGGGGTGTATCCGTGCAGGAGATGACGCGTGACGTGCGTCAGCGCATGGGCGTCGGTACAAAGGAGGCGGTGCGGCTCGTCCGTACCGAACTTAACTACGTGCAGAATCAAGCTGCACTGCACTCCATCAAGGACGCGGGGATGAAATTCTATCGCTTCATCGCGACGCTGGATAAGCGCACCTCAACGATCTGTCAGTCGCATGACGGTGACGTATTCCCCGTGGAGGAGGCGATGCCGGGGAAGAATATGCCGCCCCTGCATCCGCACTGCCGCTCCGTCATTTCGGGTTGTCTCAAGGGCGAATACAAGCCGCAGAATGGCACGCGCATTGCGCGAGACGAGAACGGGAAGAATGTTTTTGTGCCCGCGAATATGAAGTATGACGATTGGCGAGCCGTCTATGTGGACAAGAAAATGACACTCGAGGAGTGGAAGGCTGGCAATGTCGCTTTGCAGGCGACAAATACGGCGGGGGCATTGAACGGTGGGGCGCAAGGTGATATAATAAATCTACAAGGTGGGATAAACGTGATGCAGGCGAAGAAGCGCGACCGTAAAATTATGATTACGGACGTAGCGATTGATAAAGTGCCTTGCGTAAAGATGCCGAACATCTCCATGCAAGAGTGCGAGCGCATACAGGCGGTACATAAGCGACTGCTCAGGATTGCGCAGACACAGAATGAAAGCAATGAAGTTCTGGCAATACTGTCCTTTGCCAACATGGATGAAATTCATGTTCTCGGCAATGAGGACGAAGTAAATCCAGAAACGGATATGAAAGCTCGCGCTGCATTCCTATCCAGTCGATATGGGGAGTTGATGTATCTCCACAATCATCCGAGCACAAACATCTTTTCTATGGCTGATATTGATACCTTTATCACGCAGGGCGGTATTGGGTTAATATCTGTTGTGACGAATCAGGGCGAGGTTTATATTTTGCATAAAAACCATCGATATACTTATGAGAAAGCTCGAGCCTTGCTGTTTCTTATTCGGGAAGCGGTAAGCGAGGATATAGAAAAAATGGTCGCTATGTTTTTACGAGATTGTAAGGAGGCGGGGATTGATTATGGCAAGGCGAAATAGCGAGATAAAAATTCCAGGCATTGATGACCGCCCGATGACGAAAGAACGGTTGGATGCGATGTGGGAGCGGCTTTCTACGCAAGAGGAAGTGTTTTTTGGCGTTGGAAGTCGGGGGCAGGCAGGGGCAGATGATAAAGCACCATCTGTAATCAAGCCTGTGCGAAAGACGAGAGTATGTCATGGTAAACTTCAAGCTGATCTATCAGATATTGACGCTGCTCGATAAGTATCTTGACCATGAGGAGCCTGACTGGTCGAAGCTCTCGGCAGAGCATTTCAAGGTCACGGAGAAGCGATTTACGCATATCATGCTCATGCTCTACGAGGCGGGGTACATCGACGGTATCGCCCCGATTCACTTGGGCGGCAATGACTATGATTTCAAGCTGACAAGTCCACGCATCACCCTCCGAGGCTTGGAATACCTCGAAGATAACACAATGATGAAGAAAGCCTATCGGCTCTTGAAGGGCGTCAAGGAGATTGCGCCGGGGCTGTAACTAAAAAGCACTGTGAGGATTCTTCACAGTGCTTTTGTATTGGAGGAGGATGGATATGGCACGCGCGGAGGAAATACGGCGCGAGACGGCGCAAAGAAGAATTGCCGTTCTTGTGACTGGCAAAGAAGCCCTTATAAAAAGTGTGCAGCCTGCGCTTGAATGGGAGCAGGACGGCACCTTTAGGGAGCAATATCAAAAACTCTACGCCGCATTTGATGCGTTGATTCGTCTGGAAGCTATAGCCCTAGCAGCCCTCTAGCCGTGCTGACGGCAAGCTCCTTGACAATCTCTAAGGATGCACCGCCGCCGATATCGGCTAAACGTCTTTTTGTGTTTGCCCAAAAGAATATAGCACTTTGCGAATAATGCAAGGTGCTTTTCTTATGCCTGTTTTGTACAAGGTAGGGATATGTATGCACGCGCCTGTAAACGCCTCTTAGGGGGCAAATGCGGCGGCGTAGCGGGTTATTGGCGCATGAACTCATCAAGCGCCTGTCGGATGAACTCGGATTTTACCGGGGATAGGAGCGCATCGAAACGTTCAACGCCTTTTCCCACCCAATAACAAAACTCCTTCTTACTGAAGAACGTCGCTTTCAGCTTGTGCCCTGGGACGGTGACGTAAATCTTCTCGCCCTTCTCCTCAAGGGGATAGCCCGCATCAATGACGAGACGCTTGAACTCTTCATAGCGTTCAACCTCTGGAAAGCCTAAAAGCGCACTGATTGACACGTTGAGAGCGTCGGCAATCTTTAATAAGGTATTGGCGGCGGGCTGCCTGTCTCGGTTTTCATAGGCGACGTATGACGCGTAATTCATACCGATCGCGGCGGCGAATTCCTTTGCAGTTGAAAAACCAGCTTTTTCGCGGTAAAAACGCAGATTCTCGCCTAGTGTTGACAAAATAGACACCTCTCTTATTTTCGCTATAACTCAATAATAGCTTATAAGGCGAATAAAAGCAAATAAAAAATCACTAAAAGCTATTGACGAAAAGAATAAAATGGGCTATTATTAAAACGTGAAATAGCTTATTAGCTACAAATGACGAAGGAGGTGAACACATGGCAAAGCTTGACAGCAGGGAGCTAAAAATCATGATCGCGGAGCGCGGCTTTACGCTGCGGCTTCTCTCGGAGGAATCCGGCGTAAGTGAAGCGGCGATTAACGCATGGGTCAACCACGGGCGTACGCCGCGACTGGATACGCTCGGGCGCATTGCGCGGGCACTTGAGATCCCCTTGCGTGATCTCATCCGCGAATGATGCGGGTGAATGAAAGGGGCTTTGTAATGGCAAACGAAGTACAGATTTTTGAGAGCGCCGAATTCGGCAAAGTACGGACTGTTGTTGTGAAGGATG
>ERZ772960.2087-NODE-2087-length-14983-cov-2.623124_pt1 | contig 14983 bp, 13 predicted proteins | sample MGYA00580678_ERZ772960 | MGnify/ENA primary metagenome ERZ772960 (study PRJEB29015, sample SAMEA2737930) | human oral metagenome | biome: human oral; feature: human-associated habitat; material: dental | place: China | collected 2059 ... | reverse complement strand
TGCCGAGCCCTATTTTCATTCCGTCAAAAATTTTCCCTTCCGAAAAAAGAGTGTCTATTGCATGATAGGCAACCCTTTCTTTTAATTGTGACATGTCCATTATAAATACTCTCCCATAAAAAGTCAACAAACAAAATCGACTTTCTTAAAAAAAATTAAATAATAGATGGCAGATAAAAATTAAACTGCAAGATTCATACGGTTGTATGTTCCTTTCATCCTTTCACAGTCAAAATCTTCTTTATTGCTGAGCATTGCCCATACAATCTCTGCCAACTTCCTCGCAGCGGCTATGATTGACTTTCCGCTGCCCTTATGTGTTTTCATATATTCATAACGCTGCATTAACCTCCAATCGGCTGTATCTTTGCAACGTCTGACTCCCATTACCAATTGCACAAAGCTGACTCTTAATTCCTGCGGGCCTCGCTTTGTAATTTTTCCATGCCTAATACTTTCATTAGAATCAGACACCCATGGAACAAGTCCGCAAAAGGCTGCATATTTTTTTGCACTTGCAAACCTTCCCATATCCTCAGTATAGGCTCTTATAGTCCATGCCGTTATCTTTCCGCAACCTCGTATACTCAAAAGACGATTTACCATTTGATCATCCTTTGTCAATTCTGTAAGTTGTTTTTCTATTATCTTGACACTTTCTTCCATTTGCCTTATAATTTCAAACATCAGTTTTACTGATTGTGCCTCGAGCACGTAGTCGTTATTCGACTCAAGGACGTCCAGAACTTTCTGGCGTCCTTTTTTACTTTGCAAGCTCCGGCTTTCATCTTTTAGCCCCATGCTTACCAAAAGAGCATGAACTTCATTCTTTTGTCCTACTATCGAGCGAACCAGCCTTTCCCTCGACTTTAAAAGCCGCCTCATATTTTCAGTTTCTTTACTGCAAAGATAGCTTTCAGGCAGCATGTCTTTTGATAGAAACTCTGAAATTGTACAAGCATCATGCTTATCCGTTTTTTTAGCAGATTCGGTTATAACCTTGAACTTCAAAGTATTTATGACTGTAACTTCTGCTCCGGCTTTTTCTATCTCGTGTTTGAAAAAACGGGTGTTCCCTGTTGATTCAACTCCAATTTTTACAACAGCTCCGATTTCTTTGTAAGCTTTTATTCTTGTCGTAAAGTCGGCATAACCTTTGTCATCAGTTTTATATTGTCTTATCTGATTTAGGGTTTCAGACCTTTCTTCCGTTCTTACATGAACTGTAAACTGTGTTTTGTGCAAATCCACGCCAATAAAAAATGTCATTTCGACCTCCCTTTGTGTTTCAGCGGAAAGTCTTTTCGGTAATATATTCCAATCTCCCATTCAGTCTTTTATAACTATTGTATGATGCGGCAAAAGCTCTTCATTCTCCCATTCGGAGGTCATTGCCTCCACTAAACATGACGAACTATTGCCTGGTTTCCACTGAACTTCTTTTTAGCCCAGTATATCACATTACCGTTTGTTCATTGACTATTTTATCACACCTCCTTAAAATAAAATTTATTCTAAATTGATTTTTGCAAATACTTTTTTATAATATAAAGCGACACAATCGTTTGGAAATATTTCCAAAATTTTATCAAAATATTTAGTTGCAGCTTCAATTCCTTCCGTTGATAATGAATTTAAAGCTTTCTTCATATATTCTTGTGTGCTATATTTTAAATTCTTAACAAAATCATCATCGCAATCATAAACTTCATATAAAAATGTTTCCTTATTCGATGAGTTTTTAACCCTTTGAATAGGCCGAATGTAATGCTTAGAAACATCATTAAGAGCCTCATAAATCCTATCGGAAATAATCATATAGGAAGAATATTTTTTTGTAGATTCCTGCAAAACTTCTGCAATGTGGTAAGAATTGGAAATAATAATACTATCCATTCGTGTTGAATTACCTATGATACCTAAAAGAATATCCCCCATATCAATTCCTATACCCACTTTTATAGGGGATGAGTTAGGAGCTGCAATGCTATTATCGCGAATAGCCTTTTGTATAGCTATTCCGCATGAAAGAGCCGCGTTTGCTCCATCAGGAAATAAAGCAAAAAAACCGTCTCCCAAGTATTTTGTTATTACACCATTATATTTCCGAACAATTGGAGCTACCAATGCAAAATACTCATTCAATAATTCAAAAACTTGATTGGGTGCAAGTTTTTCTGAAGTGTGAGTAAAGGAACGGATATCTATCGAAAGGATGGGCATTGTAAGCTCAACACTATCTCCCAGTTGAACATCCGCTATGGACTTTTTATTCAAAAGCTCTACAATCTGATCCGGTACAAACCGAATAAGAGATCTATTTATAAGCTTCATTTCTACACTTAGATCTTCTATTTTATTTATTGAACCGGAATAGTCATCCAAAACCATTATCGACAATATGATAACTGCAAAAACCGTTCCTATCTGAATAAAAAATTCTCCCGGTATAATACTTAAAGAAACCAATAAGTCATAAACACCGAATAAGAACAATACAGATGTCGCAGTAAATATCCATACGGAAAATTCTTTCTTTTTTTTCAAACCTATTATTGCAATACTGATAATATAACTTACACAAAACAAAGCAAAAACTTGGTAGTAACCCAATAAAAATGTTGAAACTTCAGGCGGAAGAATTATAGTGGAAATTGCATATAAAATTGATACGGATAATATAATGATATAAGGAATCTTAAATCGTAATTTTAAAGCCTTAGTTATAAAAATCGTAAATAAAATTATAGGCAGAGGAACGGTAACACACCTCATAATAAAATTAAATAACCATGGAGTATTGAGAAATAAAATATCAAAAATATAAGGATAAAAGAAAATCCCTCGCAAAGCCAGCACCATACAGGTCAAAGCAAACCAAATTACAAAGGATGAATCTTTATGAAAAAATGACAGCATAAAGAAAAATAAAGCAACCGAAAAAGTTACGGCAAATATCATACCGAAAAAAATCAGGTCTTCTTTAAACATTGTTCCTATTTGAGTGGACTCCCCCAAAATAATCGGGCCTGAAATATAACCTTTATTATTAAAAAAATTGGAAACATTAATAACTATATTGGAGGTTCCATCTTTTAAGGACCTAAAAGCTATTTGAGAAGATCTGGTTCCCGGTCTTTCCGTTTCCCGATCTATACCGGGCTGCCCCTGCCTTTCAAGATCCATTCCATTTATTACAATACTGCAGCTGCTAAAAATAAGGGGGACTTGAATTGCATAAATAGTTTCCGGATCCATACCATATAATTCTAAACCGTAAGATCCGTAACCAAACACATTCCCTAAATCTTTACTTGAAAAATCACCGGGGACCTTAGCATAAGATTCTTCATGGCTATTTTTTAAAGAATAAAACTGATTAGGCGTATAATAAAAATCTCCGCTTAAAGAAAAAAGGGCCGTCCCTGATAAGGTCTTAGCAGGAAGACTCACTTTACCGTTTTTTACTTCCAAATTTATGACTTTTTGTTCATAAATAGGTTTAAACAAATTAGTTAGACACAAAAGAATCAATAGAAAACAAAAAGGAATAGATCCTAAAAATAACCGTTTCTTTTCTACCGTCATAATTTTTTTACCTCATATATTCTAACCGGTTTATCTTTTCCTCTAAATCTTACCAAGCCGTTATATTCAAATTTAACCTCATTTATAGAGAGATTTGTTATATTCTTTTTAACAACTTCGCTGATAAAAATATTTACTCTTTTTTTTAGAGCATAAAAATGAAGTCTGGAAGCAACATTAACAACATCGGATATAACGGTACTATCCATTCTTTCTTCTTCTCCAATCGTACCAAGCATAAGCCTTCCGTAATGAATACCTACAGCAAGGTCTATTTTAGGCAATTTATTTATTTCCCTTTCCATATTTTCAAATTGAACTACGGATTTAATTTTAAGCATACATTTTATAACATCATCTGCCGAGCCGTGAAAAAGCACCATTAAACCTTCAGTTAAATACTTATCAATAAATCCGTTATGAGCCTGAATAATAGGATTGATATTTGCCAAAGTATAATTATAAATTTTAAGAAGGCCAAGTCTGTCTTTTTCTGTTTCTAAGTCTGTATAAACACCTAAATGAATGAAGGCTATATACATGTCTTTTAAAATATTATCTCCTAACTTAATATCGACATGTTTTTTTCTTAAAAAATTCATAAATTCGTTAGGAACAAATTTTGCAAGAGCTTCGTTTGTCGCTTCTATCTGCTTCGTAATTCCGATAACCCTATCAGAGCTGTCTCTAAAATTACGCAAAACAACAATGGCCATTGGAATCAATAAGACCAAAACACCTATATGTGATAGGAAAAAGCCCTGTATAATCCTATTTGCAATTAAAACATCTCTTACACCTAAAATTAAAAAGATTGAAAAGCCTGTCAGAAAAAGAATAGCTGATGCATCTTTCCGTGAAGCGGCTTTCATAACAATTATTACATTATATGCTGCAAACAATAAAACATAGATTTGCGCAGGCTGAAGCAGTGCAGATGAAACTCTCATAGGAGCAAAAATATTTATGATAATATACAATATTCCTGGAGCAAGCATAATAAACCAATATCTGCTTTTTATTTTGCTAAAAAGGTTGTTTATAAACAATGCTGCAAATATGATACCCAATGAAATCGTCATATAACCTATTCTAAAAAGAGCCTCCCCGCTAATGCCGGGTATTATTGTTGTAAGTAAAAATTCATCGTAGCAGCAAATTCTTAAAGAAAAATTAGCCGCCAACAAACCGAAATAAAGAGATTGTTTTTCTTTAGGATAAAAAATAAACAAAGAAATAAAAAATGCTGCAACCAACAAAAGGATGCCGGCCAATATAGTCAGAGTTAAAACGCTTGCATTTTTTGCATTTAAAAGATCAGAGTAAAAACCGAATTCGATGGGCTTTAAAAAACCGGCCTTATTATCACAAAAATTAGAAACATGAAAAACTAATGTTACTTCTTCCTTCCCAAAAGTCGGAAGGATAATAAACGGGGCATCCCAATTAAAGACTTCAAATTTACGGGAATTACCCACAACACCGCTTCTATAAATTTCCTTCCCTTCAAGGTATGCAGTAAAGGCGGAAGAAACGGTTGCCGTTTTTATTGCATATACACCACTTGTAGAAAGATTTTTTATTCTTAAAGCATATGTCCCATATCCGTAAATCGACAAACCGTCTCCATACTTATGCCAAGATGTATTTATATTCTCATAACGGGTATATTTAGTAAAATCTTCCAAAGGGCTGACAAATTTGTTTGGAATAAAAATCCATTCTCCTTCCAGTACTTGTATATCACCTACGGATATATTTTCAGCATCAAAAACACCTTTTACAACAGCATCTAAACGAGGCTCGGCAGGCTTTATACACGAAGCTAAAAACAGGGAACAGATAAAAATCAGAGTAAACTTTTTCACACACTTACTCCACAAGCGGGGATCTTGTAGGTAAAAGCATATACTCAATAGCGGATATTGTCAATAGGTGATGATTATTTATAAAAAGCTTCTTCAATACGGCTTATTAAATTTTCCGAGGCTATAAATTCCATTTCAGTATTGTTATCAAGCTCCACCTTTAATACAGCTGTCCCCTTATGAATTCCCAGCAACACGTCTTTAACTTTTTCTTCTTTTATGATTGTGGAAACTCGCGCATACCCTAAAGAAAGATTTCTATCAAGAGTATTAAGGTCAAAAAGTTCTACAATTTCTTTAGAATCTAAAATAAAATAGGCTTTTAAAATAAAGGCATCGGCTTTATTATGTAAGGTAAAATTAAAATATGCATCTGAAACATATTCTCTTTGCTTCATTTGATAGGTAAAATCGGCCATTACATGGCTTGAAGTGTCTTTTTCACCCTTTAGCACCATTTTTTCGGGACGGATATAGTATTTCATATTACCTGATTCCATATAAGCCGTAATAACTTTTTCTTTCCCTGAAGGAAGGGTACTTATACATGAAGAAAACAAAAACAAAAATGATATTAAAACAAAAAAATACTTTTTCATAGAATTAAAAAACAACCCCACTATCAAACTAGTGAGGTTGTAGAAGCTATAATAGCTTATTCCCCTGTAACAACTGTAGTTATGACAACATAGGGAATAACAGGGCTTGCAGGCCAGTTTACTTTAACATCAACTGTTCCTACTTTTGTGATACCGCCATTTTTTGCAGCTTGAGCAATTCCGCCTTCACCTTTTAAAGGGAATGCGAAAACAAAAGCTTGAGAAGCTTCACCGGTCTTTCGTCCTACAACGCCTGAAGCACCTGCAACAGGTACTACTGTTGAACATGATGCAATTAAAATAGCAGCAAGTACAACAAACAAAACTAAAGCAATTTTTTTCATTAGTAACTCCTTAAATTATTAGTATACATATAGGCTTAGCATTTTTTTTTATTTATGTCAACATAGGGCTCTCTCATTATTACATATTTTTTAAAAAAAATATCGTTTTTTGTAGTTTAAGTGACAAACAATAAGAATTATGCTAAAATATCCCGATATAAATATTAAATACAAAATAAACTTAATAAGGGGCTTTTATGAATAAAATCTTTAAACAAATAGAAAAAATAGGCATTGTACCTGTCATTGTTTTAGACAATGAAAAAGATGCTCTTCCATTGGGGAAAGCCCTCTCTGCCGCCGGACTTTTTTGTGCCGAAATCACATTTAGAACGGAAGCCGCCGAAAAAGCTATTCAAGTTTTTTCAAAAAACTTTCCGGATTTTCTTGTAGGAGCAGGCACGGTTCTCTCCCCGGAACAAGCCGACAAAGCTATCGCTGCAGGAGCCAAGTTTATCGTCAGCCCCGGATTAAATCCTAAGGTTGTAGAGCACTGCGTTAACTTAGGATATCCGGTAATTCCGGGAGTTTCCACCGCGGGAGAAATCGAACAGGCTATGAGCTTCGGCCTTGAAGTAGTCAAGTTTTTTCCGGCTGAGGCTGCAGGAGGCTTAAAATTTATAAAAGCCATTTCCGCCCCTTACCCGAACATAAAATTTATGCCGACCGGAGGAATAAACGCCCAAAATATTGCGGAATATGCGGCTTTTTCAAAGGTAATAGCCTGCGGCGGAAGCTGGATGGTTTCAAAAGAGCTTATATCTTCAAAAGACTTTAAAAAAATAGAAGAAGAGTCTGCCATTGCATTACAAATAGTAAAAGAGGCTCGTAATCCTAAAAAAAGTCCGGGGGCTTTAACGGCCTTATCTTCCGATTCAAAATCCTCAACTGAAACAAACCAAGCACCTAAAGTTATAACCATGGGCGAAATTATGCTTCGCCTTTCCCCCACAGGTTTTAACCGTTTTGTTCAAGCCGACGCCCTGGAATTGGTTTTCGGCGGAGCGGAGGCAAACGTCGCAGTTTCTTTAGCCAACTTCGGAATGCGGCCCTCATACATAACAAAACTGCCGGCCCATGAAATAGGCCAAGCGGCAGTAAATTCCTTGCGTCGATACGGGGTAGATGTTTCAGGCATAGTCCGCGGAGGGAAGCGTGTAGGTATCTATTTTTTAGAAAAAGGAGCTTCTCAGCGTGCCTCCAAGGTAATATATGATAGGGCTAATTCTGCCATTGCCGAAGCCTCTCCGAGCGACTTTAACTGGAAAGAAATTTTTAAAGGAGCCTCATGGTTCCATTTTACAGGGATCACTCCCGCTTTAAGCAAAAATGCTGCCGAAATTTGCCTCGAAGCCTGCAAGACGGCAAGGTCAATGGGTATAACGGTTTCATGCGACCTTAACTACCGCAAAAAACTTTGGACTCCCGATGAAGCAAAAGAAACTATGAGCAATATCCACGGGCACTTCGTTACTATGATTTAGAGCAGTATCTGCGAATTTGTCGATATCTGTATTTCAAATGAAGAAGACGCTGAAAAGGTTTTCGGCATAACCTCAAAAAATACGGATGTAAGTTCCGGCAAGCTGAATGAAAAAGGCTATAAAGAGGTTGCTGCAAAATTGTGCAAAAAATTCGGTTTTCAAAAAGTAGGAATAACCCTGAGAGAATCCACCTCAGCCAGCGAAAATAACTGGTCGGCCATGCTTTATACAAAAGGCAAAGCCTATTTTAGCAAAAAATACACAATGCAAGTTATTGACAGACTGGGAGGCGGCGACAGTTTTGCTGCAGCCTTAATCTGTGCAGAATTAAAAGGCTTTAAACCTCAAAAACAAATCGACTTTGCTTCAGCCGCCTCGTGCTTAAAACACTCCATAAACGGCGACTTTAACCAAGTTTCTTTTGATGAAGTTTTAACTCTTGCCCAGGGAGATGCTTCAGGAAGGGTTCAGCGGTAAGGGAAGGGGTTATCATCATCTTAAGAAATTAATTTTTATCTAAAGCCGTGTTTTTGCTGCTTAGTTATGAATAATTCTTCCTATTGACCAAAATCAAAATTTAGTCAATAATATTATCCGGCTATGAATATTTTAATTGATAAATTTAAAGAAGTCTTAATGTCAGTTTTACCGATTGTTATTTTGACTACTATCTTGAATTTTGCATTTATTCATATCGATTACAGTGTCTTTATTAGATTTTTAATCGGGAGTGTATGCATAATATTAGGGCTGGCTTTTTTCCTGTTTGGAATCGAAATGAGTGTTACAAAAATCGGTTTACAAATGGGAAAAGAAATCACAAAAAGGAATAATGTCCTGATTTTGATTTTAGGAGGTTTTGCCCTTGGTTTTTTAATTTCAATTGCAGAACCCGATTTACAGATTTTAGCAAGTCAGGTAAATACAGTAACAAAAAGCGGAATTCCGGCATTAAGACTCATAGTAGTTGTTTCTGTCGGTGTTGCAGCCTTTGTGGTTTTCGGTATTTTGAGAACCGTATTTAATATTTCTCAAAAAATCATTTTTGCTCTTTCTTACGGCGTAATATTTTTGCTCTCTCTTTTTTCGTCTTCCGAATTTATTTCGATAGCCTTTGATTCTTCGGGAACAACTACAGGCGCAATAACCGTGCCTTTTATTCTGGCCTTAGCAGCCGGTGTTTCCGAGATGAAAAAAGACTCGGCCGCTTCCGAAAGAGACGCATTCGGGCTTGTAGGTATGGCATCTGCCGGAGCAATCTTAGCGGTATTGGCTTTGAGCGTATTCGGGAAAACAAAAGAAATATCCGCTGACAATTTTGTCTTCAATGTAGACATAAACTCACAAATATTTTATCCCTTTGCTAAACATTTTTTGCCGGTACTTTATGAGTGTCTTTTATCCCTTTTACCCTTAACGTTAATATTTTTAATTACAAACTTTGTAAGTATAAAGTTGAGGGCCAAAGATTTAATTCCCATTATTAAAGGTCTTATAATTACATTGATAGGTTTATTTCTATTTATGTGGGGAGCAAAATCGGGCTTCTTGGATGTAGGAATAGCGATGGGAAGCCGGCTCGGCGAAATAGGAACCCGCCCCCTAATTCTTTTTATCGGCGCCCTGATAGGTATTGTTTCTATTTTGGCCGAACCTGCCGTTTATGTTTTGACGGTACAAATAGAAAACGTAACGAGCGGCCATATTCCGCGTAAGATAGTTTTAATATTTTTATGTATAGGTGTCAGTTTTGCGGTAATGCTTTCGTTACTTAGAATTATAGAACCGGCATTTCAGTTATGGCATATTTTACTTCCGGGATATATAGTTTCACTTTTATTATCAATCATTGTTCCGGATCTTTTTGTAAGTATAGCCTTTGATGCCGGAGGTGTTGCTTCAGGCCCCATGACTGCAACCTTTGTTTTGTCCCTTGCACAGGGGCTTGCCGATTATACGCCGACGGCAAATGTATTGATAGACGGATTCGGTATTATAGCTGCCGTCGCATTGGCTCCTATTATTTCGTTACAAATTTTAGGATTGATATTTAAGATTAAAAGCGCAGGAGAACAAAAATGAAAGATTTTTCCCTTCTGATTATTTTAGTACCTTTTGGGCGTGCACGTAAAATCGTAAAGTACGCTAAAGATAAGGGCCTTACCGGAGCTACAATAATGATTGCTTTCGGTACGGTAAAAAGTAAACTTCTTGATTTTTTAGGAATTCAAGAAACAAGAAAAGAATTGATTTTAACGGCCGGACATGGAGATGTTTTGGACGGTCTTATGGATAATCTAAATAACAAATTCAATCTTACACGGAAGAATTTCGGTATAGCATTCCGTATGCCTTTAAGTTTTATTAATATTGAAAATGCCCTAGAAGGCGAAAAACCCGTATTTAAACGGGAGGAGGTAAAAACTATGAAATCTGCAATATTTACTGTTGTTAATAGAGGAAAAGCAAGTGAAGTCGTTGATGCTTCTTTAGAAGCAGGAGCAAGAGGAGGAACAATAATCCATGCAAGAGGTTCTGGGCTTAATCAAACAAAACTTATCTTTGATATGGAGATTGAACCCGAAAAAGAAATTGTTTTAACTATCGTTGATGACGATCAACTTGAAAATGTTGTTGAAGCAATCAGAAAAAAATCCGATGTAGAAAAAGAAGGGCATGGAATTCTTTTTGTTATTCCGGTAAGCAAGGCTTACGGTATAAAATAGGTGTTTATAGAATGAACGAACCTCCTCCGCAATGGCTTTATATTCTGCTCTTAATTACTCTTCTTTTTTTATCGATGATGTTTTCATCGGGGGAAACAGCCTTTTTATCCGTAAATAAATTGAAAATAAAATATTTACGTGAAAAGAAAAATAAAAAGGCTGCAAGAGTTGAAAAAATTTTAAAAAATAAACAAAAGTTTTTAACAACTTCTCTGATAGGAAACAGTCTGGTAAATATTTTAATATCGGTAATATTAACGGCTTTAATGGTAGAGCTTGTTGGGGCTAAAGGGTTAAGCATTGCAGTAACGGCTGCAACTATTGCAATTTTAATTTTCGGAGAGATACTTCCTAAATCGATTGCTTTGGTTTTTTCCGAACCGATAGCCTTAAAATTTTCAGGCTTTATTTTGTTTTTAATTAAAGTGCTTACCCCTCTTGAATGGCTCTTTTCGGGTTTTACAAAATTCTTTTTAAAATTTTTAGGTGTAAAAAATCTGCAATCGAATGAGGCCTTAACCGATGCAGACTTAAAAGATTTTTTTGATGTACGCCAAGAACATGGAGATCTTCGCTCGGAAGAAAAAGCCGTCCTCGAAAAAATATTAAGCTACGGCGATATAACCGTAAAAAATATTATGACGCCCAGACCCGATATAATAGGCCTTACAGCTGATGTAAACCCGGAAGAAATTATAGGGCTTTCTCACTCTTCACGATTTTCAAGGTTTCCGGTTTATGAAGAAGACATAGATGAAATTATCGGTATTTTTTATATTAAAGATTTTTTGTTTTCGGAAGCGGCTGCAAAAGATTTCTTGCAGGAATCAAAAGAAAAATTCGATATAAAAAAATATTTACGCAAACCTGTTCTTGTTTTTGAAAATACCGAGCTTTCAAAGTTGCAGGAAATATTTAGAAAAGAAAAACAGAATATGGTTGTGGTTATCGACGAGTACGGCGGAACTTTAGGTATTGCAACTCTTGAAGATTTAAATGAAGAGATATTCGGGAACATAGCCGATGAATACGATACCGATGATGCCGCTGCAGAAGAACCCAATCTTGATAATATAAATGATGAATCAACTCAAAATATTAGTCAAACTATTTTAGGCAGCATTAGGCTGAGCGATTTAAATGAAAATCTGGGAACTTCATTTTCTTCCGAGTATTATGACACAATAGGCGGTCTTATTATGGAAAAATGCGGAGAGGTTCCGCAAATAGGTTCTACAATAAAAATAGAAAACTATAATTTCACGGTTATGAAAACCGAGGGAAACAGAATAAGCGAACTGCAAGTAAATATTGCGGGAGATGAAAAATGAAATTTGAATTAGCCTTAATGATAGTAGAATTTATAGCTCTTCTTTTTTGCGCATTCTTTTTTTCTGCAACCGAAACGGCAATTACGGCAATTACAAGAACCGAATATAAGGCAATAAAAAAAAGCCGGACAAAAAAAAGCCGAAGACTTGCTTTTCTTATTGAAAGAAAAGACGAAATTGTAAGTGCAACCCTGATAGGTACTAATTTTATAAATACTCTTTCTTCGGCTTTGATAACGGCCTTTGTGATAAATATGTATGGGCAACAGCATATTCCGGCAGCTACCGCTATTACAACGGTTCTTATAATTATCTTTGCTGAAATCTTACCCAAGGCTGTAGCCGCTTACAATGCCGTAGAAATTACAAAAACATTTTTAGTACCGCTGTCGGTTGTAAGGCTTCTTTTAAAACCCTTTATTTTTATTTTTTCGCTCATGTCTAATTTTATTATTAAACTTGTTTCAAAAAAACAGAACAATCAAAACTCCGAACTTTCCGAAGATTATTTGGAAACTCTTATAAATATAAGTTTGGCAGACGGGACTTTTCAAAAGGGAGAGCATGAATTAATTAAACGAGCTGTGAGGCTCCATGAATTAAAGCTGCAAAGCATAATGACAAAAAAAGAGGATATTGTCAGCCTCGATATAAATTCATCACTCGAAAATATGGTAAGCATTTTTCGTAAAACAATGTTTTCCCGCCTTCCAGTTTACAAAGGAGAAAAAGATAAAATAATAGGCAGTGTGCATTATAAAGATATTTTATTTTATAGAAGCCATAATACGGAAATGGATATAAATAAAATTATAAGACGGGCTCTGTTTATTCCGAAAACAGCAAATATTTTTTCGGCTATAAAAACGATGAGTAAAAATAAAAGAAATATGGCCTTTGTTATAGATGAATACGGTTCCACTGCGGGACTTATCACGATTGATGATATAAGTACGGCTATCTTCGGTTCTATTCAAGATGAGTATTCTAAAACAAAAACCAATCCTTTAAGCGGAATGAAGATTGTTGACGGTACGCATATTTTAATTCCCGGAGCTGTCCCTCTAATTCAGCTTAATAGTATTTTAAATACCGATTTTCATTCGGATTATAATGATACTATAGGCGGACTTATTCTTGAAACGGCAGAATACCTTCCCAAGGAAGGCGAACTGATTACTATAGGCGAGGTAGACTTCAAAGTAGAAAAGGTTGAAACAAGTAAAATTATTTCTCTTATTGCAGATGTGTCTAAACTTACGGCTGGGGCACAATTCCCAAAAGCTTTTCAATAATATCGTCAGCGGTTAAATTATCTGCGGCAGCTTCATAAGAAAGTTTAAGCCTATGCCTAAGAGCTGCGTAGGCAACGGCTTTTACATCTTCAGGAATTACATAATCTCTTCCATTAAATAGAGCCTTTATCTTTGCACATTTTTGAATAGCTATTCCGGCTCTTGGAGATGCCCCATAAAGAATATAGCTTAGGTAATTCCCATGAATATAGTCATCCTGCTTTACATTTTTTACAGGCCGTGTTGCTGCAATTATTGAAACTATATAGCTTGTAATTTCGGGAGAACACTTGACTTGTTCTACAGCGTTGCGGAGAGTTTTTAAATTTTCGAGTGTCAAAACGGCTTCGGCCGGATTGATATTTGAGCTTTGACCGAGGTTTTGCCCCATGTTTTGGCTCGGCCCTAGGCTTGAAAATTTATTCACTATATTTATTTCTTCTTCAATAGAAGGATACGGAACGAATAGTTTTAACAAAAAGCGGTCAAGTTCAGCTTCGGGCAGGGGATAGGTTCCTTCCTGCTCGATAGGGTTTTGTGTCGCTAGTACAAAAAAAGGCGCAGGTAAAGAAAAAGAATTTTCTCCGATTGTAACCTGCCCTTCGGCCATGGCTTCCAAAAGTGCAGACTGCACCTTTGCAGGAGCTCTGTTTATTTCATCGGCTAAAACAATATTCGCAAAAACGGGCCCCCTCCTTACGGAGAACTTACCGATACTTTGCTGATAAATCAGGGTTCCTATTAAATCGGCAGGAAGAAGGTCAGGCGTAAATTGAATACGCTTAAAGCTTGCGCTGGCCAGCTCTGCAAAGGTTTTTACTATGAGAGTTTTTGCAAGGCCGGGGACACCTTCAAGGAGCACATGGCCGCCTGCAATATACGCAGTTAAAATTCCTTCTATGAGTTCTTGCTGGCCCACAATCCGTTCTGCCATCTTTGCTTTAAAATTTTCTACTATCGTTTTATAGCTTGTATCGATCATAGTATCATTTTACGCCTTATGTTAAAATTTTGCAAGAGGTTGAAAGAGTTGAGTGAGCTGCTTATTCTTACAAATTAAATGATTGAGTTTTGCCGTCGGGAGTTTGAATTGTTATATCGATATTTTTTTTCTTTTTGTTTTCAAAGGTTTCATTTACCGTATTTTCCGAACCGGCTGCTTTTTCTAAAAAATCCGCCGGATCACTTTTAGAGGGAATCTTTGTACTTATTACTATGGTCTCGCTATCTTTTTTTTGTTTAGGCTCTTCAAAAACAAATTTAACATTTTCTTTTTGGATAGCTTCCAAAAGTTTTAAGCCTTCTTCGGGTGTAATCGCCTTGTCTCTAATCATGTTTAAAATTTCAAGTTTTTCGTTTTCCATAAAATATCTCCTTGTAGTTCAAACCGAACTGTTGTCGCTGTTCTTCTAAATTTTTTCTTCTCCGGGCTCTCCCGTTAAAAATGAAACTGCAGAATCAACCGATAACTCTCCGTTCTTTATTTTTTGTAAGACTTCAGAAACATTAACGGACGGAAGGCTTCCATCCGATAAGCCCAGAGCCGCATTGATTTCTTCTATCTTATTCCGAACAGTCGGATAAGAAATGCCCAATTCTTTTTCCATATCGCGTATGCTGCCTCGGTTTTTTAAAAACATCTTTACAAAATATTTTTGCTCCTTTGTTAGGCGGCAAAACTCGCATAGCTCAAACTCGCCCTTTAGCGAACTGTTGCATTTTGAGCAATGCAGCTCCGAAACGGCAAA
>ERZ772960.2082-NODE-2082-length-15003-cov-4.861386_pt1 | contig 15003 bp, 13 predicted proteins | sample MGYA00580678_ERZ772960 | MGnify/ENA primary metagenome ERZ772960 (study PRJEB29015, sample SAMEA2737930) | human oral metagenome | biome: human oral; feature: human-associated habitat; material: dental | place: China | collected 2059 ... | reverse complement strand
TCATGCCCAATATCCAATCGCCGATGGCACGACTGAGACCTGCAAGGTAGAGCGGTTGGTATTCCGATTGGTCTTTCAGCCCTTGGAAGCCCTCGCGAATAGCATCTTCGGTGAGTGATGAAATCCACAAACGCTTTACGGGACACGTGGCCTTGGCCTTCTGCATCACCCACCGTTGTATGAGTTCTCCTTCTTGCCCGGCATCGCCGCAGTTGATGATGCTGTCGGCTTTTTGCATCAGTTGTTCTATCACGGCGAATTGCTTGCGTATGCCGTCGTCGTCTATCAATTTAATACCAAAGCGAAGCGGGATCATCGGAAGCGCAGAGAGACTCCAATGTTTCCAATTCGGGGTGTAGTCGTGTGGCTCTTTCAGTGTACAGAGATGACCGAAAGTCCATGTCACTTGATAACCGTTGCCCTCCATATATCCTTGTCGGGCGGTCGTGGCTCCTATGACACGGGCGATGTCGCGTGCCACACTCGGTTTCTCTGCTATGCAAACAATCATGCTTCTCCGTACTACAAATGAGATGCAAAAGTACGAAAAACCTTTCAGCCTCCCAAATCTTCATTTGATAAAGTGGCAGCAGAACGCCTCGCTACCACGTATCATCCCATGTTTGCACCACATTGCCGATGGCGATGCGCACGGTCTGCGCCTGTCCATCACTGTATAGTTCGGCCGTAGCGTGGTCTGCCTGTGCATGTGGTTTCCGACTTAGGGCGATGTTGAGACGTGCATTCTTCCAGCAAGTAAAGTGAGTGCCATAGGTGGCGCGATTGCGAAGAAGGTCGGACAAGTGGCGACCTTTCTGTTCGTTAGGTGCAGGCAAAGCCACCGCCTCTATGGGACTTTGCGAGATGTAATCTATCTGCAGACGGTCGCGGGTGGCATTGGTAAAGGTGCCGGAGCCGGACAGACGACAGACGAGGGGCATATCGGCCACATCATGCCACACCACGCTCCATGTACCGTTTCTGTTTTCACAACTTTCCTGCTCGACACGCTTGGGGTGGCATTCGCTATCCAATACCGCCCAACGTTCGTCTCCTGCATGAGTCACAAGCATAGAGAGACACAATGTCTGCCCCTGTTCGGTACATTCGGCATCCACCCGCCATGTGTCATTGATACGGCTGAGGGTGCGTGCACCGCCGATGGGCGTCATTTTTACCACGTAGTGCACCCGCAACCCTTCGTCTTGAGTGGTCAGTGTGTAGGTATCGGCCGTGGAGAGAGTGGCATGGGAAAAATCGGTGGCCCGTAGAGAGTCGCGCCGCAGGGTGGCGTCGTCCATAAGGTATCGGTTGGTTTGATACGTAAATACAAGTACATCGGTGTATTTTTGAAGTACATCACGGACGAAATTGTAGGCTGTATGTGCCTCATTCGCCTTGGGATAGGGACTTTCTTCTTCGTCATCGTTCCAACAGCCGGTGAGCGAGAAGAGTAGCATTGGCAGCAACGGAAGCAGGCGTAGGCGTGTTTTTACATTCATCCCTAATCGGTCATGAGAGCCGGTCCATGTTTTGCTGGATGGTCGTTTAGATGGTTTGTAGCCCTGTCGAAGGCGTAGTGGACTACGTTGAGAGAGAGCGGCAAGCAAGATGCCGACCAGCGAATAAAAGATGACAGAAAGCCATGTCGTCCCTATTGAAAAGGCAGATAAGCAGTCTAACGAGCGATTGAAGGTCATAGGCAAGGTGTGTCTATATTCCGCAAATATAGCAAAAAGTATGGTAAATACGCACTTTTTATATCCTATTTTTATAGAATACTCTGTTTTTTTATGTAGAATTGTCAGTGTGTCAAACGGTCTTTCGCGTTTGCAGCACTTGTCTTCCATTCATCGGAGGATGCCGTTTACCGTGAGAAAGGTTGCCGACCTTTCCCTGTACAAACGCCATGTGTACATAGAACAAACGCCATCTGTACCGGACACGAATGCCGACTTATCCATCGAATGAAAACCACTCTTTTCAACAAGGAACCTATCCGATGGGATAAGACCTCCCATTCCATGTGGCTTCTTTTCAAAAAAAAGAGGCTTTATTTGTCCATGTTTTCCATTTGTTGTACCTTTGTCGAGGCCTTTTAGGCATACACAATATATATAACCCTTTAAAGGAGTAAAACATGTCATATCTATTTTCATCCGAATCGGTTTCGGAGGGGCATCCCGACAAAGTAGCCGACCAGATTTCCGACGCCATACTCGACCAACTACTCGCCTACGACGAAAAGGCACGCGTGGCCATAGAAACCCTTGTTACCACGGGACAAGCTATCGTGGCAGGCGAGGTACGCTCCACGGAATATGTGGATATTCAGACCCTCGCAAGGAATACTATCAACAGGATAGGCTATACAAAAGCCGAATACCAATTCGACGGCAACTCGTGTGGAATACTAAGTGCCATTCATGAGCAGAGCGACGACATCAATCGCGGAATAGACAACGGCCAAGACGAAGACCAGGGTGCCGGCGACCAAGGCATGATGTTTGGTTATGCCACCAACGAAACGGAGAACTATATGCCGGTATCTTTGGAGCTGGCACACCTCATTGTGAAAACGCTCGCTACGATACGCCGCGAGGGTCGGGAGATGACCTATCTGCGTCCCGATGCCAAAAGTCAGGTAACAGTAGAGTATGACGACGATCACACGGTGCAGCGTATTCACACCATTGTCGTATCTACGCAACACGACGAATTTATGGACAACGATGAAGTGATGCTGGCTAAGATACGCGAAGACGTGATTCGCATCCTTATTCCACGTGTGAAAGCCCAGATACAAAGCGAAAAGGTGTTGGCACTCTTCAACGACGATATCATCTATTGGGTGAATCCTACGGGTAAATTCGTCATAGGCGGTCCGCACGGCGATACCGGATTGACAGGTCGGAAAATCATCGTCGATACCTATGGCGGTAAGGGTGCACATGGCGGCGGATGCTTCTCCGGCAAGGATTCAAGTAAAGTAGACCGGTCTGCCGCCTATGCTGCACGCCATATTGCTAAGAATATGGTCGCCGCAGGAGTGAGCGACGAGATGCTGGTGCAAGTGAGCTATGCCATCGGTATAGCCCAACCCGTAAGCATCTTTGTAAATACTTATGGGAAGAGCCATGTGCAAATGACCGATGGCGAAATCGCAGCAAAGATAAAAGAAATGTTCGACTTACGTCCGAAAGCCATCGAACGCAAGCTGAAATTGCGGCAACCTATTTTCAGTGAAACGGCAGCCTACGGTCATATGGGGAGGAAAAACGAGGTTGTTCATAAGACCTTTACCAGCCGTTACCACGAGACAAAAATAATGGAAGTGGAACTGTTTACATGGGAGAAACTCGACCTTGTAGGCGATATTAAGCAAGCATTCGGGCTGTAATGGCGATACAACAGCCGGACTCGCTGGCGACGCGGATGGCACAAAACGGTGCCGAGGCCGTTGTCGTAAAGGATAGCAAGCCGAAACACCCCTATCAGGTGCTTCGGTCATTGCCGGTTGATGCCACGCCCGCCCAGCAAGACTCGGCCATACAGGCAACCTTTCAGCCCAACGAGATACACTACAGTAACCGACCGGACACGCTACATTTGCCCGGTCACGACGTAGGAAAGAGTATCAAGGATATACGACTGCCAAAATATTACAAGGAAATCTTCTTCTCGAAAGACTCGCTCCTGCACCCTGAACTTAACGGAGGGAGATATGGTATGGCGGGCGACCCTGTGCCTTACAGCATGAAAAACGACGATATTATTACGGGACTGTTGCTCGGTTGTCTCGTGATTGCACTCATCTCTTTCGCACAGTCGCGGCGTTTCATCGCCCTACAACTGAAACACTTTTTCTACACACCGAGGAGTGAAACCGGCATCATGAAAGAGACAAGTGCAGAAATGAAATTCCAACTTTTCATGTTGCTACAGACCAGCCTCACACTCTCACTTGTATATTTCTTCTATACACGTACCTATGAGGGCGATGCTTTTATCCTGAAATCCCAATACCACCTCATTGCCATATACTTTGGCGTTCTTGTAACTTACTATGCCGTGAAAGCATTGCTGTATAAGTGTGTGAATTGGATATTCTTTGAGAAGAAAGCCAATGAGCAATGGATCGTCTCCCAACTCTTCATCACAGGTATGCTCGGTGTCATGTTGTTTCCTGTAGTGTTACTCTTGGCATACTTCGACCTGCCGATAGACAAGGCCGTCAAATATGTGATAACAGTGATTGTGGTAACTAAAATGCTGTCCTTTTATAAGTGTTACAGCATCTTTTTCCGTAGATTAGAGGCCTTTCTGCAAATAATTTTGTACTTTTGCACCTTGGAATTGATACCCTTGCTTTCGTTGTGGGGTGTCTTACAGCTAATAGGTAATTATTTGAAGATTAATATTTAAAAGACAGATGATAAAGAAGATACTGATTTCACAACCCAAACCCACCAGTGAGAAATCACCTTACTTTGACATTGCTTCGGAATATGGTGTGGAACTTGTCTTCCGTCCGTTTATTAAAGTTGAGGGATTGTCGGCCAAAGAGTTCCGCCAGCAGAAAGTGAACCTTCTCAATTATACGGCAGTCGTGTTCACCTCCCGTCATGCTATAGACAACTATTTCAAGTTGGCCAAAGAGATGCGCGTCACGATTCCGGAGGATATGAAATACTTCTGTGTCACCGAGACCATCGCACTCTATATACAAAAATACGTGCAATACAGGAAACGTAAGGTGTTCTTCGGCAGCACAGGAAAAATCGACGACCTGATACCGACTATGGTTAAGCATAAGGCGGAAAAGTATCTTATTCCCATGAGTGATGTGCACAGCGACACTATTAAGAATCTGCTTGATGCTAAAAAACTGCATCATCATGAGTGTGTCATGTATCGCACAGTCAGCAATGACTTCACACAGGAGGAGGTGAAAGCCTTTGATTACGACATGGTGGTATTCTTCAGTACGAGTGGTGTGAAGGCATTGGCTACTAATTTCCCTGATATGAAGCCAGAGGAAATATGCATCGGCACCTTTGGACCGGCCACAGCAAAGTCGGTGGAAGCATTAGGTTTTACTCCCGCATTGAAAGCACCTACGCCGGAACACCCATCCATGACCAGTGCCTTACGGGCTTATTTGAAGCAAAACAAATAGGAGGGACGCATTCCGTGGTTGAAGCTCCGACATTCCGAAAGGCAGAACGTATTGCTGGAAGGACGCTCGTAGAACGCCTCTTCAATGATACAGACAGCAGGGCGATGTCGGCTTTCCCCATCCGTTTGGTATTCCTTTCCATTCCCAGAGACGAAGGAGAACCGCGTGCAAAGATACTTGTCAGTGTACCGAAGCGGTATTTCAAGCGAGCCGTCAAACGCAACCGCGTGAAACGACAGATACGAGAGGCTTACCGAAAGCATAAGCAACTGATACCCGATGACAGCAAGCACCAGATGCTGATGGCATTTATCTGGATGGACAGTCGTCTTTATGACACTTCGGAAGTGGAACGACGGATAACGAACCTCCTGCAACGCATGATAGAAAGGCTATGACCTCGCCCAATCCGATCCGCCTCTTCCTCACTTGGGTGCTCTTGTTGCCCATTTTGTTTTATCAGCGAATCGTCAGTCCTTGCACTCCACCCTCCTGCCGATTTACTCCTACATGCTCGGAATATGCCCGTCAGGCTTTGCTCAAACACGGACCCATCAAGGGATTATGGCTCACTATCCGACGTATCGCCCGATGTCATCCGTGGGGAGGGAGTGGTTATGACCCCGTCCCCTAAGACCCACAATCCAAGGCCTTAAGCCTACGAGATAATAACTAAACACAATCATTCGATGACGAAAAACTTTGTAGAAGAACTCAAATGGCGCGGCATGCTGGCACAAATCATGCCCGGAACCGAAGAACTCTTGCAGAAAGAGACCGTGACGGCCTATCTCGGTACAGACCCCACGGCTGACTCCCTCCATATCGGACACCTCTGTGGTATCATGATGCTCCGCCATCTGCAGCGATGCGGACACAAACCCATCATACTTGTAGGAGGCGCCACTGGCATGATTGGTGACCCATCCGGCAAGAGTCAGGAGCGGAACCTACTCGATGCCGACACCCTCTACCACAATCAGGAGTGTATCAAGACACAGGTGGCCAAGTTTCTCGACTTCGATGGAACAGCCGACAACCGTGCAGAGATGGTGAACAACTACGAATGGATGAAAGACTTTTCCTTCCTCGATTTCGCACGCATCGTGGGCAAGCATATCACCGTCAACTACATGATGGCCAAAGACAGCGTGCAGAAAAGACTCAATGGTGAAGCGCGCGATGGTCTTTCATTCACCGAATTTACCTACCAACTCCTCCAAGGCTATGACTTTCTCCACCTTTACCGCGAGAAAGGATGCAAACTCCAGCTTGGAGGAAACGACCAATGGGGCAATATGACTACCGGCACCGAACTTATACGTCGCACCCTCGGCACAGAGGCCGAAGCCTATGCTCTCACCTGTCCCCTTATCACCAAGGCCGACGGCAATAAGTTCGGAAAAACCGAGAGTGGCAATGTGTGGCTCGATCCCGTCCGTACTTCGCCCTACGCTTTCTACCAGTTTTGGCTCAACGTGAGCGATGACGATGCCGAACGATATATTAAAATCTTCACCTCGCTCGAACAGGAAGTCATCGACACCCTCATAGCCGACCATCGTCAAGACCCGGGACGTCGCACCCTACAACGTCGCCTTGCCGAAGAAGTCACCACTATGGTACACTCACCCGAGGCACTCGCTATGGCCGTAGAGGCCTCTAACATACTCTTTGGTAAGGCCACGAAAGAGAGTCTGCTCAAACTCAACGAGCAAGCTCTGCTCGATGTTTTCGAAGGCGTGCCCCACTTCACCCTCCCTGCTGACAAACTCGGCCTGTCTGCTGGTGAACTCTTCACCACAGAAGTTCCCATCTTTACCAGCAAAGGTGAGATGCGCAAACTCGTACAGGGTGGCGGCGTATCGCTCAACAAAGAGAAACTCGATAGCTTCGAACAGCCTGTCACAGCCCAAGACCTTATCAACGGGCGGTATCTACTCGTGCAGCGTGGTAAGAAAAACTACTACCTTATCACTGTGCAATACATCCCTACAGAGGTTAAGCTTTAAACAAAACCAGCATTACACTGATTGAAATATGAAACATTATTTATCTATATGTCTTACGGTTCTTGCTGTCTTTACTACAGTATCGTGTAGTGAGAAGAAAAACACGGGCGATATTATTGCCGTCAAGCCCGTGGAAAAAGTACCCGATGGCCCTCGGAAGATGGGCGATAATGCGCAAGAACGGACGATAGAATGGGGCGGGAATACGTATCGGATATCCGTCTCCAGACATGCAGACGGGAGCTTACCCCGCGTGGAAGACGAGTCACATCGCCCGTATTTCGACAATAAGATCACGTTAATGATAACACGTAGCGACGGTAGTAAGTTTTTCGACCGCACTTTCACCAAAGCCGACTTCAACAGCTGCCTCAATGCTCATTTCCAAGCCCATGGTGCCTTGCTCGGCATTGTGTTTACGCGCGTAAAGGGCGATGTACTTGTGTTCGCAGCCAGCGTAGGATCGCCCGATATTACCAGTGACGAATATATGCCACTCACCCTTACGCTCAGTCGGACGGGCAACATGTCGATTACCCGTGATTCGCAACTCGACTCAAGTCCTACGCAACAAGAAAACGAGGAAGACGGCGTCTAAAAAGAGCTGTCTTCCTCGTTTTTATTTCATACAGCACAACTTGTGCGCTTTCCTATTTCCGTTTCAGTAAAGTTTTTCTTGCCGAAGCGAAACTATCCGGACATTTTCCGATAAACACGACATTCAGCAGGCAATTGGCTGCCAAATCGAGATCGGACAGATCAACACCTTTCTCGCGTACCACTTGCTTACCTAAGCATACCTCCCACGTCGTATTGAAGTTAGCATCTTCGGCACCAAAGAAACTGTCGGCACCAAATGGGCTTGGCATCAGCTTATACCGTATCGTCTTCTTGGAATCTACGGGTAACAGTGTGGTTAGCAAATCGTAGGCCTGTTTGAAAATAGTCCGATGTAGTTTGGCGTCGGGGAACATGATAACGAGTTCAGGAAAGATTTCACCGAAATCGTAGGCCTGCAAGAGTTCTGTCAGCTTCATCGTAGGTTAGAATTTCGCCATTTTAATGGCCACCACGGCGCACTCGTCGCCTTTGTTACCCAATCGGCCTCCGCTTCTGTCGAGTGCTTGTTGCTGGTTCTCGGTGGTCAGCAGACCGTACACTACGGGAATCTCACTTGTAGCATTCAACTGTGCGATGCCTTGTGTCACGCCTTGACAGATATAATCGAAGTGTGGTGTTTCGCCACGTATCACGCAACCGAGGATAATGACGGCATCATAACCGCCATTGAGAATCATTTGATGAGCACCGTAAATGAGTTCAAAGCTACCCGGCACTCTCTTTACGTGGATGTTTTCGGGTATGGCGCCGTGCTTTTCAAGGGTATGTACCGCGCCATTGAGAAGTGCACCGGTCACGTCTTTATTCCACTCAGATACCACAATGCCGAAGCACATATTGCTGGCATCGGGTACATTTGTGGAGTCGTAGTCTGAAAGACTGTGGAGAGCTGTAGCCATTTATTCAGATGCGCGTTCTATATACTTGTCTATCTCCTGATTGATGGGAGCATTGACATACTTTTTCTTAATGTCCTGATAAATCTGTAAAGCCTCGTTCTTCTTACCCTGACTTTCCAAAATTTCTCCGGCTTGGATGAGAAACGTGGGCGAAAGGCTGTTGTTCGTATTCTCGTCGGCTTTGCTGTCAGCCATAGATGCTGCTTTCTTCAATGCGTTTACGGCATCGTCTAAACGATTCACATGTGCATAGGCATTACCCAGTGCTGCTTGCGAGGCCGGACTAACCATGGCATCGTCCGAGGTAGAGTAGGCTTCTAAATATTTCACGGCATCGTTCCATTTATTCAAGTTAGCATAGCAAAGTCCGGCATAGAGGTTAGCCAAATTACCGGCTTTTGTATTGCTGTAATCGTCGGCCACTTTCACAAAGCCTATATAACCGGCACCGTCTCCGTTTAAAGCCTTGTCGAAAGCCTCGGCATTGAAGTATTCCTGACCCTTTGCCAATGCTGTGCTTGCTTTATCCTCTCGCGGACCGGCCACGTAGTTGCTGTAAAGGATGATACCGGCCACCACAACAATTAGTGCCACGACGCCTCCACTTATTGCTTTCTTGTATTTCATGAAGAAAGCCTCTTTGTCGTTTAGTGCTCCTTCCCGAGAAGGAGTCTTTTGTAGCTTAATATTTGCCATTATATTCTTGTTTAATTGATTTCGTTTAGAAAGCGTCGCAAAATTACGTAAATATTCTCAGATGGTGAAATATATTGATTCTTTTTTCGTTTTTCCTGCTCAAAACAAGTAACTTTGCAGCCCACAGAACTACGTATTACGCATGATTCTAAGCAAGATATCCATCATTAATTTTAAGAATATCAGAGAAGCTGCGCTTGAGCTGTCGCCCAAGATGAATTGCTTTATCGGCGACAACGGAGAGGGTAAGACCAATTTCCTTGATGCTGTGTATTATCTCTCATTTTGCCGGAGTGCAAGCAACCCGATAGATTCGCAGATTATCTGTCATGAACAGGATTTCTTTATGCTCGAAGGCCGCTACCAGACCGATGATGGAGAAGAGGAATCCGTGGCTTGTTCCATGAAACGTGGTACGAAGAAGCATTTCAAACGCAACAGAAAAGAGTACAAACGTCTCTCGGAGCATATCGGGTTTATTCCGCTTATCCAAGTTTCACCCTCCGACATTACGCTCATCGAGGGCAGCAGCGAAGAACGACGCCGATTGATGGACATTGTTATCTCGCAATACGACCGCACCTATCTCGAAACCCTCACCCGTTACAATAAGGCGTTGCAGCAACGTAACACGCTACTGAAGATGGATGACGAGCCCGACGAAACCCTGCTTGATATTTGGGAAACGGAGATGGCCGATGCCGGAGAACTCATCTTTCGTCGTCGCGATGCTTTCGTACAAAAACTTATCCCCACTTTCCAGAATTTCTACCAGCGCATCTCCGGCGACCAAGAGCAAGTTTCGCTCCATTACATCTCCCACTGTCAGCGTGGCCGGCTCCTCGACGTTATCCGGCGCGACCGTGCCAAAGACCGTGCTGTAGGCCATTCCTTGCATGGTATTCATCGCGATGACCTCGAAATGATGCTCGGCGGCTATCCCATGAAACGCGAGGGCAGCCAAGGGCAAAACAAGACTTTCATTATTTCTTTGAAACTTGCGCAGTTCGACTTCCTCCGCCGCACAGGCAACGGCACTACACCGTTGCTTTTGCTCGACGATATTTTCGACAAGCTCGATGCCCGTCGTGTAGAGCAAATCGTCCATCTCGTGGCCGGTAACCATTTTGGTCAGATATTCATCACCGATACAAACCGCGACCATCTTGACCGAATCTTGCACAATGGTGATTTCGATTACAAACTCTTCTCTGTCGCCCACGGCGAGATAAGCGAGCGGGAGGAGAGTCATGTTTAAGCGGAAGGTACAATCCATAGACGACCTGCTCTCTCATTTCCTGCGTCAGCAAGGCCTTGAAACGCCCCTTCTCCAACGGCGGCTCATTGACGCATGGGACGATGTGGCCGGTCAGACCGTAGCCAGATACACAGGTGAGAAGTTCATAAAGAATCAAACCCTTTTCGTTAAAATCAGCAATCCCGCCCTTCGTTCCGACCTATCCATGATACGTACACAACTTATTAAACGCCTGAACGAAGCCGTAGGTAGCATTGTGATTTTCAATATCAAAATCTATTGATTTCTTTTACTGACTCGGCCTTGGCCGGAATTGATTTTAAAGTCTTTTGGACATTTCGGCCAAGGCCGAAATGGATTTAAAAGGGTTAATTGAAGAAATTCCAGCTGAGACCGAGGCGGAGGATACGGTCGTTGAGGGGATAGTGGGGGGTAAGAAAATACTGCCGGTTACCGCTTCCGGCATTTATATGACTCATCATGATGAAGAAACGTGTATGCTTTAAGTGAAAATTGGCATAGACATTCACAATGGGGTAGTTGCCTGTCTTTGTAAGCGAAGCGGCTTTTTCTTGTATGAGGTATTGCCCAAGGGCAGGACTATATTCGGGTGCGTAGTAGCGAGTAAAATAGCGCAAGTCGGCACCGAGGTCACATTTCAGCACCTTGGCAATCTTAAAACGCAGATAAAGATTGGTATAGATGTTGAGGTCGGGCACGGGGAGAATCTTCTCGGCCGAGGATTTCTGATAGGTGATGCAGTTTTCCCAATTCACAAGACCAAGTGTAAAATCCTGACAGAGCATGGCGGTAAGCACATTGATATTGCTGCCGTGTTGGCGTACGGCAACGGTGTTGTTCGTTCGCGCATAGGTGGAAGATATATCGTAGTTCTGTGCCATATACGTGTAGTTGCGAATATTGTCTACGGCAATGCGAAGAGCTGTGCGTGTGCGTTGAAGGCTTAAATGTCCTTCGATGCGTGTGCGTATCTCTTTGTCGAGGCCGGAATGATCCCACCAATAGTGCTTGGCATGATAGTGGCGATAGTAGAACGTGGGGTTAAGATGGTGAACGAAAGCCTTTGCTTCCAGCTGCACGGTGTCGCCGAAGAGACGGAATTTGAGGTCGGCTGCGGCATCGACTTTGAATTGTCCCGCATCTTCTCCGGCCAGCCATGTCTCGGCCAATACGCGATAGTGGAGAGCGTCGCCCTGTTCCTTGGACAGTTCGCCTCCGATACTCAGATGATGTTCGTTGTAAGCGGCAAATCCACCCACAGAGTCGGGGAGTGAGAAGTGTCTCAGCTCTGAAGTGACAAAGGCTTTCAGGCCGCTTTTCGCCCATTTGTTGAAGCCCTCGAGCAAGGCGATGGCGAAAGTGTTGCGCAGTGCGTAGTGCTTGGTGTTGTCGTAGATGGAGTCGTTGCCGTATTTACTTGTAGCACGAAACGTGTCGGCATAGAAGCCCGTGGGTGTTTTGTAGGCTTGATAGATGCGGCGATAGTGGTCGAACTGTGCGGTATGGATGAAACTCGTCACGGGCACATACTCATTTTTCGTCCATGTGGTATCCGTGTGGGCTTTCTCCTTTTCAGCCGCAAGACTGTCGGTCGCAGCGCGAGCGGCATCTTTCGCCTGGTAAAGAGCGAGTGCTTGGATCGTATCGCGTGGCTCTGTCCCCATGATTTTCGCATTCTCGGGACGTCCAGCAAATGTTTTCTTTTCTGATGAAGCAGCAACGGGACGACCCTCTCGTGCCGCTTTACGGTTGTCGGCTTCTTGTTGTCGTTTCTCCTCATTCTCCTTTTTCGCGGCAAGCGCAAAGCGGCGCGCCTCTATTTCCTCTTTCGTCATGGGTACTTTGCGGTTGAATCCGATGCTGTAACGATGCGTAAAGAACACGTGACGGTTGTCGTTGCGATTCCAATTCTTTTCCAACACGGTGGGAATCTCGCTGGTTGTGAATCCGTCGTTGAAACTTTCGGGATGCGTAATGTAATTGTCGTTCGTAATGCCTCCGTTCTCTGCATGTTTCTGATGATTCGTAGAGAGCAGCAGGTGTGCTTGGTAGCGGTCGCCAAGATACGAAGCGTACATGGTGTAATTGAAGAGGGCTGTATTTTGGTTGGAATAGTACCCGCGCCCATAGAGGTAGTTGAACTTAAACCCCGCACCGATGCGTTTGCCTGCATTCACGGCAAAGAGAGCTTTCAGATGGTCTTCCCCGTCGGTCTTGTCGCCAGCCGTGTTATATGAAAGATTGGTAATGGGCGAGTAGGTGTTGGTAAACAGAAACGAGCCTATGGGCACGATGAAGTAATCGTAGGGCTGCGTGAAAATAAACTGACCCGTTTCGGGACGATTGATAAAAATGCGATGGATGCGCGGGTCGCCGAGGTTACCTGTGGTATTGTATTCTCCTCGCATACCCGTGGTGAAGATAGTGTTCATAAACAGATGCGGCAACGTGTCGGGCACGGCCGCCTTTCTGTCGCCGAAGCGTTCGTCTATCGTCCATACCTTTAGCCCTTTCGGTATCTCTTTATGCTGACTTTGTATGCTGTCGCTGCGCCCTCGGTTCCGAGCAGACGTGATGGTACCGTCTTCGGTTATCTGATTGAAATCCTGTGCTGGTGCGCACAAGGTAATACCGAGACAGAGGAGTAGGGTAGAGGCGATTCTCTTCATGGCTTTATCGTCTGATACGAAATATACACTCAACAATTTTTATCATGATGGCCACTAGAATAATCACGGTGCCCACCATTCTATCGCCGAAGAAATAGAAAAGCATGCCGACAACAGCAGCTATCATGAAAACGAGGTTGAGTATCTGGCGTAACCCGTCGTAGGGACTTGGCTCGTCGACCTTGCGATGTCTGCGTGGCTGCAGGCGGTTATTGGCGGGAGAAGATGGATTTTGCTTCATAACTTTTGCGGGCAAAAGTACGAAAATATACCGTATCGTGCCGTTTATTAAGCATTATTTAACCAAAAACAGTTATGAGAACCCGCAGGCTCTCATGACCGACTTAGGTTTCAGGGCAGTAAAGTTACAGATGATAAGTCGGCATTCGTACCCTGTACAGATGCCGTTTGTACGTGGCACACACACGGTTTGTACAAAGAAAGGTCGGTAACCTTTCACAGCACACATCGTATAAGAAGGAGCGATGGACTACAGTAGGAATGTCATCATGTAGAGGCATTTGCGGGAAAGTTTTGGGTGCTTTCCTTGTCCGCTTAAGAATCTTTCCGTACCTTTGCGGCGGTAAAAAGAATTCAAAGTGTCCAGCCAATTATCTGAGAATAACCCTACCTTATTATATAAAGGTATCACCGAGGTAAAGAGAAATGTGTGTTTCTCTTTATCTTTTAATACTTTATATTTGGTTAATTCAAATAATTTGCTAACACACAGGCGACTTACTAAACGCTTTTGCATACGTGCGCGAGGTATGCCTCGCAATCCATCATTTAGACAAAGGACTTCCGAGAGGTTCCTCTGTTGGATGAGTCGTGTCTATATGTAAAGAAAATGAGTGTTCAGTATAAAAATAAACAGTAGTAATATGAAGAAAACAACGTTGGAAAGGCTATTCTATGTAAAGCCGGAATGTCGAGTATACCCTATCGAAGAAGAACAGTTCATCTGTACAAGCGTGTTGCCGAAAGTTCCCGGTTCGACAGAAGAAGAATGGGAAGAGGATGAGGATGTTAACGGAGGAGAGTTTGATATATAGAGACTTAGCACATTCGGGAACTTCTCTGGTCTCTCCGGAAGAGAGGGAAAGGTCGAACGATGTGCTAATCATAAAGTTCAATACTTAAAATATAACTTCAATGAAGAAACAAATATTACCTATGCTGTGCCTTTTGGGCACTATGATGTTCACGGCATGCGGCAACAACGAAGAAACCGACGGGAAGAACAACGGCAAGATTGTGATGAGTGCGGCGCAGTTCACGCTGACCGAAGAACCCTACGGTGAAGAAACGGAAGTGGAGACGCGGACTGCAGAGGCCTTTCCCGAAACGCAGACCGTAGACTTGGGCAACGGCATCGAGGCAGAAGTGAGCATCGAGCGCGAACAAAAAGAGGCCACACACAAGGCCACGCGTGCCACGGAAATCAGCAACCAGCACTACACAATTACGGCTTTCAAGTCGGGAGTCGGTCGTGTGGGTGGCACGTTGCGAGGCACTGTGAGTGGTACTGGGACTACGAAGACTTTTACTCCCGACCCGGGTACACAGCATGAGATAGAGCTTCCGCCTGGTACCTATACGTTCTTCTGCTTCAATGACAAGGTGAGCGACGACGGTTCGTTCAATT
>ERZ772960.2074-NODE-2074-length-15030-cov-3.197129_pt1 | contig 15030 bp, 18 predicted proteins | sample MGYA00580678_ERZ772960 | MGnify/ENA primary metagenome ERZ772960 (study PRJEB29015, sample SAMEA2737930) | human oral metagenome | biome: human oral; feature: human-associated habitat; material: dental | place: China | collected 2059 ... | reverse complement strand
CGTTGTCTGGTGAACAGCCTTTTCTCGACATAGATCTTGTAAGCCCCGCGTCATCAACTATTTTGATCCATTCCGGTCATCGGTAATGATATCCGCGATCAGCGTTTGACATCTGTTTGGCCTGCACACATCTGATATCTATTTGACTACTCGTTAAAGCAAATTTTCCTTTATTGCTCACAAATAGTCCCCACAAATTAATTCACTTACAGTTTTCCTCCGAATACAGGGAAGAAGCTATGTTCACCATAGTCCTTCATCTTTTCCAAGTGCTTGAGGATTTCCATGTCTTCATCTGAGATTACGAAATCAACAGCTGCATTCGTCTTCATATGCTCCGGATTTGCCGTCTTCGGCAGGACAATCATACCAAGCTGAATATCAAAACGAATGCACAGCTGTGGAATTGTAACCTCATACTTTTCAGCCATATCAGCGATTGCCCTGATTTTAAGTGCCTCGCCGTGAGCAACCGGAGAATATGCCTCCATCACGATGCCCTTCTTCTGGCAATATCCAATCAGTTCCAAAGGTGAATTGGAAATATGGCAAAGCACCTGATTAACCATTGGCTTGATTTCTGCCGTTTCCCACAGGCTTTCAATATCTTCCCGCAGAAAATTGGATACACCGATGGCACGAAGCTTTCCTGCCTTATAAGCATCCTCCAGTGCTCTCCAAGCTGCGCGATTGCCCTCCACATAGCGGTCCTCACTCTGATTTACTTTGTCCCAGGGCTGCGGGCTGTGAATAATCATCATATCAAGATAATCAAGTCCCATGTCAGCAAGAGTCTTGTCAATGCTTGCCGCAGCCTCCTCATAGGTCTTGTACTCCGCGGCAACCTTTGATGTGACAAAGATCTGCTCTCTCGGCACGCCGCAAGCGCGGATCCCTTCGCCCACACCACGCTCATTTCCATAAGCCTGCGCCGTATCTATGTGACGATAGCCCATCCGCACGGCGAATTTTACGGCATCGGCCGCCTTGTCATTATCAATAAGCCATGTGCCAAGAGCCAGCACAGGAATTTCTACTCCATTACTTAATTCCTTCATTTCCTGATACATATATCATTCCTCCGTCCATACTTCTTTTGCGAGATGAAACACAGCCCAGGCCTTCGGCCATCCTGCGTAGAATGCGGCATGTGTGACAATAGCCGCAATTTCCTTCTTCGTCACGCCATGATTCTTCGCGTTCTGAAGATGAAATTTCAAGGATGAATCTGTGATTCCCTGTGCCATCAAAGTAACCACTGTGATGATGCTTCTAGTCTTCAGATCAATATCCTCGTTGTTCCAGTTCTCGCCGAAGAGAACATCATCATTGAAATGCGCAAACTCCGGAGCGAACTCTCCCAGCGCATCTCTTCCTGCTGTTTGAACTATTTTTTCCATGATAAATCCTCCCTGTGTTCTCCCGCTTACCGCAATTCCACTTCCGTTAAGACGCCGTATTCTTCATCGCTTACCGGTTCACACCACTCATTGCTGCAATCCTCTCCGGGGACTTCAACAGCGATATGGGAAAACCAGCTGTCCTGCTTTGCTCCATGCCAGTGCTTGACATTGGCGGGAATTGTCACAACACTTCCCTCATGCAGGCTGACAGCGTCCTTTCCTTCTTCCTGATACCAGCCCTCTCCGGCGGTGCAGATGAGCAGCTGCCCGCCTCCGCTTTTTGCATGATGGATGTGCCAGTTATTTCGGCATCCCGGCGCAAAGGTTACATTGGCAGCATAGAGTCCTCTCTTCGGATCTGTGAGCGGATTTAAGAATGAATCGCCGATAAAATACCGGGCATACGCTGTGTTCGCCTCGCCCCTTCCAAACATATTGTGCTTCTCAAAATCATCCTTACTTTCAAATTTCATGACCTATCCTCCTTACTTCGTCCAGATCAATCTTCCTGTTTTCATTGCTTCTTCATATCTCGAAATCTTATAGGAAAGCCGATCTATGGTTTCTTCAATCTGAGTCTTCTGTTTTTTCAGTATTTCCATCTGTCCGCTTAAAAGGTCGAGCCTTGCAGGTATCGTGGAATCTCCTGCCTGAAACAGTCTCTGATATTCGATCAATCCTTCAATAGGCAGACCGGCATTGCGCATGCAGACAGCCAGCTCCACCCACTTCAAGTCTTCTTCCTGGTAATCACGGATTCCTCCGGAGGTTCGTGTCACTGCCGGGATTACATTTACCCGCTCATAGTAGCGAAGCGTGTCCTGCGATATTCCATATTTTTCTGATACTTCCTTGATTGTCATCCGTCACCTCTTAGCTGTTCCTCATCCGTCTGACCTTTTGAATCCACTGAAGGATTGCTTCTATTTGACCACCCCACTGAACACAGCATAACCCCTGGAGTTAACTCCAGGTCAAGTCCTTTTTTTGCCTTTTTTAAAAAAGCTCCTGCCGTTTTTGATCGCAAGAGTTTACTTAAAAGATATTAACTGAAACTTCCCACGGGAAATGTTCGCAGACCTCGAAAACTCAATAGTTTAGCTGATAAAAAAAGCATAAGCCCCATGCCTTGGTATAATAGATTCAACGAAAAACTAATCACACCTTAGAGGACTTACGCCATGTCTACTGTATCATCTGAAGCCGACAGCAAAAAGGAAATTTCAAACTCGATCTCACTAGAACTCCTTTCGTCCAGCGGACTTTATTTTCGTACAATTATACTTTTATTTTGGACGAAAAACCAATCTGTTGGATAAAAAGACAGATTCGGCTATCAGGCGGTTTTACCCTTGCCTGATGTAAAAGCCGCGATTCGAGAAGCAGAGTATGCACTGGACAAACTGAATGCTGATGGGATTAAACTTGCCAGCAACAGCCGGGGACTCTATCTGGGAGACACTGAACTGGATCCTCTGATGGAAGAACTGAACAAACGCCATGCTGTCTATAACATACACCCTCACAAGCCAAACCCGATGAAAGAAGGAGTTTTTTCTGCCGGACCAGTCCCGCTTTTGAGTTTCTGGCAGACACAACCCGGGCTGTACTGAATCTGATCGGAAATGGCGTCATCGACCGCTATCCGGACATCACATGGATTGTACCGCATTGCGGATCTTTTTTGCCCAATATCTATGACAGATTTCAGGGCATGGCAAAGGTTCTCGTGCCGAAGGAAATGATGAAAGATATGGATGTGGCGGAGAATGTCAGCAGATTGTATTTTGATATTTCCGGGGCCCCGCCCCTAACCTGCTGACCTGGCTCCTGACGATTGCGCAGCCGGATCATATTCTCTACGGTTCAGACTATCCCTTTACGCCCGCCGATCAGGCAGCAGAAAACATGGAGATGCTGTTGGATATGATGGAGCGAGATGATTTGAGAGATAAAAAGTATATGATTCTGTACAAAAATGCGGAGAGACTTTTTAAGATATAAGGCATATTTGGTATCTTACTATACCGCAGGAATCCTATAAATTGCATAGATATAAACTTTGTGTATCCCTACAAATACAGATATAGTATTCACCACATATATTTCCCGACATTTTTATTTTCTCCTGATATTTTGCACAGTGTTTTTATCCATGATGCAAAGTACGACGGAGAACGGTGGACAATATTCTGACGTAGACCGTTGCCTCGGGAAGCTTGTGGAAATAGCGTGCAGTGTACATAATTGCCGATTTCGGTCACCAAAGCGCAGACAGCACTGCTGAGGAGGAATTCCTCCAGGATCGGTTCCATCTGTTCATCTGACATCTTCTTGCCATATTTCACTTCCCAGAAATCAGGCGCTTTCTTGCACTCTTCTGTTGCTGTTGCATTAAACCTCCAAAAGACAGATATCTATCTTGCCACCATTTTTGTAGGTTCAGACCGATTCCCAAATATGCTTTTCCCATCATATGCGATATTTATTTTTCCGGAGATCGAATGCTCTTTCTCCGCCCTCTAAAATATCACAGATATGTTGCTGAATTCCTTGTTTGCCTAAAGTATCTGTTGCATCGCATGATATTGGAGCATCATCTTCAATAGAGCCAGAGCGATATTCAAACCGGAAACTTTTGTTTGGAGCATTGTTGCCATCTTGATTTGCAACAATGACTTCCTCTGCATCACCACCAAGTACAACATTGGCATTATGAGTCACAATGATGATTTGCCGATCTATCTTTTTGCGGCTGATAAACGGAATCAGTTCATCAAATATAGAGCGGTTATCAAGATCATCCTCTGGCTGGTCAATAAGAATAGGACATGTGCTTTCCGCCAAATTTATTAAAAGCTTCAACAGTACTAGAGCCTTCTTGCCTGGAGACATATTTCCTATAACATCGCCGTCCATTGCAACCTGATAGGCGGAGTTATACCAATCTGCAAATATTTCTCTAAGAGCATTTTCTACGGTTTTACTCTTGGTAATTCGCAACTCTCCATCAAGAGTCTTATCAATCAACTTTGTCAGGTTCTCTGTGTTTGTAATCCAGTCTTCATTCAAATCATCTATATCTATCCATGATTTTTGAGATTTAATAGCGCTTCCATCAAAAAGGGTGCCCAATAATTTTCCGAAAGCCTCCGCTCTAAATGGTGTCGCAACTGAAAAAGTCAGTCCATCTTTAGAGATATCCTGATTGTCGTTAATTTTATCAGCATAAGTTTCATGCAACACTTTGAAATCAGCAATCGATTTGACAATGGCTTCAACTGCTTGCTGATACTGCTGCTTCAACTGCTCAATTTGTTTTTCTTTATATTTCAGTAGCTTTCCCTCTTCCGCTGTAATTTGCTCCGAAAGCTTTTTTACTGCCTCATTATCTGCGATTTTGGGTGCAATTTTATCTGCAACTTCTTTGCTCTTGCTTCTTGATGATTCATTTTCAGCCTTTTTCTTTTCTAAGGCTTCAATAATTCCACCTTTTTCACGTTCCCAAGCTTCATCAGCTTGTTTTTTTATAGCATCAATCGCTAATTGCACGGCAGAAGCGGTTTCTTTGGAAAATTCTGTCGGAACATCTATGCCTCTGAAGATATCCAACATCTCCGTCAATATAAATATTTCACGGTCTATCACTGTGATTTCTGAATTTAGGCGTGTAACTTCTTCGGTTGCAACATCGTACTGCGCAATCTCCTCTGCTGTAATTGATGCATCTTTTGATAACTCAGCTTTTTTCTTCTTGAGACGGCTTATCTCTTCCTGTATACCTGATAAAGTGCCAATATCTTTGAGTGCTGCTCTTTTTGATTGATAGCCATTATACTTTTGAATACACTCATATATTTTCTTATCCAAATCCAGCTTATAGCTTCCCAAACCATTATTCATCGTCTGATAAGCCATAGCAGCTGACGCGTTTATCATGACTATATCTTGGATAATCTCATCGATTTCGGTCTGCTCTTCATTTTCGTCGGTAAGCCTATTTAAGTAAGTCTGAGGAACGTATACTATTTTGTGAGCATCGGACACACCATCAGGGCAGCTGATAGTACCATCAGCCCAGTTTACTTGAATCTCCGGAACAGTTCGGCTTCCGCCCTTTGTAACATTCACTTTTTCCCTCACTTGAGAGGAATCAATCGCCAATGCCATATTATGAAGCAAAAGCGATTTTCCTGTGGATTTTCCGCCTATGATACATGTCAATTTGTCATTAAACAAAATAGGCTCTGGCGAAAAATCCGGATTTGAAAATACAACAGAATCGATAATTTGATATGCCGGCTTTTCTTCAGGCTTTATTGACGAAATCATAATTCTTGCCTTAGGTTCATAAACAATTTGTTTCAATCCGTTGAATGTCGGATCACTCTTAATCCAGCAATATCTTTGCTGATCCGGCTCAAAAATCTTGTCATTGCTATGTGCATCCGAACCATGAACACACCCTTTAAGTGAACCGTATCGTTCCTTGATCACGCTTGATTCATCTGCTGATTCACCGAGAAAATATTTAATGTCTGACTGTGATGAAGAAAAAATCAGATCTGCCATCCGAGCTTATGTTGTCGAATTCCGCAACGACTTCACCGGTGTATGGATTTGTTGATCTGTATGCCATGATTTTCTCCTTTTCTTCCGGATTCCCGGACGTATATGATATTTTGTTATAGCCTGTCACTTTTAAATCTTCTATTTAATGAGTGCTGTGTCTGCCATAGTGAGTTCCTCCTTCAATCCTTTATGCTCGTCTGTATCAGTTGTTTTCTTGCTTCATCTGATGGTCATAGAATACAAAAAAGCACCCGGTGAAGGAACATCACCAGATGCCAATAGGGAATCATTTCGTGCCAGTTGTTTATTATAGGTTCAGAATCTGTTTCGCCTGGGAATGCAGCATCCGGATCTGCCTTCGGAAAACACCGGGCTCGCTGGTCTTCTCCATCTCCCCTTTGAGCTTGTTTTCATCGAAGGCACGGTCAAGCTCTACATTTCTGATGGCCTCTCTTGCGGTCGGATCCGAATAGCCCGAGGTACAGACCCTGACGCCAAGGTCTCCCCTCTCTTTCCGGAAGCGAAAATCCTGATCCACTTTGATGTCCAACTTGATTCCCTTCTTGATACCGCTCAGCTGATGCTGAAATATAACGTAATTGGAAAGAATGATATCAATCTTCCCCCTTGAATCCGCCAGGAAATATTCTTTCTGGAACTGGCTCTGATAAATCACTTCAGTCTCCATCCGGTCACTCCTTTCTGTGATGCGTATGGATACTGAAGCAGCGCTGCTTTTGTATCTGTCTGACAGGATTTATCGGAGCAGCTTCTTCGTTCCCTAATCCGTGAACCCGAGTTCACAAAATCCAGAACATAGAAAAAGGACCATGCCCTCCGCATGATCCTCTGAATATCTATGTTATTCTGTTCTCTTACGTCCAACTTCGGGATTTGTGGCCCCATGTTAACGAATATTCCTTACCCCTTACAATACAATCTACAATTGGAAGCAACATAGTCTTAATCAAACATTCAACATCTTGCAGCTCTACATTTACCAAGGCTCTCTTCTTTTTCAGAAAAGCCTTCCATCTGCTCTGGTGGATCTCACTGGCCAAGAAATCATCCTTGAATACAAATATATCATCAAATCCAGTACCGCGATGCTCAAAAGTTTCCTTGACGGCTTCCTTCAGTTCCGTCCCATCAAAATCATATCGGTCAGCCAGTATGTAAATATCATAAAAGTCCTTGTATCTGCTATTGGCGTTTCCTAAAGAGACAATCGCCTCGAACTTCTCAGCTATAACTGAAGAGATGGAATAGGTATAAATCTCTGGCACATCCATATCAAGCAGCACAGGAAAATTCATTTTTACTCTGCCTGGATAAATAACATCGCCAAATCCGACATCTATTGATATCGGGACTCTGGTTCTGTCCAAATATGCCATGATAGAAACATTCACGCCATGATATTCCTTAAATTCTGTGATATTTCTGACATCCAAAGTACTTTGATCAAAGTTTAGTGCATCATCACATTCGATAGAGAATATGTTTTCAAACACCCTCTTCATATCTTTCACATTATTTGGCATGTTCTTTGCCAGAAGGTCAATATCTCTTGTTGCTCTGGCCAACTCACCGTCAAACAGAGCGTAAAGAAAAATGCCTCCCTTAAGAGTAAAACGTTCTTTATACTCCGATATTGACAGCCTGTATACGGTTCTCTCCACCCCATACACAGTCAATGCTTCCTGAAATGTCTTTCCACTTGAAGCTGCCTGATTTTTCAATCTATCTTTAACAGATATTGCATTTATCATACGAGCACCTCCAGATATCCCCTCATTGCCTTTTCACATTTCAACATTTCCGCATATCTGAGAAGTCGGTTCAGATTACGGTCCTTCCTCTGCAGATAAGTAACAAGGATCTCCTTTGTTTCTTCAATTCCAACCTCTTCTCTGTAAAAAACGATATCAGCAACGGTCTTCTCCATATCATAAATCCGAAATTTATTTCTGCCTTCCTGGACTGTTTCTATTCCCAGCTTATATCTGTCATCCGTATAATAGTGCACATTCATCTGCGGCCAATCCGGCATAGTGGATACTCTCACCTTTCTAGGAATGGCAACGTCTACAGCATCCGGTATATATGTCGTCAGGTGATAATGAACAGCAGCACTGAGTAGGCATATCACACCTTTGGGCGCATAAGCCCCCACATAGTAGAAGTCCGACTCCTCGCCTTGGTATTCTGCATTTTCGTAATAACTCTTATTGAGCTTTATAAGTTTCCCCCCACTGACCAGCTTACTGACCCTATACTGCGTAAGGCCTTTTTCTCTAAGCTCCTGCATGGAAAAGATCTTCTGATCTTTGGGAAGTCCTTCTATATCTGGCATCGCTCCAACCTCAAATCTATTTTGTCTATTTTCGGCATTTTTCAGTTTTGCCGAATTACAGTTAAACAATATGAGTTAATCTATTGTTTGTCAACGGGGAAACGTCACGAACATACCTCTCCCCTTGCGGGTGTGGATGAGTGACACGGATTCCAATGACAACATATATACAGCTTACTGTTCCAGCGTTGCTACGATCTTGATATGCGCAATCGCCGCTTTTCTTCCCTTCTCTGTCTTCATTCCCTTCAAAAGTTGAATTGCAAGCCCACATCGGGATCTTCTTCGGCAGCTTGTCCAGTTACCAGATAATCCATAGTTGAGCCCAGAATCTCTGCCAGGACCGGGAGCATTGCCAAAGTCACTGCCCGCGGAAGTGCTTCTTATGTCAAAAACATCTCCTTCGACAAGACAACCGGGGAGATTGTAAACGGCAGGAACCTCGAACTGGACCTGGAAAAAATCTGCGAGGAATAGAAATACGACGGGTACTATTCTATCATTACCAGTGAACTGGCGATGGATGACCGGGAAATGCGGAGGATTTACAGGGGCTGACACAGATAAAGGCTTCTTTTAAGATCACAAAAACATGCTTCGAGTCACGCCCTGTTTATGTCTGGCTGAACGAACACATCGAGGCTCACTTTGCCACATGTTTCCTTGCACTGGTGCTGATCAGGCTGCTGGAGCACAGGCTTGGGCATGTGTTCCCTGTCAACAGGATCATTGATTCCCTTAAAAAATACACCTGTGTGCGTCTGGGCACCAATACTTGGCAGTTCACATATTATGATGAGATCCTTGCGGCCTGTGGAACAGCACTAGATCTGGAACTTGATAAGAAGTACCGGACCCAGCAGGACATCCAAAGACTGCTGCGGTATTAAAGGCCGCTGTGCGGCCCTCATTCAAAGATTCGCGCAAGCGAATCTACCAGAAATGCGGGGAAAAATCCCCCGGGACGGAAAAAGTGTATATAAGCCATACAGAAGAATCGGCTCAGCCCTTTGATTTTACTGGGATTGAGCCGGTTTTGCTTCGGAAGTTGAGATATCAATCGCTGCAGTTACAGGAAGTCCTTCATCGTCCACAGTGGCAACAATCGTTCTGTGAATCTCATGAACGATATAGCTTAAATAATCTGATGTATTCATGGCCACCTCTTCCAAAAAGTTCTATAGTATCTCTACTGTACTGTGTATGCAAAAAAATCGCGGGTCGGTGCCAAAGGCCTTATATAAAACAGAGGTATCCTCAATTTGGTGCCTTCTCAAATGAAGTCTTATCGTTTTCAGTTCAATTGCCCCACTCATAAATGTCTTTCCTGCATGATCAATCCGAGTTGTGTTCGCCACACCAACGTGCGATCTCCGCGATCAGATCGAGAGGAAGGTTCTCCCAATATGGAATCTGAATTGCTCCCTTGCTGAACTTCAGACCGCGTTTCATGAATTCATCCGCGAAATGTTCCACTGCCTCAGGTCCCGGATAGATGCCGATATGGTTCTTCACCGCCGCGAAGTGAATGGGGTTATGCCCTTTCCACCATGTAGGCATTGACCACGAAATCCTCTCTTCCGCTCCGGGAAGCTCCTTCCGGATCGTATCCCGCACAGCGCACAGATCGGCCTTGTAAACCGGATCCTGCTCCTCTATGTATTCGTCAATCAGATTTGATGAATTCATATGATAATCCCTTCCAGATGATCGCACTCATGCTGGATGATCTGCGCGGTCCAGCCGGTAAACTTCTGAACATGCTTCTTCATGTCCAGATCCTGGTATTCCAGTTCAATCTCGCGGAAACGCTTTGTCTTCCGTGTTCCGCTCAGAGAGAGACAGCCCTCCTCTGTTTCGAATGGACTGCTTTTCTTCTGAATGACCGGATTCAACATAACCACATTGACAAAGCCCATGTTTACAACGATAATCCGCTTCTTCACGCCAATCATGTTGGCCGCCATGCCGACGCACTCGTCTGCATGCGCTTCCAGCGTATCCAGAAGATCATGAGCAACCTGCAAATCGGCTTCAGTCGCCGGCTCTGATTTCTGTGCGAGGAAAATGACATCTCTCATGATTTCTCTGACCATTACGTTACTCCCATTGCTTCCAAACATCCGGCTGGTAACCAGCCGTAGCCTGTCGGCCATTCCGAACCACCGGCGGCTTATCTCTAAAAGCCTGCTGATAAATGCCCAGCAATCCGAACATTCATGGATACCTTGCCATTTCACCCAATCAGTCGTTCTGCCGCGAAAACAGCCAGAACTCCGCAGACAAGACTCAGAATGACGTACAGCATAGCAATCCCGGTGCTTCCTTTCTCAAGCAGTCCTTCCGTCTCGAGGGCAAAGGAAGAGAATGTTGTAAAGCCTCCGCAGATGCCTACCTTTAAGAAAAGCACCACCTTGGGATTCAAAGCATTCTTTGCTGCAAAAGCGGCCACCAGGCCAATTACAAAGCATCCGATGACATTGATCAGGAATGTCTTTATCGGAAGTCCATTTTCCGGGTTAACGGGCAGTAACGTGATCAGATATCTGCAGATTGCACCGAGGGCTCCGCCAAGCCCGACAATAATAACGTTCAAATTTTCCCTCCATCATGAAACAAGGCGTCATACCCTTCGATCGCATCGATCCAGCCCAGATCGTCGTATATCTTCTTCCGGTGATTATGGTCTCTGAGCCGTAATCTAGCTCTTTACCGGCCAGAAACCGGCTAATCCGGATCCCGAGGTAAGCGTATCCATCACCCTTGTCCTTCAGTTTCACCGACACATTTTCAAATAGAGATAAGACAGCCTGAATCTTCCCCACATCTTCGAAATTCACATAGGACGCGGCCAGGAATTTTGTATGGACAAAGGGATTGATCAACTTCATGACTTCGCCTGTGGAAGCTCTCTTCATCAGTCATCTTCCCCTTCCTCGACATACTTCTCATATTCCTCCGGTGTCAGCCTCCGGATCAGCTTCTTGGTCTTTTCCACCGGGAAAGGAGCCTCTTCCGGCTGCAGATACTCCACATCCGTCACCTGGACGATCTTTTTCTCGTTGCCCTTTCCGGCCGGAGCCCAGGCAAAGTCTCCCTTCTCATAGATATCCTCATCTGCGAGATAGGTGTACTCCTTCTCCGCATCCGCAAAGATCACCTTACAGAAAAAAGATCCGACTCGCGGCGCTTTTTCCGGCTACAGGCATCCTCATTGAAGAATTCGCCCAGTCCGTAAAAGCTGACGAAATCCCGCACCTTATCTACCAGCTCCGGAAAGTCCTCCGGCAGACTCAACTTATCATAGGTCCCATGCAGCTCATCCACACGCCCGAACCGCCAACGGATCTTCAGAAAATATTCCTTCACATCATCGGGATTGTCCACCGCATCCGGCGGATTTCCCTCCCGGTCTGTCAGATTCAGATCCTCCAGCCCATCCAGCAGGTTCGGAATTCCTCCGCTGATATGGTAGATGTTCGTCACCTGGCATTCCGGCGAAAGTCCATGGACAGATTTAAGCGTCTCCGTCTTCCGGTCAATGGTAAGGCTCTCATTGAGCTCCATGAATACCGGCTTGTCATTAGATCCTTCCGGACGGATGGCAGTCTTCTGATGATACCGGAACTCCAGCTCCTCGATCCTGTCAGGACAGCCATCGAAGACAAAGAGATCCCCGATCCCGGTCTCCTCTCTCACCAGATCCGGCAGTTCATCTGCTCCTGGGAAGGATTCATCCAAGAGGCTCCCGCTCCACCGGAACTTCTTTCCCTCTTCATTCCCCATCTCCAGATCCCAGCATCCGGCATCGCAGGCCATAGCGATCTCATCTCCCAGATTGGAAAATGCCTCCTCAAATGCCTGCATGATCCGCTCTGCATTCTCCAGATTAATCTGGAATCTTGATCTTCTCTTATCCTCATTTTTCCAAGCACCAACATTGTCAGTCGCCGGGCCAAGTATAGACCGTGTCAGAAATCCCCTGCCATCCCTCGTGATGGTCAGTCGCTGTCGAACCTCGGTCCCATCCGCCGGCATAGAAAAGAGGGACAGCTCCGAATCAAGCCGGATTGTCTTCAGCTTACCGCAAAACCTCTCCGATTCCATAGCGTTATCCCTCCTTTCCAAATCTGATTTTTGGTTTCTCTTAATCGAATGCTATACAGTCTCTCTACTCTTCTGTATATACATACTCCTCTAAATTTTCAGCTTTGGGAAATGCCTTTTTTAGAATCTCTTCCAAAGACTCGTCATCAAACAGCACATACGTTTCAGTGCTATCAAATGCAACAATTTCTAACTCAGCATCTGGTTCAATATGATGCAGTTGTCCTTTTAGATAAGGCTGTTCCATTTGAACATCAAATAATGGGTTCTGGCGAATAACACTTTCCGGAACACTTTTAGGAAAACCAGATAAGATGCCCCACCACCATTGAATATCAGGATGTGACTTTACGAGCTCGTACAAATCATCTCCATCTATAATACTTTCTTCAGTATGTTCAAAAGGAAACTCGTAATTATCAGGACCACCGCATTCTACATTTGAAATTCTCCATTTCATCTGTCTAATATACGGTTCTATTCTTTCAAATATTTTATACGGGTAGGTTACATACCCATCCTCGTTCAGTATCAGGCCTTACATATGCGATTCTCTAATCAGTTCTTGAAATGTTTAACAACTAAAATAATGACCACAATGATAACGATTGTGACAATAATCCCAAGCATGCTTACTTTTCCTCCTTCTTTTCCTCTGTACTCTTTGGAAGATAAATTTTGTTTCCACTTACTAAAATCGTTACTTTTTCATCCTGAAGTCTTTCGATTTTTTGTAACGACTCAGAAAACGGAAGTATTCCAGAATCGCGTTCCTTCTCTATTCTTCCCACCTGCGTTTCACTTGATAGATACTTTTCCTTATCTCCTGCAAATGCCCTATCAAAATCGAACGGAAGGACCGATGTTACCTTTTCATAAACCGAGTCAAATCCACGATATACTGGTCCAGCCACATAATCTATTGACGATTTCAACCGCTCATCAATCCACACTTTGCATTGTTCGATGAGCTGTTCAAACGCCTCGCCCTCTTCCTTGATTTTGGCAGAGACAGCTAGCATATTTTCCTTCTTGAAATTTCTAAGAAGGATCGTTTCCAGATATGCTTCATACTCTTTTACATAAAGAGCAAGACGATAGTTCTGGAGGTAGCTTATTAGCTTCTGAGTATCCACGTTGGCCTTGCTCATAACATGTGGCAAGTTGGGCTCAGAAAGAATGTCCTGCATCTGCTTCTGATAAAAGCTCTTGCTAGTGTTTGCACCAATACGAATCTGGCTCAGTTCCTTTTTCTTTTGCTCAACAAAGTCCTCATTATCCCCATTTAAACGGTAATCATCCACCATCTCATTAAGAGTTTGGAGATAACCATAAACCTTGCTCTCTTCCTGATTTTTAAGGAAACTTAGGATTTCCTGCTGTGTCTCTTGTATTTCACCTAGTTTCTGATTGATTGCCATCAATGCAAAGCCCAGCATCATCTGAGTAGGATCAAGCTCTACCTGAGTCAGTCTTGCTTGGGCCATTTTCCCGTTATCAACACCAGATCCAAGGAAAGCATCCTCATGCTTAAACTTAGAGAGTTTACCGTTGAATCCTTTAGGAAATGTAACTTTATAGATTCCCTCTCCGCCTGCATCGGTACGCATTTCGTTGATATACCGATGCAGAGATCCTGTCGCTGCACCAAAGGCAGGAATATCCTCAATAGCACATGATTGATATTCAGAAGGTATGGAACTTAAATCAGTACCAACCAGCTCAACTACGGCATTTGTGGTTTCTTTTACAAGTTCATTATGATCACCCATATTGCTATCCTCTATACGCTTTTTATTATGAAATGATCCGTAAGCTTTTCAAAGACAGCGTTTTCAAGCTTTGTCTTTAATATACGAATATTGTCATACCGGTCTGCATTGGTAGCAAACCAGTCATGTATATTGGTTTTTGATATATATCTTCTTTCATCATCCTTTAATGATTCCAGTATTTGGCCATACCAAGCATCTATAATTTTTTTCTTCTGATCAGTTGAGAGGTCAGCATATTCGATACATGCCCCTATCCTTGAGAACATTGCCGGTCCAAGCTTTTCTTTTATTTCGTCTACATTCTTAAAATTACAGGTAAGAAGAAATATAGCCTGCCCCAAATTTAGGCTATAGTTTGTATCTACATATTTCCCTTCATCGAAAAGCTCATAAAATGCGTTATAGAACTGCGAATTTACTTTATCGAATTCATCTATCAAGATTACATTCGATTCCCTGCTAAGCATATCTCTGGCGAAGCTGCTTTTTGAGTGCTCTGCCCCAAAAACATAATCAAATGCCTCTTGCGTTTGCATCATGGAAAACTGAACACGAAGTAATGTTCCTCCTAATGATTTGCTAATGCTCTTAGCGCTTTCTGTTTTTCCAACTCCCGAGGGCCCGTATAACATCAATACCACCGGTTTTGTATTTTCCCCTGTGGTAAGACGGTATATCCCGCTTATAATTTGTTTTTTACATTCTTCTTGCCCAAGAACATCTTCGTTTAATCTCGCATATACGTTGCTTAACACTTCTCTGTTGATCTCGGGATATTGGCTGCCCTGATACTCCATGACGTCTTGATACTCAGAGC
>ERZ772960.2073-NODE-2073-length-15033-cov-7.353719_pt1 | contig 15033 bp, 8 predicted proteins | sample MGYA00580678_ERZ772960 | MGnify/ENA primary metagenome ERZ772960 (study PRJEB29015, sample SAMEA2737930) | human oral metagenome | biome: human oral; feature: human-associated habitat; material: dental | place: China | collected 2059 ... | reverse complement strand
CCTGCACATAGCGCACCTTATCTTCCGGCAGCGTCTGCGCATGATATTCCGTAATTCCTGCTTGAGCTGCAACCTTTGCCGCCGCTTGTTCGGCATCTCCTGTAATCATAACGCAATTACGCACACCCAAGTGTTTCAGCTCGGAGACGGTTTCTGTGGTACCTTCCCGGGCGGGATCTCCAATAGTCAAAATACCGGCGAGCTGCCCGTCAACCGCCAAGTAGAGTAATGAATAACCGGACTTCTCGGCAGACTTCTGCACGCGGGCTATTGCTTTGGTGGTCGGAACTTTTTCATCTTCAAAAATAAAATGAGCGCTTCCGATACAGAGCCGCTTACCCTCTAACGAGGAAGCAATGCCGTGTGCGACAATGTATTCTACCTTTGCGTGGCGTTCGGGATGTACAAGATTTTGCTCTTGGGCAGCTTGTACAACGGCTCTCCCCAGCGGGTGCGGAAAATGTTCTTCAAGGCATGCAGCGAGCCTGAGCACTTCATCCTTTGTAAAAGCGCCGAATGGATGAACCTCGGCTAAAACCGGTTCCGCATAGGTAAGGGTTCCCGTTTTATCGAAGATAACAGTATCGGCAAGCGCCGCCGCTTCCAAATATTTTCCGCCTTTTATCGAAATACCGTGCTCTGCCGCTTCTTTCATTGCGGAAAGAACGGCAATCGGTGCGGCAAGCTTCATCGCGCAGGAATAATCGACCATCAATGTTGAAATCGTTTTGGTGATATCCCGTGTAAATAAGTAGGTTAAACCGGTCAGCAAAAAATTGAAGGGGACTACTTTTTCTGCGATACGTTCCGACCGTTTTTGAGCGGCAGCTTTTAAAGATTGAGAGCGGTCAATCATCGCGATGATATTATTTACTTTTGTTTCCGAGCCGACCGTGCGTACGCGGATATACAGCTCTCCCTCTAAAAGGATGGTACCCGCAAAGACCGTGGTTCCGCTCTTTTTTTCTACCGGCAGCGATTCTCCGGTAATGCTCGCTTGGTTTACAAGTCCTTCACCTTTTTCAACATTCCCGTCTGCGGGGATTTGGCTGCCGGCGCGGACAACGATAAGATCGCCTTTTTTAAGTGCGGCAGGCGGAATTGTCCGTTCTTGATCTCCTTCGATAAGATGCACCGGCTCGTTTGAAATCAAAAGCGTTTGTGCCAGATTATTGTACGATTGCCGGCGGGTCAGCTCTTCAATTTCTTCTCCCATATCGAGCAGCGTTGCCACAAAACGAGCAGTCTGCGCCTTACCGTCCAGAACGGCAACCGTCAGCGCCGTTGCATCCAATAAATCCGTGCTAAAGAATTTTCCTGCAAAAATAGACTGCGCCGCTTTCATAATGCGCGGTACAATCCTTTTGTAGAGCAGCAGATTTCGTACCGGCATAGGGAGAAGCGATCGTACGGTAACGTCAAAAAGCGTGGAGGCAAGCACATCGAAGATGCTTTCGGGCATAGGGATTTTTGCGACGGAGGCAAGCAGGCTTTCATCGGACAGGTATTTATCGGAGAGGACTCGGAATAAGGCAAGCACCTCAGATTCCGAAACTGCCTTTGTATCATAATAAACCAAAAAGGATGCGACTTTAGGATTAACTTGAATGTCGGTTATGCCGTCCTGCACCGCGATGAGGGTTTGCGCAAGGATAGCTTGCCGCGGCGAAATTTCAACCGCATTGTAGTGCAGCCTTATTCTGCCGGGCAGGGAGTGTTTAATGGTTACGTTCATCGATAAATTGATATAAAGCTGTTATGCGTTTTGTGATTGGTTATACGCAGCTTCAGCCGCGATATCCTGTGCGTCTTCTTTCACCGCTTCCATAAAGGCAACCGCTTCCTGTTTGAGCTGCAAACCCTTTTCCGTAACTGCTATACAGGCCTTGCGGAAGGCCGGAGTTTTAATAAGAGCCGCTGCAGCAAAGCCTGCTGCAACACCTACACCGAATGCAACCCATTTATTTGAAAACATATCCTACCTCACTTATTGGCACAGTTAAAATCTGCCGCCGGTTCTGCCGACAAAATGCTTCGGCGCTTTCTACGATAACGGTTTTTTGTAAAAAACGCAATAAGCCGTTTTCCTCGTTATTCGTGCGGACTTACCCGAAAACGGCCTGATGCGTTTACCCTGTTGCCTCGTTCATGGATTCCTTGACACGGTATAGCAATATATGATATTATCGGCTCCGTCAACTTTCCCCGGTTGTGTAATGGTAGCACCGCAGATTCTGGTTCTGCTTGTGGGGGTTCGAATCCTCCCTGGGGAATACACCGAAAACCTCTAAAAATAATTATTTTTAGAGGTTTTCGCTTAGTAGAGCTGCCGGTGCTCTTTTTTAGGTCCCTTCGTCTATCGGTTAGGACATGAGATTCTCAATCTTAAAAGACGGGTTCGATTCCCGTAGGGACCGGTTCTCTCCTTTGTGTAAAGTTTTGTTTAAAGTTTTGTGCATCTTGTTATATATGCAAACCCCCTCATTTTTCCTATAATATCTTCATGAAGAAATTTACGGGTTTATCCGTCTGCGACGGTTTAGTTGCCTGCACTCTTGTGTGCATCCCGGAAAACATCGTGCAGACGGCGCCTATCTATGCAATTACCGCGCAAAATATTCAACATGAACAAGATCGGCTGAGGACTGCAGTACGCGCTGCTCAAGAGGAATTGACAGATGCCCTTGCCGAATACCGGACGAAGGATACCCGCACAAAATCCCCGGAACAGGCTATTTTGGAAACCCATCAAACGATGCTCGCCGACGAAGAGTTCATGCGCGGTATTTATACGGAAATCGAAACTTCACTGACGAATGCCGAAGCGGTGCTTAAACGGAAATTAGACGAAGTGATCGCGATGCTGACTGCTTCAGGCGATAGCTATCTTTGCGATCGGGCTGTTGATATTCAAGATGCTTATGAACCGGTTTTTTCTTATTTGAATCCGCAGCACAAGCAGCCTCCCTCCCGGTTTGCCGGTGTGCAGCCGGACTCCCTGCTTGCAGCACGGGTGTTTAAACCGTCCGAAGCGCTCGCAATAAAAAAACTTGCACCCTGCGGAATTATTATGGAAGAAGGGGGCGCAACCAGTCATATTGCAATTATGGCACGGGCGTGGAATATTCCGACACTGATTGCCGTTAAGGGACTTATGGATTCGGCAAAGAGCGGAATGTATGCCGTGCTGGATTCTACAAATGGAATACTGATTTTGGAACCCGATGCGGAAACTGTTGCCAAAATAGAATCCGTCGGCAATGAGCGGATTGAAACAGCCGGAGAACAGCGGGATTATACGCAAGTGTATACGCAAGACGGCATTCCCGTTCATCTGAGCGCAAACATCGCTCTTGTAGAAGAATCCTCATTCCCGGCTGTACGGAATTCCGCCGGAATCGGGCTTTTTCGGTCTGAATTTTTATTTTTGGGAAACACTGATGTCCCCGATGAAGAGCAGCAATACACGGCATACCGCACCGTTTTGGAACGGATGGGGACAAAGCCGGTGTTGATCCGCACCTTTGATGCCGGAGCCGACAAGATGCTGAAAGAGCAGGAAAATCTTTACGAACGGAATGCACTTCTCGGTTGGCGGGGAATTCGTTATTGTTTGGATCGTCCTGAAATTTTTAAACCTCAGTTGCGTGCGCTATTGCGGGCGGGGTGTAGCGGCAACTTGCATATTCTTCTTCCGATGATATCCTGCAAAAAAGAAATCATCGCGGTGCGTAATTTGATTCAAGAAATTGAACAGGAATGCGAGCGGAAGCAAATACCCTATAAAAAAAATATTCCGGTGGGCATTATGATCGAAGTACCTTCCGCTGCAATCGCTGCCGACCTCTATGCACCGGCGGTTGACTTCTTTTCTATCGGTACCAATGATCTTATTCAATACACGATGGCGGCGGATCGGGAAAACCAAACCATTGCGCATTTAGCCGACTGTTTTCAACCGGCGGTGCTGCGGCTTATCCGGCACGTCATCGAAGCGGAACCGCTTCTGCGCCGTACCGGTGATTCGCGCGGAGGATTTGTGTCTATGTGCGGAGAAATGGCTTCTGCTGCGGAGACAGTTCCTATTCTGCTCGGTATGGGTTTACGCCGGTTCAGCATGGCGGCGCAGAAAATACCGGAGATTGCGCGACGGATTGCCTCTATCAGGGTTGCCGATGCAGAGGCACTATATGAAGCAGTCAGTCAGTTGGACAGCTCCGAAGAAATTCGCCGGGAAACAATATCACGGTTTCCGCATTTATAATTCTTAATTATATGTCCTATATGCGCCCCTGCTTCTTTTTATAAAGTTGAGGTGTTCCGCATACTATGCTATAATCTCCGCTATGAATACCGAAAAAACGGCGGAACGGCTTCTTTCCGCACTGGAAAAAGCGATTAAAGGGAAGAAGGATGTTCTCCGTCTTTTTATTACCGCATATCTGACCGGCGGGCATGTTCTGTTGGAGGATGTGCCGGGCGTCGGGAAAACCACACTTGTTAAAACCTTTGCAGCGCTTATCGAAAAAGACGGACAGCCTGCACGGTTCAAACGTATCCAATGCACCCCCGACCTTTTACCCTACGACATTACCGGCGTGGAAGTTTTTAATGCGGGGCGGAATACCTTTGAATTTATGGAAGGGCCGGTGTTTGCGGACATTCTGCTTGCGGATGAGCTGAACCGCACCCCGCCTAAGGTACAGTCCGCCCTGTTGGAAGCGATGGCCGAGCGGCAGGTAACCGCCGGTACGGTAACCCGCCCGTTAAGCCCCTATTTTTTTACAGCGGCTACGCAAAATCCGGTGGAAAGTTTAGGCACCTATCCGCTCCCCGCCGCTCAGCTTGACCGGTTCAGCATCTGTCTTTCGATAGGCTATCCCGATGAAGACGCGGAAATCGAGCTGCTGCACGAGCAAACGCACCCTGCCGCCGCGGAGCCGGTTACGCCGGTTGTTTCCATACGGGATATTGCGGCTTCGCGGGAAGAACAGCGGCAGGTATTTGTGCATCCCGTACTTGAACAAGTCATCGCGCGGATCGGGAAAGAAACGCGGGCACACCCTGCTTTTAGGCTCGGCACATCTCCTCGCGCCGGTTTGCATTTACTGCATATAGCCCGCACCTTTGCCCTTGTCAACGGACGTAATTGGGTGGAAGACGATGATATCCGCACGCTTGCGCCGCTTGTACTTTCTCACCGCTGTTTGATAAAAACCGGCGCCGGTGCGGCTTCGGAACTCATCAACGGCATTACCGAAACGGTTATCCGTATCGCCGACAAACGAACTGATTGGATGCGGCCGGCCGAGGCATGATGCGGATACGGATTTCGGTACACGGTGCGGTATACACCGCAATGGGAGCGCTGCTTTTAATAAGCGGCCTGCTCCGCGGAGAGCTTTTGAGCGCAGTCTGCGGCGGATTACTCACCCTCTATGCCGGTTTTGCCGCCGCAGCCGTGGGCGTTACCGCCCTTTGTTGGAAAGCGCAAGAACCCGAACTAACGGAAGACGGCAGCGGCTTTACGGTTATTCCCGCCCGTTCCAAAGCGATGCAGGCAGGGGAGACTGTGCGCTTTCCTCCTTGCGTTCCCGGAAGTGCAGTATGTTACACGATTGAATTTTCGCTATCACCCAACCATACCGCAGAAGCGGCGGAAACGGTGGAAACTCTTTTCATCCCTTTGCAGGGAATGCAGGCGGCCTGCTACCCGGAACATCTGCACCGCGGACGGTACTTTTATAAACGGCAGTATCTCAATATCCGCGACTTTGCCGGTTTTTTTTCCGTAGTATTTGTGCAGCCGCCTTGCCTATCCGCCGCCTACACCGTAGTACAGCCGGTGCTTCCGCCGAACAAAGCCTTGGCTCCCGACCTCCGCTCCCGCGCCGTAAACGCTCTTCCGTCTCAAGAGCGTACACACGAGCTTTATGAATCGCGCCCGTATTTTCCCGGCGACGATCCGCGGAAAATTCACTGGAAGCTCTACGCGCATACGCAAACCCTTTCGATAAAGCTCGGCGCTTTTGAACCGCCGCCGGTTAAACGCTTAACGATATACATAGAAGAACCGGTAGTTTTAAAAAAGGAACGGGCGTCAGCCGCCGCTGTATATGATGCTTTTATCGGCCGCCTTTCCGGTGTGATTGTGCAGCTGTTGAACGCCGGTATTCAATGTTCTCTTCTATTATATGACTATCCGCAAAAAGCCTTGCAGCACTACGAACTAATCGAGGAAGGATCCGCCGCTGCTGCGCAGATACAAAACCTGCTTGCCGTACCCGCGCTCCGTTTTTCGCCGGGAGCTATCCCCGATGCGGCGGCGGTCTTTAATGCAGTGCCCGACGGCGGCCTGTTATACTGTTATGTTCCCGCGGCAGGCAAAAAGATTGCCGCTTTCCCAAAAAGCACAGCGAGTGAAAAGGCTCCAATTTATGAGGCCGCTGCTTATAAAAAAATCACAGCGGATGAAAAAATCGCAGCGTGCCGCCGGAGCGGGATAGAAACGCTTTTTTGCCTTGCCGCACCTCCGGTACCGGAAGAATATACGCCGGACGATTCCCGGATGGCAGACGGCACGGCCTCCGGCCGAGAATCTTCTTCGGCTGCCGAGCCTAAACCTTCTGCACAGCACCGTATTCTAGGCCGGAGATACATACACCGGCTGCTGTACTCTTCCGCCGCTTCCTCACGGCAGGAAGCTTTTTACCGCAACGTGCAGGAGGCCGCCGAGCGGGAACTCCGTATCTTTACCGCAGGAAATTGCCATGCTGAACTACTCTAAACCTGCCGCCGTGCTCCGTATATGCTCTCTTCTGCTGCTCCTATCGGTACCGCACCGCTACCTTGCCGGTATTCTTCCTGCAGCGGCGCTGCCTGTGTGGGGGCTTTGCTGCACGGCGGTAATTCACTTTCTGCATAGAAAGGGAATACGTGCGGAAGCGGCGTGGGGCATCGGTTTTTCAGCCGCACTGCTTATCCCTGCATCCGTACTCGGAGTGCTTGCGCTGATACCGCAGCTCATTGCGGATACGCTTTTTTTACGCCTCAAACTGATATTCGGCTTACTTGCACTTACCGCCTTTATCAGTATTACCTCGACAGTGCTGTTCATCTCCGCCGAACGGTGGCGGCGCTATGAGCCGCTCGCTGCCATTCTCGTATTCTCCCTGCTGTTTTTTCCGCAGCAGCACTACCGTCTTACGGTGTTTTCCCATCCGGTCTTTGCGGCAGGCTTTGCCGGTGTCTTTATGCTGATTCAAACAGCCGTGCTCTGCATCCCGTCCGGTAAACGCCGGCGGTCCGCGGTGTTCTTTTCCGTCTTTATCGGCTTAACGGCGATCATCCTTGCACTCCTCATCAGGACGTTTAATAAAAGCTCAGTCGGCAATAACGGCGGACTGCTCGAACAAAAGCTCTTCGAGTTTGATTTTTCTCAGTTTTTACAGTTGCAGGATGAGGTAAAAATGAATACCAATCTGGTGATGGTAGTGCACGTCGATCAAGAATATGATTCTCACTTATTCCGCCGCATGTACCTGTCGGGCTGGAGTCCTCAAAAAGGGTTTTACGAAAAAACAGCTCCCGGTGAACCGGAGCAGCCGCTGCGGGTCGCCGGACAGCCGGAGGAGCTTCCGCATCAACCTTTCCTGTGCCGCGAACGGGTCAGTCAAGAAATATTTACCGTCAACCTCGACCCCGATTCCCTTGTCGCGCTCGACTATCCGCTGTCAGTAACGCCGTACACGGTGTGGGACACCGTGAGCTTTAAAGGCGCTTACAAGGTGGAAAGCGAGATACTGCATGGTGTGCCGCTCGACCTTATTACGGCGGAAGCGCCGTCGGGGAATCCGGAGGAAGGACTTTCGGCGGAAGCTTTGCGTTTTTATACCGCGGTAGATTCCGGCACGAGGAACTTGCTTTCTCCCATCGCGGAATCGGTTACCGCTCCGTTTGCACTCTACTATGATAAGGTCTACGCCTTGCTCGACTATTTCCGCGAAGGCGAGTACCGGTATTCGCTCCGCCCCGGGCAGGCTCCCGACGGCGATCAGCTGCGGTATTTTGTCACCGAATCGAAAAAAGGGTATTGTTCGTATTTTGCCTTTGCATACTGCCTGATGCTCCGCAGCCTCGGTATCCCTGCACGGGTCGCCGCCGGATTTTTCCTTCAGCCTGAATCGGGTATCCTCAATTATTATCCGGTGAGGGCGAATATGGCGCACGCATGGGTGGAAGTGTTTTTCCCGTACCTCGGTTGGGTAGATGTAGACCCGACAACCGAACAGCTTGCGGAAGGAGAAATGCTCGATTTCTCCTTTCAGGCAGGCGGCGATCAATTTACGCAGCTCCTCGACGAAATTCTGTTAAACCGGTCGTCGCTCCGTGCCCGGCATGATGGAGCGCTTTCTGCGGCAGAAGCCCAAACCGTTGCCCAGCGCGTTTCGCAGTTTTTTAACATGCACCGCGGAATACTGCTCTGCATTGCCGTGCTGATTCTCAGCCTTTTGTACGGCTTGTTCCGAGCCTATCCGTATCTGATTATCAGGTTTTCGCGGAATAACCGGAAGATTATTCTCACGCTGAAACGGCTCCATAAACATCCGAGCGAAGCTTTCTATGCGCTCACCCAAAAAGCAAAGTTCGCTCCCGTCTGTACCGACGAAGATGTTGCAGCGGCTAAGCGGCTCTACCGCGCGGAGAAAAAGCAGCGGCAACCGGATGGCGCGCAGGTAAATGAGCCTTACCGAAAACATCCGCAGACTGATAGTTATGATGAGCGGACTGATATGGATACGAGTCGGAGCGATAAACAATCACCGCGCGGCGGGATGCTGCTTGTGCTGTTTTTGTTTCTATTGCCCTTGCGTCTTTTCCCCGCATCCGGCGCCGATGAGCTGCTGCAAAAGGCGGATAAGGCGGTGCAAGCGGAAAACTGGGATACGGCCGCCGCGCTGCTCGAAGAAGGTATTGCGCGATACCCTGCAAATGAGCTTTTCCAGCTCAAGCTCGGCGATATGTATTTTAACAACGGCCTATATGAACCGGCATACCGACGCTTTACCGAAGGCTTGCGTATTAACCGGTACAACATCAAACTTCTGTACGGCGCGGCGGGCGCTGCTGCGGCTTTGAATAAAGAAGAGGAAGCGCGCCTGCTTTTGCACGAGTACCTTTCGTATAATCCTACGGATATTTTCGGATGGTCAACGTACGGATGGCTCTGCTTTAAAACGCACCGAACCGATGAGGGTATTAAGGCGATGCTCGACGCCCGCAGCAGCTACGGCGACGACGGCTGCATTGCAAACGCGCTCGGGAATCTGTACGGCGAACTTTTCGACTACCGGAATGCGGCGCTCTATTACCGGAAAGGAATCGAACTTGCGATACAAAACGATTCGCTTTACTCAGCTTCGGTGTATTCTTATAACAAGGCAATTTTGGAAACCGAATTTTATCATTTTGCGCAAGCGGAAGAAGACGCCCGCAATGCTTCCGGCTATTTTTCGCGTGCGTCGGGCTATTTGATTCTGGGAGAGCTTGAAGAGCGGAAGAATAATTTTGACCGCGCAATTACCTATTATGCACAATCGACAAAAGATAATCCTACACCGCTGCCGCTGATCAACCTTGCAAAGATCTATCTGCGGATGGGGCATTGGGAGCAAGCGGAACGCTATATCGCTCAAATTGAGCGGGTTACCGACTATTCGTGGATTGCGAATTTCGGTATGAGTACGGCGCAGTTTTATACCGAGCTATACGGTCTGTATCAAACCTTATACGAAAAAAAATATGCGGCGGAAAAGATACGGGTACCTGAAAGTATCAAGGATGCGTTTGTCAGATCTAAAAATCTTACAAAGTATTCCGCATTGGTGCGGTATTATCGGGCGGCTTTTAGTATACACAATCTGAAATTGGCAAAGGAATACACGATAACGGACGCCGGCGGCAATACGCATGAGCTGTACAGAAACAGCTTTTATTACCGGGCATTTCAATCGGCGCCGTTTAAGGCTCGGCGGTATTTGCACCGTGCCGAGAGGCTTGAAACCTCGGTTATCCCGCAGGCGCGTCCCTCGTACATTGCCGAAAAGGGTATCCTGCTCCGCGATGCGCAGCTGCTGCGGGAAGCGCTGGAAACCCTCGATCCGGTATGGGAAAAAGAATTGCGGGAACAAGCTGCTGCGGCGCTGATCGGCTGCACGAAAAAAACTGAACTGAAAACAATGCTCTATCAAGAGCTGCTGCAAAGCAACCCCGCCTGCTTTCCCGAACACGGGATACGGCTGCCGGTTACGCTGACCTGCACGGGTTCTAATGAACGGCTCAGAAAGCAAACCGAAAAACGCCTCGCCGCCGCTTTAAACAAATCGCTATTTACGGTTTCCAAGAACGCACCGTTTGTTATTACGGCGGTATGCTCCGAAAGCGGCGTCCGCCTCAGCCTTACCGGCCGAGACGGCAGCGTCTATTTCCGCTATGACCATCCCGCTCCCGCTGCCGGTAAATATGCGGCCGCAGCCTGCGTCAACCGGTTTGCCGCACGGCTATTCAGAATTCATAATTAAGAATTACGAATCATTCTATCGCTGCTATGCGCTTGACAACATGCGCTTGACAAATACTGTGGCTTGCAGTAGCCTTAACATAGGCTTTGTAAAGTTTTTAAATGCTTGAACATCTTAGATATACTCCCAAAAACTTTACAAAGTATCCTACACTTAGGATAGTTTATCCTAAAGAACACAAGGCAAAAGGAGATGCGTTATGAAAACAAAAATGTATATCAGCTGCATGCTTGCGCTGATGATTACGGCTGCGGCATGGGCTGCTGAAGGTCCTTCTTCCCCGCAGAGCAAAGCGACGGCATCGCTGAACGGTACCGAAGCCGACCGGTTTATGAGCTTAACGGACTGGAGTACTGTAAACTTCGACAAGCTGTTTACCTATGCGGGATTTGCACAGCAGAATGTTAACGGCAACCGCAACATACTTGATGTGGGCGCCGCATTTAAGGCAGGCCCGGTATACATCGGTGCATGGTACCGAGGCCAGTTCGGAAATGTTAATACCTCTAATAACAAGGGTACAACTACTACAATCACCGAATCTACCGTAAACCCCGGCACTATTGATAATACTGCGCATACAAACACTGCACAGATTAGCCAATCTCATAACGCCAATCACGATGTTGCCGTACTCATCGGGTTTAGCAACATGGGGGTACGCCTCGGCTATACACGGGAAAGAGAAAATAATTCCGGTACGTATTTTGACAACGCGATAGTACCTGATACCGAAACCACCAACTCTAAAACACCCGGCCAAGTAAACAATAAAAAAACCTACGACCCCAAAGGTTATCTAAACGATGCAGACCGTACCGGTACGGTTGACTTCGGTATGAACCTTTCGCTCGGTACTCTTTCCGTTAGCCCCACAGTAGGCCTTGAATTTAAGGTTAACCAAGACTCCTCTTATGGTGTCCGAACGGTAACGACGAAAGACGAAACCTTGGGCACGTCCGATATAACAAAAACCGTATCGACAAGCAGCAAGAACGACACCAAAACAACCTTAACGGCAAAACTCGGTGCAGACTTAGGCTTGAACGATTCTTTAAATTCCAACTTCTCTTTCGGCTATGATTTCGGTATCGACATCTATGGTACAAAGAAGCACACGGCTGCGGACGGCAGTACAATAGCATTGGCAAACAGCTATACTATTCAAACCGACACCCATCATGATGCGGTTACTGCTGCAAATCAAACCATTACCGACACCTTTAAAGCAACCGCCTACAACAAGTCCAATATTACCAACACCCTTACCGTGGGCTATACGATGCGGAAAGACTTTACCGACCGGCTTTCTTTGTTTGCCGGTGTAAAAGCGCCTATCGGGTTCAACTTTGAAACGAAGGTAACAAAGGGTGTTGATAAAACCACGACAACTACCATAGATAAGGTAAATCCGTTAAACAACAACACTAGGGTAGTGGAGACGGAAACGCCTGCAACAACGGTAAAGACAACCACCGTTACGCTCAGCCCTTCCTTTAAAGCGGCTTTGACATACGCGGCAATTCCCAACCGTGTGTTTGTAAGCTTCGGTACGGAGGTTAAACCCTTCGGCCAAGGAACCGGCGAGTGCGAGTTTAAAACCGTTAAAACAACCGTTAACGGGTTTACTAAAACAACAACGACCACCACAACCTATCCAAACGATTCCTCCCGCACTACATCAGGTTCTTCAACAACACCGATAGCATCTACCACGGAATCTGCCGACAATACCGTTAAGTACAGTAAGGTAACGGTTGATGTAAACCTTGGTGTACGCTGGAACATTGTGGACGCTGTGTGTGTTGACCTTGCATATAACAAATCAGTGTTGGAAACCATCAGCTGGACATCGATCGGCAATTTAAAGCTTGCCTGTACCATTAAATTCTAAGAGTCCTTATTTTGCCGGACGGAACCTTCCGGTAAAATGAGCATATTATCTTGTATAGGAGAATACGCTATATGAAAACAACTGCAAAATTAAGTCTGCTTGCCGCAGCCTTCCTGCTGGTGCTTGCAAGCTGTACAAACAACTTTACGCCCACGGCTCCTGCTGAAAACGCATTTGCCAAAAACGTGGAAAATAAAAATAATCAAGTGTCAACACGGCTCCGAGTTGTGAGTATATCCGGGATAACACGGTATGGAGACGAAAGCGGTTATCGTGCTACCGTTACATTCAGCAAACCCGTCGATGTGGAAAGTGTAAAAAAGGCTGTTCATGTCCGGCCACTGAAGCCCCTGACTGAAGAGGGAAATCCTCAGCTTGGTGATGAACTTACGCTTGAATGGCTTACTACAACGGTAAATTCCGAACCTACTGCCGAGGTAAGCTTTAAGATTGTAACAACCTCTACCATGGCTGTTTACGTTTCGGTAAAAGGCGATACGGTAAAAGCTGCCGGTACCGATCAAAAAATGGATCAGGATCGCGATAATGAACAAGGGGAATCTACCGATAGCTATAAGGGCGATGATGACTATAATGAAATTCTGCCGTTAGGAGTAACTTATGCTCTTAGTCCCGCTTCCGCTTCCGCTACTAATATCTATGTCGGTAATAGATACTATCTGTATACAACGGCAAGTGTAACAGACTTTCACTCTATGTTGAGCGGTAAAATTTCCTTTGAAAGAGGAAAGAAGGCTGATGATGTCAATACAGTTGTGGCCGAAAACGGAGGCTTAGTAACGCATGTTGTTATCTCAAATGAATATCAATGGGATCCGAATAAATTCGATTCGGAAGAATCCTACGGTATTACCAAGGAGGATTTCGAAGCCTTTGTAAACAAGCATGTTGTTGTTGAACAGTTTACGGACAAGGAGTGGAAACCGGTTAGGGCAAACTTTGTTACTGATACGACAACCACTTCCTCTTCCTATCGGAAGTTGGTAGCTGCGGTTTCACCAGTTACAGAGAATACTAAGATGCGGGTACGGTTTAAGGATATCCGTGATATAGCGGTAAAGAGCAGCTACTATGAGTATGCCCTTAGATATACAACCGATGCCCATGCAACCGATAACGCGGATACAACTCCCCTTATTCGTGCAAATAGCGGTGTAAAGGCCGGTGTCATTGTCTTTAGGAAAGGCTCGGCATTCACCCACAGTTGGGATGCTGATAATGCTAAAGTAACGCTAACATTGAATCCGAATGCATTCACGTACTATGACGAGGGAGAGCGTACAATTACTCCCGTATTGGAGAAAGATAAGACTTATTCGCTGTCCTATACCGGCTTTGTACCCGGCACCCTTTCAAAGGATCACTTTAAGTTTGACGGTAACGTAACTTTCGCGGCAGAACATACGTATAAAGAAACATGGGGAATTTCGAAAACCTTCTTCAACACTTATCCTTACACTAAGCGCTTTACTGTAAGCGTTCCGTTGAAGCTGGTAAAAGCACCATCGGTTTCAAAGCAGGTGCAGGTAGACAGCTTCTCATTTGAGCCGTCCGATATTAGTGTATACCCCAATGCGGCAAACGATAAGCTTACCCTTACCTATATGTATACACCTTTTACCGCCGATGAAAAAGAACAGCTTAAACTCGATGGGAAGGCATTCAAAAAAGCATTGAATGGACTGTATGATAGTGTACTGTATAACTCCACTTACTATAAGTACACTACCTATCAATCGAATCCTCTTACACAAGCTTTCTGTGCGGAGGTCGCGAGTAAGGTAGAGGATGCAGTGAATGCGAAAAATCGGCAGATAAAGGAGGATAATCCTTCATGGACTGATTCCGATCTCATATCGGACAGTGAAAGAAATAATGCAATTTACTCTTATGTTGCAGATATCATCGAGGAATATACAACAAATCGCTCCTTCTACGATTATAATGTTACAGCGGCTCCTGTTAAGGCAACAACCTTCCCGAATCTCTATGTTTCTCCTGCAGTAAAAACCGCTGCATTTAAAGGTCAGTATAATACCGGTAAGGTGGATAACGATGGGAATGCGATAATCAAGCAGGTGGACGTTGGTGAGTTCAGCTTTGAAACGAAGAGATCTTCTTTTGACAATCAGCTTGAAAAAGACGGCTGGGCATGGATTTCCTTGCAGTAAGCTTTGCTGATGTTACACATAGACGGGCATCATCCCGGCTATGTGCAGCTGCTTTTGGTTAGTTCCCCCGCTTGTTCGGCGGGGGTGCATAAAGGCTGCCTGAAACCCTAACGGGCTTTTTCGGGCAGCCTTTTTTGTATCCCACACCATGCGCCGGAGCCCTCTTCTTTATAAATTTCATATATCGCTTACAGTTTTTCAATTTCTTCGCGGGTTAAACCGGTTGCTTGCGCGATGATTTGTACGGAAACTCCTAGGTGTTTAAAATTACGCGCATCCTGCAAGGCTTTTTGATGGGAGCCGCGTGCTTCGCCTTCGGCAAGGCCACGCTCAAGTCCTTTCCGCTCCGATTCGCTTATCATCGATA
>ERZ772960.2070-NODE-2070-length-15055-cov-4.649467_pt1 | contig 15055 bp, 8 predicted proteins | sample MGYA00580678_ERZ772960 | MGnify/ENA primary metagenome ERZ772960 (study PRJEB29015, sample SAMEA2737930) | human oral metagenome | biome: human oral; feature: human-associated habitat; material: dental | place: China | collected 2059 ... | reverse complement strand
TCAAGGAGGGGCCGTCGACACCGCCCTCGCAGGTGTGGTTGTAGACGACGTCGAGTACGACTTCCAGACCTGCCTCGTGGAGCATGGAGATCATGCCGCGCACCTCGTCCAGGACTGCCTGCGGGCCGGCCGCGCGCGCCGCGGCCGTGGCGTAGGAGGGCTCCGGCGCGAAGTAGCTCAGCGTGGAGTAGCCCCAGTAGTTGGTCAGGCCCCGCTTGGTCAGGAATGGCTCGGTCACCGAGGCGTGGATGGGCAGCAGCTCGATCGTGGTGACCCCCAGGCTCTTGAGGTGCTCGACCGTCACCGAGTGGGCCAGGCCCGCGTAGGTGCCGCGCAGCTCCTCGGGCACGCCGGGCAGCTTGTAGGTCAGGCCCTTGACATGGGCCTCGTAGATGATGGTGCGCTCGCGGGGCACGCGCGGGCCCGGAACGACCGGGAAGGTGTTGCCGGTGACGACGCCGACGGCGGTGCGGCCGGCCGAGTCCAGGTGAGAGGGACGCCATGGCTCGGCCGCGGGGACCAGGTCGTCGGTGACCTCGTGGGCGTAGACGGCCGGTCCCAGATCGACCTGGCCGTCCAATGCGCGGGCGTAGGGATCCAGCAACAGCTTGCGGGGGTTGTAGAGCAGACCCTCATGCGGGTTCCAGGGCCCGTGGGCGCGGTATCCGTAGCGCTGACCGGCGCAGATGCCGGGTACATGGGCGCTCCAGATGCCGCGCAGGGGGCCGTGCATCCCGATCCGGGTCTCCTCCGTGATCGTGCCGTCGGTTCCCATGGTCAGGAGGCACAGGTCCATGGCTGTGGCGTGCGGGGCGTGGACCGCGAAGTCCGCGCCGTCGCCGCTGAGAGTGACGCCCAGGCCGTGGTCGGGAGCTGATGGCAGCTCGGCGCGCGGTGCTGGAGCGGGCTCTGGCGTCGAAGGCATAGGTACATTGTCCTGGCGGCCGCTGATTGCGACCACTTGAGGGGCAGTGAGGTCTCACTCGTGCGAGTGCGCCGCGTCGCGTTTACCAGTCGTACAGACATCGCATCGTCACCATGCGGGCGCGACCGGGACGGCACGATCAATACTCTGACGCCGTGTCAGGGTGACTGAGCGCTCAGTGGCGAGATGCCGCTGTTATGGCAACCTTGAGCCCATGAGAATCGTGGTCTGCATCAAGCACGTTCCCGACGTGCAGTCCGAGCGGCGCCTTCAGGACGGCCGGCTCGTGCGAGGCGAGGAGGACGTTCTCAACGAGCTCGATGAGAACGCCGTCGAGGCCGCCGTCTGTCTGGCCGAGGAGACCGACGGTGAGGTCATCGCCCTGACCATGGGACCCGAGGACTCCGAGGACGGGGTGCGCCGCGCCCTCCAGATGGGCGCCGACTCCGGGATCGTCGTCGCCGACGACGCCCTGGCCGGCGCTGACGTCGTCACCACTGCCCGGGTCCTGGCCGCCGCCATTGAGCGCATCGGCGAGGTGGACCTGATCGTCACCGGCATGGCCTCCCTGGACTCCCTAACCTCGATGCTGCCGGGCGCGCTGGCGGCCGCCCTGCACCTGCCGGCCCTGACGCTGGCCAACCGATTCGAGGTCGACGGCGGGACCGTGACCGCCACCCGCACCGTGGGAACCGTCCGCGAGGTTGTCAGCGCCCCGCTGCCCGCCGTCGTCAGCGTCACCGATCAGGCCAACGAGCCCCGCTACCCCAACTTCGCCGCCATGCGCGCCGCGAAGAAGAAGCCCATCGACTTCTGGGACGCCTCCGAGCTCGGCCTTCAGATCGCCGAGCCGGCCGTCGCCGTCGTCGACGACGAGGCCCGACCCGCCCGTGAGGCCGGCATCATCCGCACCGACGCCGGCGAGGCGGGCCGCGAGCTCGCCGCCTGGCTCGTGGAGAACAAGCTCGTCTGACGGTGAGCCGCAGCGCCAGCCCGTGCCCCTCAGCAGGGGTGCCGGAGCCCGCCGCGTTGTCCCACCCGCCTCATACCACCCGCGAAAGAAGCTGATTCCCATGCTCGATGCCCCCATCCTCGTGCTCGTCGACCTCGAGACCACCGAGACGGAGCCCGCCCCCACCGGCCCCAGCCTGGAGCTGCTCACCGCCGCTCGGGGCCTGACCAGCGGCGACGTCGTCGCCCTGACCCTCCGGCCCCTGGACGATGCGGCCTCCGCGGTCCTGGCCGGCGCCGGAGCCACCCGCCTGCTGACCGCCGACCTGGGCGAGTCCGCCCACCTGCCTGCCACCGCTGCCGATGCCGTCGTAGCGGCCGTGAGCACCGTGGCGCCCGCCGCGGTCCTGGTCGTCTCCGACTACCGCGGCAAGGAGCTCGCCGGGCGGGCCGCCGTCCTGCTTGACTCGGCCTGCGTCTCCGACGTCACCGCCCTGGAAGCCGCCAGTAGTGCGGATGGCTCCGTGCTGCGGGCCTCCAAGCTGGTCCTGTCCGGCTCCTGGTCCACCACCGTCTCCGTGGGCTCGGGCGCCGGCGCCCCGATCGTCGCCGTGCGCCCCGGGATCGCCGAGGTCGCCGCGGCTGAAGGCACGGCACTGGCCGCCGAGCCCCTCGATGTGCCCGTCAGTGCCGAGGCCGCCGCCGTGCGCCTCGTCTCGCGCGAGGCCACCTCCGTCGCTTCCGGCCCCGCCCTGACTGAGGCCCGTACCGTCGTCGTGGGCGGTCGCGGCGTGGACGGCGACTTCGACCTGGTCCGCTCCTTGGCCGAGCCGCTTGACGCCGCCGTCGGCGCCACTCGTGTGGCCTGCGACGAAGGCTGGATCGAGCGCAGCGCCCAGATCGGCCAGACCGGCGAGACGATCTCCCCGCGCCTGTACATCGGGCTCGGTGTCTCCGGCGCTGTCCACCACACCAGCGGCATCCAGGGGGCCGGGACGGTGGTGGCGATCTGCGACGACTCCGAGGCCCCGATTTTCGAGATGGCCGACTTCGGCGTCGTCGGCGACGTCACCGAGGTCGTGCCCCAGCTCGTCGAGGAGCTTGCCAGGCTGCGCGGTTGAGCCGCCAGTGGGCGCGCCGCGCAGCACCGACCGGTCTGGGGGGAGGACGATGACCGCAGGATCGACGAGCCACCCAGAGCCCGCAGAGGGAAAGGCGCTGCGTCCTGCAGCCGAGGAGCGGTGGGCCGATGAGCTGGCTGCTCTGGCTGCAGCAGATGCCGACTCCGGTGCGGAGATCCCCCGGGGATGGCGCCTGTCGCCCCGCTCCGTGCGCACCTTCATCGTCGGGGACGGGGACCTCGGCATCACCCGGAAGTTCTACGGCGACGATCCCCTGATCGACCGGGCGATCGTCACCCTGCTGGGTCGCCAGGGACTCATGCTTATCGGAGAGCCGGGGACCGCGAAGTCCATGCTCTCAGAGCTGCTCGCAGCCGCGATCTGCGGGACCTCGACCCTGACGATCCAGGGCTCGGCGGGCACCACCGAGGACCACGTCCGCTACTCGTGGAACTACGCGCTCCTCATCGCCGAGGGCCCCACGCGCAGAGCCCTGGTGCCCTCACCGGTCTACCAGGCCATGGAGCAGGGCGCCGTCGTGCGCTTCGAGGAGATCACCCGCTGCCCGCCCGAGATCCAGGACACGCTCGTCTCGGTGCTCTCCGAGAAGCAGCTCATGGTCCCAGAACTGGGAGACGGCTTCCGCGTCAGCGCGGCTCAGGGATTCAACGTCATCGCCACTGCTAACCTGCGCGACCGCGGTGTCCACGAGATGTCCTCCGCGCTCAAGCGGCGCTTCAACTTCGAGACGGTCAGGCCCATCGCCGACCGCGCCTTCGAGGCCGAGCTCATCGCCAGCGCCCTGGATACCGAGCTCGGTGAGCAGCGCGCGCCGATGAGCCCGAAGGTGCTCGACCTCCTGGTGACTGTCTTCGCCGACCTGCGCACCGGGACCACCGCCACCGGGACCCCGGTCAAACGTCCCGAGACCGTCATGTCCACCGCCGAGGCCGTCAACGTCGGCGTGGCCGCCTCGTTGAGCGCGCGCTACCTGGGTGACGGTGCGGTGCGGGCCTCCGATATCGCCCGCCAGCTGATGGGGGTGGCCCTCAAGGGCCAGGACGAGGACGCCAAGCGCATGCGGTTCTACATCGACTCGGTGGTGCGCGAGCGCGCCGCCTCCAGCACCGATTGGAAGGACTTCCTGACCGCCTCTCAAGGACTGTGGGAGTGAGCGCGCCGACGACGCAGGTCCCCACCCGGCTCCAGCGCGCCCTGGACTCCCAGCAGCACTGGGGCCGGGCGGGCGTCCACCTCGTCCCGATCCGGCACCACTCGCCGGCCTGCGCGCTGGCCCTGTCGGCGCTCCTGGAGGAGGTGCGTCCCGCCACGGTCCTCATCGAGGGGCCGGTCGAGTACTCCGCCCTCCTGCCCGCCCTCCAGGACCCGGCGACCGTCCCTCCGGTGGCGATGCTCTCCCTGGAGGAGCGCACTGCCTCCTACTATCCGCTGGCCGAGTTCTCCCCGGAGTGGGTCGCTCTGCGGTGGGCGGGGGAGCACGGGTCCGAGGCCGTCTTCATCGACCGCAGCGCCTGTCTTCGAGATGATGACGATCCCCGCGACGATGCCCGCGGCGCTGTCGCCCGCACGCTCCAGGCCGAGCGGTACCTCGCCCGATCGCGCAGCCTGGACGCCCTCGCCCGGCGCCTGGGCTGCCGGGACCATGACGAGGTCTGGGAGCACCTCTTCGAGGACCGCGCCACCGCCGATATACGCAGTTGGCGGGGCTTCTTCTCCGACACGCTGGCCTGGTCCGGGCTGGCCCGCCTCGACACTGAGCGCGAGGTCCTCGACGCCGACGGTACCCACGCCCGCGAGGCCGTCATGACAGCGGCTCTGCGAAACCACCTGCCCGGTACCACCGAGGCGATCAAAACCTCCAGGGACGCCACCACGGCGCCGATCGTCATCGTCACCGGAGGATTCCACACCTTGGCGCTGCTCGACTGCCTCGATGGGACAGAGCACGCCGCCTGGCTGCCCGAACCGCAGCCCCAGCCCGGCGGGCCGGCCTGGCTCATTCGCTACGACTTCGCCTGCCTCGACGCTCTGCGCGGCTACGGCGCCGGCATGCCCTCACCGGGACTGTGGCAGCGCGCCTGGCGGGCCCGCACCGGTTCCAACCCGCCGCCCGATCGCAGCAGCGGCTCGAACACGGCCGTGCGGCAGGCTGCGCAGACCGCCCCCGAATCGGTGAGAGCCGCCCGAGACTTCGCCACCACCGTGCTCCTCGACATCGCCACCGCTCTGCGCGAGCTCGGCGAACCACTGGGGACCGCCCAAGTGCTGGACGCCGTTGAGCAGGCCCTGGGATTAGCCGCTCTGCGCGGGCGCGCCTGGCCCGGCCGCTGCGACCTCATCGACGCCCTCACCAGCTGCCTGGTCAAGGACGACTCCGGCATATCCGGCAACCTGGGGGCAGCCGTCGCCTCCGTCCTGGCCCCCTCCGACGTCGGACAGATCCCCGAGGGCACCACCATTCCACCACTGGTCTCCCAGGTGCGCGACCAGCTGCGCGCCGCGCGCATCATCACCGACGACGCCGTCGAGCACCGCGTCAGCCTCGACACCAGCCGCAGACCGCGCCACCGCGAGCGCCGTGAGCTGCTCGCCCGCCTGCGTTTCGTCGGCTCCGGCTTCGCCCACCAGATCTCGGGGGCCGACCTCGTCGCCGGCACCGGCATGGGCCAGTTCTTCGAGGAATGGGTCTACGCCTGGACCCCCATCGTGGAGGCCGCACTCGTGCGCGCGGCCCAGGAGGCCCCCAATCTCGACGTCCTCGTGCGAACCCGACTGGCCGAACGACTCACCGGTGAGCTCGACGCCGACACCCTGGCCACCCTGGTCAGTGAGCTAGCGGTCATGGGGCTCGACACCGAGGCCGGCGAAGTCTGCGACCGCCTGGAGGACCGTCTCGGTCGGCTCAGCGACCTGAGTGAGCTCGTCGAGGCCCTGCACCGGTTGACGGGGCTGATCGAGTCCACCTCTCGTCTACGCCTAGACCACGCCGTGCCCCGAATTCGTGCCATGGTGCGCCGAGGCGTCGCCATGGTCGCCCGTCTCGTCCCGGACCTGGCAGGTCTGGAGGATCAGGAGGCCGAGGCGGCCGTCGACGCCCTCATCTCGGTGCGTGATCTCCTTGTCCGGCTGACGGCTTGCGACCACCGCGGCAGCGGTGACGATGGCGGCAAGGGGCCGCACGCCGGCCTCGGCGCGGTGATGCGTGAGATCGAGGCCCTTCGCCTCAGCCGTGACGCCGCCGCGGTGCTGGTCGGCTGCGCCACCGGTGTCGCAGCATCCGCCGGGGCGCTGACCGGGCAGGAGACGAGGAGCGCCGTCGTCGCCCATCTCGCGGTGGGGGCGGATCCGACGCGGGCGGCGGACTTCATCGTGGGACTGGTGCGCACCTCCCCGGATGTGCTCCTGCACTGCCCAGACACCGTCGAGGCCGTCACCACTGCTCTCACGGCGCTGGACGACCAGGCCTTCGTCGCCGTCCTGCCGGACCTGCGTCGCGCCTTCACGACGCTTCGCCCCATCGAGACCCACCGCCTGGCCAGCACGGTGGCCGGGCTCGTGGGAACCAGCGCCGCCAACCTCGACGTCGTCTGGAGCGTCGACCCCGCTCAGGCCGCCCTGGGAGCCCAGGTCGAACGGGATCTGGTCGCCTCGCTGGTGCGCGACGGACTGGGGCAGTGGGCGCGATGACGAGCAGCGCGCCGTCGAACCGTCCCGGCTCCTGGACGGGGACGGACCGGGAGCTGGCGGCACGCCGCTGGCGCATGGTCCTGGGGCGCTACGCCGAGCCGGCTCTGCCGCGCAGCCAACAGGACGCTGAGCTTGATGAGACGCTGGGCTACGTCTACGACCGCGAGTACACCGGCCGCGGACACCGCCTGGGCCGTGGCGGTGGAGGCGGTGACGATCGGGCGCGCGGCGGACCAGGCCCCTCGGTCCTGCGGGCGGTCGACTGGCTCGACGGTGCCCGCCGGCTCTTCCCCGCCTCCACCCTGGAGCGTCTGGAGAGCGACGCCATGACCCGCTACGGGCTCACTGAACTGCTCGCGGACCCGGCCGCCGTCGACTCCATCGACACCAGTGCCGAGTTGGGGGCCGCCCTGCTGCGTATCAAGGGAAAGATCCCGCCCCGGCTCTCCGACGGGCTGCGGGCCCTTATTTCCCGGGTCGTCGCCGACATCATGGAACGGCTGCGCCGCCCCGTGACAACCGCCCTGAGCGGCTCCCGGCGGCGCAGTAGCGCCAGTCCCCATGCCTTAGCGTGCAATTTCGATTGGCGTCGCACCATCACCGCCAACCTGGGCAACGTGGACCCCGAGACCGGCCGCATGATTGTTGAGGACGTGCGCTTCATGGCGCGCCACAGGAGACGTCACCTGACCTGGGACGTCATCATCCTGGTGGACCAGTCCGCCTCCATGGCCTCCTGCCTGCTTCACAGCGCGGTAATGGCCTCGATCCTCGCGGGCCTTCCCGGTCTGTCCGTGCGCCTGGCCGTCTTCGACACCACCGTCGTCGACCTCAGCCACCTGGTTGACGATCCCGTCGAGGTCCTCATGACCAGTCAGCTGGGAGGCGGAACAGACATCGCCAACGCCGTCGGATACGCCGCCGAAGCGGTTACCAGCCCCAGCCGCACCATCGTGACGGTCATCAGCGACTTCCAGGAGGGCGGATCGGTGTCCACCCTCGTGAAACGAGTGCATGACCTGGTCGCGCAGGGCATCACCGTGCTGGGGCTGGCATCTCTGGGCGACGAGGGCCGCGTCTGGTACGACCACGACGTCGCCGAACGGCTCTCCGAGGTCGGAATGAGGATCGCCGCCATGACCCCGGACCGCTTCGCCACCTGGCTGGCGGAGGCGACCGCATGAACGTGCGGCGCGGCCCCGCTCGGCTCTCCTCCGACGGCCCCAGTTCCCCGGAGCGGCCCGAGCCCGCTGGACAATCCCCCTATGCGGCCTTCGCGGTCTACGGTGCGCTCGACGACGTCGCCCTGGCTGCCCTGGGCAACCGGGGCCTGCTGCGTCGCGGGCGCGCCGAGCTGGCGGCCGGACGCGTCGAGTCCGAAAGAGGCCCCGCAGACGACGGCGCAGCCCCGCATCCAGCGCCGGAGACGCTCACCATCCAGGTCGGCCGGCCGCCGATCCCGGTTACCCTGACGGCCGCCGGACCCCAGGATGCGCGCTGTCCCTGCCCCGTGGCCGGCATCTGCCTGCACGTCCTGGCCGCCTGCCTGTGGATGCGAGAGGCCGTCAACCGCGGCGGGACCGCCGAGGATAGCGGCGCCACCGAGGTGACCACGGGACCCACCCCGTCTCAGGTGCGGCCCAGGCCGCCCGAGGCGCCTGCCCATGAGAGCGGAAGCGACCCGGTCCTGGAGGAGGTGCTCGCCTGGGAGCCCGCCTGCGTCGAGAAGTCTCTAGGCGCAGAGGCCCGGCGGCGCGTGCAGGCGTCCCTGGCCGGCCTCGACCCGGCCCGGCTCGCCGCCGGCACCGAGGTGACCAGTGCGCCCGGGCGCCTGAGCATCACCTGGCCGGGCGCACCCGAGGTCGTCGTGATCGCTGGGCTGGGACCACGGGGCATGATCGTCTCAGGGCGCCACTCGCCGACGGCCAACGCGGCCTGGCGCCTCCAGTCCGTCATACGGCTCTTCGCCCGAGCGGGCCGCCCTTGGCCGTGGCCGGATGAGACGACCACCCTCAGCGACCGCCAGCGCGGTGCCCTCTCAACGGTCGCAACCGTCATCGAGACCATCGTCTCCGCAGGGATCTCACACGCCGGCCCCCGCAGCGCCGCCGACCTCGAGCGCCTCGCCCAGGTCAGCCGCCTGGAGGGGCTGCCCCGGCTATCCCGGCTGCTGACCTCCGCCGCCGGGAGGCTCCGAGCGCTTGCCGAGCACGACGACGCCGTCGACGAGGCCACCGTCCTCAGCGCCCTGGCCGCCGCCTGGTCCCTGACCCAGGCGCTCACAGCCGTCACCGACCCACCCGGCCCCGCTCTCATCGGGCCGGCCGACACCGAGACGGCCGAGACCGGCCTGCTGCTACCACTGAGCGCCACCTGGTGGACGACCCCCTCGGGAAGCCGAGGACTGACCATCAGGCTCTGGGATCTGGACAACGGCCGACCGGAGGCGGTCACCACCGGACGAGCCGCCGGGGTCGATGCGGCCTTCCGCTACTCCGAGGACGCGATCCTCCTGTGGGGCGCCTCGGTGAAGAACATCCTGTCTGGACCCTTGCGCCTGACGGGCGCCGCGCGCCGGCCCGACGGCGCCCTGGCCCCCTCCAGCCGCACTGCCGTCACCCGCCGCAGCGGAGAGGCCGGTTACGACGACGTCGACCTGGAAGCCGTGGCCGAACGTCTTCAACAGGTCGGCTCCGGGCCGGAAGCCGCCCGCTTCGAAGCCCCCGTGGCCCGGGTCCGTCTGATCATGGTCGCCAAGGACGGCCTGGGACCGATCGACATCGACGAGGTCCACCAGCGCTACCTGTGGCCGGTGACCAGCACCGATGGGCACAGGCGTCTGCTGACCATGGAGGTCGGCGGTCGGGAGATGCAGATGGTCTCCGACGTGCTGTCCCGCGAGCTTCAGGTGCACGCCATCACCGTCGAGGGCGACCGCCCGGCTGGTGTCTTCGTGCGCGAGCACGGCCGGATCTGCCTTCTGGCGACAACCTTCCCCCCTTCACGCAGCGCCTCCAACCGGGAGTACCGTCGGCTGCGCCGACGCACGGAGCAGATGCACAGCCGGATGCGCACCCAAGCACCGGAAAAGAACAGGACGGACCAGACGCCGATGCGGGCGCTGGCCCAGGACGTGCACGAGGCGCTCACTGCGCTCGCGGCCTCCGGGACGACACGTCCCACAGGCATGGTGGCGCACGTGCTGCGCACGCGCGCTCGCATGGCCGATGACCTCCAACTCACCACCCTGGCGGCCGCGCTCGCCGAGGTGGACAACCGGCCGAGCCCCGGTGCCGTACTGCGGGCCTGCGCCGTCGTCGACCGGCTCGACGCCTTGACGCGCTGATACCACTGAGCGCGCTGATGTCACCAGTCCCACTGGTGCCGCTCGCCGGAGCCGGGGGAGTGCTCCCCCGGGTATCGGGGCTGACGGGGAGCACGCGGCTCGCTAACCTCCGAGTGTCTCCGTGAATCGGTGCGGAGGGGGACGACGAGCGAGATCACCTCGCAGGAACCGTCTCGGCGCGATGCCGAATAGCAGAGAAGAACCAGGGGGCACAACAATGTTCGCACTCGCATCCTCGGCACGCAGGCTTGTCTCCCGGGCCCTGGAACCGCTGAAGAATGCGGGGCAGGACATGCACCGGCGCGCGGTCGACTACGTCATTTCCGGCGAAGACCCGCAGATCCTGGACGCCATCGGCTCCTGCCCGGCCGGTTCCGGGACCAGCCCGGCGAGCACGCAGGTCACCTCCTGGAGCTCGGTGCTTCAGGACCTCAGGCAGGAGGACGAGGCCCCGGCGACCTCCGGAACTGGACGGCGAGACAGCTTGTACAGCAGCAATGCCCTGACCACCGAGCAGTGGGGGCGACTTGGACGCCTACTGGAGGCGATCGATCAAGCCGGCTCGCAGAAGGAGAGTCCGGCGCTCACCATGTTCCCGGCCTGGTTATCCCAGTTGACCGCAGACATGCTCAGCTGCTCCGCCATCGCACGCGAGCACGACCCGAGGGCGCGCCGAGTCCTGGACGAGCCGTTGTCGAGCGCCTCGGTGATGGCCGCCATGCGGCCCGGATGGGACATCTCGCGCCTCATGGCCCTCCTCGATGACGGCGGCCTCGGCCCCGAGGACCTTCCCGCCGCGATCTTCCTCCTCGCCTTCGCCGAGAGCGGGGGAGCCAGGCGCGACTGGTTCACCTCCCACCGTCTCCTGCCTGTGGCCCTGCCCGGAGTACTGGACTATCTCACCGAGCACGCCCGTGAGCTGCCCACGGAGCTGATGGACCAGCTGAGCCTTGAAGAACGAGCCTGGGTGCTGGCCTGCGCCAGGGCCGATGCGCCGTGGGCACTCGCCGGAGCCCACCTGGTCGGCGCACTCGCCGTCGGCTCATCCAAGAGGCTGCGCAAGGAGGCTATCGACATCCTGAAGGGCCTGGAAGCATCAACGTGCCGTCAGGTACTGGCACCGGCACTGGCCACGGCGCGGCCGTCCCACGCCGCAGAGCTGGAGGACTTCCTGTTGACCGTCGAGGGCGGAGAGGAACTGCTCGCTCAGGCGGCCGGCTCCAACAAGCGGCTGGGCGACATGATGGCCCGCAGGCAGGCCAACCGGGCGATCCTCGATACCGACGCCACTGGCGGGAGTACCGGTGAGGGCGATGGTGACTCCCAGGACGAGGAGCTGATCGAGCTCGCGCCCCTGCCCGTGATCGACCCGAATGCGGCCGTTGCCGAGCCCGCTGAGCTGCGCCGAGTCGTCGAGCAGGTCATACGGCGCTCGGACTCCTGGGGCGCCAGGGCTGACCGGGCCTCGCAGTCCGCGCTTGAGAAACTGGTGGCGGTGGCCGAGGGAAGGAAGCGGAAGCTTCCGATCTTCATGCGCCACCGGTTCGGGGATATGTGGTGGATCATCGACTGCGCCCCGCACCTGAGCCCCGCCCATGTTCTGCGCCTTATCCGCGCCCACGCTCTTGAGCCCTACTTCCTCGCTGTGCGCTACTGCGTGGAGTGCGATATCGACCCGCGAGTGCTCCTGCGCCTGATCGACAACCTCGGCCTGAGCGACCACGAAGTCGATGAGGCCATCGAGGAAATGTCCGCCGCCATTGTCTCCGGAACGCCTCCGCGGCTGGCGTGGCCATGGTGCGCCGAACATCCCGAGCTGCTGCGCGATGCCCTCGACGACCCGGCTCGCATCACCGATGCCTTGAAGATCCTGGCCCAGTTCCCCCGCATCCCGGCCGAGCTCAGGATCCCTGTCGGCGCGATCGCCCTCGGGTCCTCGAAGGTCAACCGGCCCCTGGCGCAACAGGCCCTGCGCACCTACCCGCGGGCGCACGAGCTGGCCGAACAGTCCCTGACATCGAAGTCCCAGGAGGTGCGGTCCTGGGCGGCGGACTGGATCCGCTCCCTGGCTGATCCCGCCTCCATCGAACCCCTGCGGACCGCGCTACTCAAGGAGAAGAAACCCGTACCCCGAGCGGCGCTCCTGGCGGCGCTGCGCGACTGCGGCGCCGACATGGACGAGTTCCTCTCCCCGTCGGTCCTGAGTGCCGAGGCCGCCGAGGGCCTCAAGGCCAAGAGAGCCCCGTCGCTGCGATGGTTCCACATGGGCTCCCTGCCGGCAGTGCGCTGGAGGGACGGCTCCGACGTCGAGCCGCAGATCATCCAGTGGTGGGTCACGATCGCCGAGAAGCTGAAGAACCCCGACGGCAGGGGGCCGATCGACTTCTACCTCTCCCTGCTGGAGCCGGGCGACGCCGCCGTCCTAGCCGCCCACGTCACCCGTGCCTGGGCGGCCCAGGACACCCGTCACCCCGCGGTGGAGGACAGCCGGGAACACGCGGACAAGGTGGGGCGGCAGGAGCACGACCGGGCGCAGGCCTGGCTGCGACGGTGCCGGCAGAGCGCCGCTCAGGCGCGCTTCCTCAAGGAGGCCGAGGAGGAGGCGGCAGTGCCGCTGGAGGCGCGGATCGCCGCCGCCTTCGCACGCCACCAGCGCGAGTACCTGGGATCGGCCGTGGCCAGCAAGGGCCTGCTCGCCTTCTCGGTGCGTATGGACGGCGGGGAGCTGGCGGCCTTCGTGCGCGCCTTCATGCGGGACAACCCCGGTCGGCGCGCCCAGTTCGACGCGCTGATCCACTGCCTGTACGCCCACTCCAGCAACGAGACGCTGCATGTGCTTCTGAGCATCGCGCGGCGGCACAAGATGCGGGGCATTCAGGCCACCGCAGGCGACCTCGCCAGGGCGGTTGCCGAGGAGCGCGGATGGAGCGATGACGAGCTCGCCGACCGGACCGTACCGACGGCAGGATTCGACGACGACGGCCTCCTGCACCTGTCCTACGGGATCCGGGAGTTGACCGGGCGCCTGACCCCTGAGCTCAAGATCGCGCTGTCCGACGCCGACGGAAAGACCTACGCCTCCCTGCCCGCCGCCCGGGTGGGTGAGGACGAGGAGCTCGTCAAGGTCGCCAAGAAGCAGCTGACGGCCGCCCGCAAGGAGGCCAAGGCTGTCCTGACCCTCCAGAAGGGGCGCCTGTACGAGGCCATGTGCGCGGGACGGACCTGGAAAGGGGCCCGGTGGCGCGAGTCGCTGGCGGCCCACCCTCTCATGAGGCAGCTCTGCACCCGCCTCATCTGGGCGGTGATCCGCGCCGACAACGTCGCGTCCACAACATTCCGGCTCACCGAGGACGGCGCCCTCATCGGCGTCGATGACTCCACGATCGATCTTCCCGACGACGCCGACGTCGCGCTCGCCCACGGAACCATGCTCAGCCAGAGTCAGTGCAGCGCCTGGCGCGAGCACCTGGCCGACTACGAGGTGACGCCCCTGTTCGATCAGTTGACGGCCACCGCCCCCGAGATCGAGCCCGGGCAGAAGGCCTTCACCGACCTGGAGGGGCATCTCACGGACACTTTCGCGTTCCGTACGACGGCGACCAAACGCGGCTACGAGCGCGGCGCCCCGGTGGACGGCAGCTGGTTCGACGACTACGTCAAGGAGTTCACTTCGGCCGGGCTGAGCGCCACCATCCGGTTCACCGGCTCCAACCTGCCCGAGGACAAGATCACCTGCGCCACCCGAGACCTCACCTTCAGGAGCGGGTACCGGACGCTCTCACTGTCCTCGGTGCCCCCGGTACTGCTGGCCGAGTGCTACGCGGACTACGCGGCCCTCGCCGCGCTGGGGGCATTCGACCCGAACTGGGAGAACAAAACCAGGTTGATCTGATCGTGTTCGAGGGCATGGTTTGGGGCGGGAAGGATCCAGGTCCTTCCCGCCCCGAGTGCTATGGGCGCTCGGCCGCTTCCCAGCCGTCCCCGAGGTCCTGGAGCCGGCCTCACGATTCTCGACGACGTCTCGCGCCCGCCCGCCGCCCGCAAGAGTGAGGACAGCCGAGGACAACTGAGGACAGCGAGCTGGGCCAGGCGCTGTCCGACTCCGACCCGCAAGGAGGCGGCCGCTGTCGTCAAGGTCCGGAGCGGGCGTCTGTACGAGGCCATATGCATGGGGCGCACCTGGCCGGTTCCGCTGCGGCGAGTGCTGTTCGCCAGCCACCGCTGGCCGGGTTTCCGGTGGCTCGCATGGCCTAGATGGCCCACCGCCGGGATGAGGGAGCGCGAAACGGTGAGCCCGCTGCCGTTCGGCTTGACGGTACCTCCCCTCTGTGTCATTGTATTAGTGCAGTAATACAGACGGTCTGACGAGGTCGCCTGTGCTGCGCTCATGAGCAGTACCCGTACCCGACCACTAGGAGAGCCATGGATCTCGACGACTCCCGTCCGATCTGGGTTCAGCTGGCCGACGTCTTCCGCCGCCGGATCGTCTCCGGCCAGTGGCCCCCGGGCACCAAGGTTCCCAGCGTGCGCGAGCTCGCCGCAGACACCGGTGTCAACCCCAACACCGTCCAGCGGGCGCTGGGCGCGCTGGACCGCGAGGGGCTCACCGCGGCAGAACGGACTGCCGGGCGCTTCGTCACCACCAGGAAAAGCGTCATCAACTCCGTTCGCCGGAACCTGGCCTCCGGGGCCACGGACGCCTACATCGACACCCTCACCGCCATCGGCATGGACCTGGACCAGACCACGGCGCTCCTCACCGAGCGCTGGTGGGCCCCGGACCGCCAGGACCGTTAGACAACAGGAGATGCGTCATGAGCGCACAGACCCTCAGCACAACCACCACTATCCCCTCCCTCGACGGCGCCGCACCGCTGGTCGTCGTCGAGAACCTCACCAAGACCTTCCGGGGCCTGCCCGCGCTGGACGGGCTGAGTCTCGAGCTGCCTCCCGGGCGGATCATCGGCCTCATGGGCTCCAACGGCTCGGGCAAGACCACCCTGC
>ERZ772960.2068-NODE-2068-length-15060-cov-8.372809_pt1 | contig 15060 bp, 16 predicted proteins | sample MGYA00580678_ERZ772960 | MGnify/ENA primary metagenome ERZ772960 (study PRJEB29015, sample SAMEA2737930) | human oral metagenome | biome: human oral; feature: human-associated habitat; material: dental | place: China | collected 2059 ... | reverse complement strand
GCGCATGCTCAAGGTCTTTAAGACCGTCGTATAAATACTGCCAATTCCAACGGCGTTTTTCGATAAAAGAGGGGAATTTATCAAGCTGTGCGCAGCCTATTGCCGCCTGCATATCGGTTGCTTTTAAGTTATATCCAAAGTGGCTATATACGTATTTATGGTCATACCCGAACGGCAATAACCCATACTGCTGATCAAATCGGTGTCCGCAGCGGTTATCTTGCCCTGCGGCGCAAGTACAGTCACGCCCCCAGTCGCGCATTGAACGGATAATTTTGTGCAGCAAGGGATTTGAGGTATACACAGCGCCGCCTTCTCCCATTGTCATGTGGTGCGGCGGATAAAAACTGCTGGTACCGATATCACCGACAGTCCCAGTGTATTTCTGTTCACCATCGATAGTGTATACGGAGCCTAACGCATCACAGTTATCTTCTATAAGCCAGAGATTATATTTTTTACAAAAAGCCCGCACAGCCTGCAAATCAAAGGGATTACCCAATGTATGCGCAATCATCACTGCTTTTGTTTTAGGCGACACGGCTTTTTCCAATTGCGTTACATCGATATTATACTGCGGAATCGTTACATCAACAAAAACAGGAATTGCGCCATATTGAATAATCGGTGTAACGGTAGTTGGAAAACCGCACGCAACGGTAATAACCTCGTCACCGCGTTGTATCTGCCGTTCATTCAACAGCGGCGATGTCAATGTCATAAAGGCAAGTAAATTTGCCGAAGAGCCTGAATTTACTAAAGAACAATACCCAACTTGTAAATAACCGGCTAATTTCTTTTCAAACTTCTCTGTATACCGTCCCGCCGTAAGCCAAAATTCCAAAGCGCTATCTACGAGATTTAATAGCTCATGCTCATCGAATACGCGGCTTGCATAAGGTATTCTGTCACCATCTTTATAAGCAGGATTCTGCATATAACGGGCATAATATTCTTTTACTGCGTTAAGCATACTATCGTGAGCTTCACTTTGTGTCATATTTTCAAACATTGTATTGCTCATATTATATATCTTCCCTAAATAAGTTATTTGTCTTATATTTTAATTTATTGGGGTCTTGTAAAACCTCTAATAATTTCTTGTAAGAATGTTGATACGGTAAATTAGCACTGGATCCCACAATTCTACAAAAATAGTCATAATTCGGATAAAAGCTTCTCATATAATTAAAAGTAAATAAAAGCTGTTTACAGGCTCGTGATAAATCTTTCCCTTTTAGTTCGATCAGGAAAAAACGATCATCATCAATACATAAGCCGTAATCGCATTTCTTTACATCATTTGAAGTTATCAAGCCGCCATCTATCCGCACTCCACAAGCTTCTTTTCCATTTTTATTTTTAGCAACATACTTTGACTTAGATTTTTGATCTGTAAAAACAAATAAAGCTCTTCTATCAGGACCTGCTATAACACACCCCCTCAATGTTTCATCAAGATTCATCAGCATACTCCAGAACATACAATTCATCATATATAGTATTTATCTGAGAAGCACAATTATCAATAATAGTTGTATCTATGATTTTCGATTCATCATCCATAATATTTTTTACATAGCCGTCTTCCAAACTATAGGCAACAACATCAGTGTAATCCAATAAACAGTTGTCAGAAATACTCTTAGTCCTTTTTCCCATTGTTTGCAATTTCTTTGCATATATGTAATTATTTATTGCACTTAAAATATAAGGCGAATGTGTAGCAATGATAAGAACGTTATCTTCATTTTTATTCGAATTGATAAGTAAGTCATTCAAAATAGTAACTTGTGATGTAGGAAATAAGTTTTGCTCAGGTTCCTCAACGATATTGATAAAACAAGAATTAATATATGGTTTTAATATATCTTTTAATTTGCCACTTACATTCTGCGGAATCATTTTAGAAATCCCGGACATAAAAAACGTCTTCAGAAGACTTTCCATAGCCGAGCCATCTTTTATGTTCAATTTATCTTTTATAACCGGAAAAAGGGCATCTTTTTCGTATTTGCTCAATTGCGTTAATTTCGATAGAACATCTTCATTTACACTATCAGAAAGATAATTGGTAACAATCGATAAGGGGACCAATGACTGTAATCCGCTCGAAGCCTCTGATAATGAAACAATAGCACTCGTTTTCTTTTCTTTTATAAATATACGCATTTGAGGCTTCGAAAAAAACACCGTATGATATGGTAAATGCAGTTCAAAATACTCCGGCAAATAAGTTTTTTTTGCCGAATCCAATTCCCCAATAATATTTTGCAACATAATTGGAATACGTTGTATTTTTTCAGCATCTTCTAATACAGCCAGTAAATTGCGTTCCGATGGTATATACATAATTTTAGGGCGCACATAGGTCTCGGCATTTCGTTTTTGGACATGAAAAGAATTTTGTGCCTGAATATAGGTAAATGAATATTCAGTACCAAGAAACGCTAATTCTGTTGTTTGTGTAAAATAGTCTTGAAGTTTCTGGTTTTTGCACAGATCAATAAAATGCTCTGCCGTAAAAGAATCAATTTGATAGTCACCTCTAACACAAGCTTTTTCAAGCCATAAAAAAGTTGCAATTAATTTTATTATCGTACTTTTGCCAGAGCCTTGTTCACCAATAAATACAGACAGCCTTTGTATTTCAAAGAAACCGTCTTCCGAATCGGTATATCCTTCTTTTATAGGACCAAAATTCTTTATACGGATTTTATTGTTATGCATTACACATCCTCAATTCAATACGGTTTTTAATGAAGCTGAAACAGATACATTTATAAACTCAAGATTAAAATCTGTTAGAATATTTCCTCGTCAAAATATTCTTTAATTTGTTTGTCGGTTATTTCTCCGGCAGAGCTGCTACTTTCTAGGCTCTTTTCCCATTCAACAACCTTATCAACTGCCGTTTTGATGGACCAATGAGGATGCCATTTCAAAACGTTTTTTGCTTTTGTGTTATCCAGTTTTAGAAAGTTCGCTTCGTGAGGCCCATGTTCTGTTTCAGTTTTCCACTGCGCGCCATTTCCCCAAGCCGTGCAAAACAGAGCCGCAAGCTCACCGGTTGTTACGCAGCTTTCATCATCGGGACCAAAATTATAGGCTCCTTGTAACGCCCTATTCTCGTACTGAGCTTGCGCTAAAAGCAAATAGCCGGACAAGCACTCGAGAACATGCTGATATGGACGAGTTGAATGAGGATTCCTCAAAACAATAATCCGCCCGTCTTTTACAGCTCGAATGCAATCGGGAATAATTCTATCTTCCGCATAGTCCCCACCGCCTATGACATTTCCGCTCCGTGCTGTACTGATTGCAGAAGCAGCTTCGCCGGTAAAAAAAGAATTTTTGTAACTATATGTTACCAATTCGCTGCAGCTCTTACTATTTGAATACGGATCAAAACCGCAAAGATTTTCGTTTTCTCGATATCCCCAACACCACTCTTTATTTTCATACACTTTATCGGTAGTGATATTCACAAATGATCTTACCGATGCACACTGACGAACAGCTTCCAATATATTCACCGTTCCCATAACATTCGTACTATAGGTTTCCACCGGCTGTCTATATGAAAGGCGCACAAGCGGCTGGGCAGCAAGATGAAAGACTACATCAGGCCAAGCCTTTGTAACCGCTTGTATAAGAGCATCTTTATCACGTATATCACTTTCAATTGAATTGATATGCTTTACCGAATCGGTCGCATCAAACAACGATTGTGTCGCAGGAGGAAGCGCATAACCGGTAACATGGGCACCTGCAGCAAGTAATATGCGGATGAGCCATGTTCCCTTAAAACCGGTATGACCGGTAATAAATACTTTTTTGTTCTTATAAAATGAAAGCATCGCTATTTCCAAACCTTCCATGGAGGATTCCCGCTTGCCCACAACGCATTTAGCTCCTGCTTTTGTTTTAAGGTATCCATCGGCTTCCAAAAGCCATTATGTTTATACGCATTTAATTGATTATCTTTCGCTAAATTCTCTAACGGATCTCGCTCAAAAATAGTAGGATCGCCGTTTTTGATATAGTCAAATACTTCAGGCTGGCACACAAAAAAGCCGCCGTTTATCCAGCTGCCATCACCGGCGGGTTTTTCACGAAATTCAATAATGGCATTCTCATTATTGATACTCAAAGCCCCGAATTTTCCATCCGGCAACACAGCTGTCAAGGTTGCTAACTTTTTGCTTTCCTTATGAAAGGCAATCAGCTTGGAAATATCAATATCACTCACACCATCACCATACGTCAACATAAACGGTTCGTTACCTATATACTTTTGAACCCGCTTAATACGTCCACCGGTCATTGTTTCAAGACCGGTATCTACCAACGTTATTTTCCACGGTTCCGATGCTGAATTGTGATACGTTATTTCATTTGAACGCAAATCAACCGTTATATCGCTCGAATGCATATAATAATGATAAAAATAATCTTTAATATAATAAGATTTATAACCACAGCAGATAATAAAATCATCAAAGCCGTATGATGAATATATCTTCATAATATGCCATAAAATTGGTTTTCCGCCTATTTCAACCATAGGCTTCGGCTTGAGTTCTGTTTCTTCAGAAAGACGAGTTCCAAGCCCACCTGCTAAAATAATCGTTTTCATTTTATCTCCTAGCCCTTATTTTTGAACAGCAGTCGTAACAATGCGTTACGAACAAATTATAAATCCTAATGGACCTGCGCAGCCTCATCGTTTCTATTAATGCAAGCGATTTTTGCCGGTATCATCCAGGCATTCATCAATAACTCACGGCCATCCTATCTATTTTGTTTCTAATTTCAACACAAGCATTCTTCTGAAAATTTACTCTTCGTCCCATTTTTGTATTTGATTTTTTTTAACGAAATACGCATTTCCAGCTAGCAAAGCCATAGGCAAATCAGATTTTGAATCGGAGTAGAAATTTTCAATTTCTATTTTTCCAAATTTTTCTTTAAATAAAATCGGCTTAACAGTTCCATAACAGTTTTCACCTAGAATATTCCCCGTCTTTTGGTCCATATTTGTGGCTATTAAATTATTTATACCAATTTTTTTACATATTGGGCGAAGCAAAAAATCAGGAGATGCGCTTATAATGCAATCATCTGAAGCCTGCATCTCTTTGTACCATCCTTTAATTTTATTTTCATTCTCAATCCAAAAAGAGAGAATACAAGCATCTATATCCTTTATTCCTTGTAAAAATTTAAAAAACAATTTCTTAAATTCTTTTTTATCAACAAATTTAAATATATATAAAAACAGACCGCTAACTTGCAAAGGAAAAAAGCGAATAAGCTTTATATCATTTTTTAAACAGAAAAGCCAAAAATTGATTGAACTGTCTCCATCATAAATCGTTCCGTCAAAATCAAATACATTCATAATAGATATATAATTCCAAACAACATACATAAAAACAACAAACAAAAAGCCATTATCTTTTTATCTGCAAAAACAACTTCAACAGGATCTCCATCATAGGAACTTTCGATATCAAGACTATATTGCATAAATATAATAATAACCACAGGCACAGTCAAAATCATATATGGATTAGGGTACTCCTTAGCCCACAGAGCATAAAACACACAGGTCATACCCAAACACAGATACATAAATTTATCAAGAAAGTTTAATGTATACTTTTGCAAAACCGAACGAGTAGCGCCATCTATACCACCCTCAACCATTTTGATTTCATTTCTACGCTTCCCTAGACCTAAATAAAAAGCAGCTGAAACAATCGTCAAATATAACCATGAAGAAACAAAGGTTCCAGCAAGAATGGCACCAAACATAACCCTAATCAAAAAACCTGCTGTTAGAATAGTGATATCTATAATTGGAATATTTTTAAGTCCCAAACTATATGCTAAATTCAAAATAAAATATAGCAATAAATTGAACAAAGCAAAAAAACTGACATGATGAAATACAATTAGATAAGAAAGCAATCCTATAGAAATAAAAAAACAACATACAGCATACACAAAACCCTCTGCTATCGAAATTTTTCCGCTTGCAAAAGGTCTGTTTTTTTTAGTTGGATGAAGTTTATCTTTTTCTACATCCTTAGCATCATTTATTATATATATTGTTGAAGCAATAAGGCTAAACGAAATAAAACCAATTAAAACATATAGTATTCTCTGCCCCCCCCCTTCATCCCGCATAAATATAAGCGGAACAAAAACAAGAAAATTTTTTATACAGTGTTTTAGACGAAGGAGCTTTAATATATTTCTAAATTTCCCCATTTAAATCTTACCGTCTCTCCTTTTCGTTTCCGAATACATCCTATATGCATCTATTAACATATCATCATCACTATATTTAGGCTGCCAATCCAAATCTTTTTTAGTTTGCGAAATATCAAGAATGTACTCCTCATCGGCTATCATAAATTGTTCGGGATACATAATCGTTAGTCCTATTTTATCAAAAAGAGCAAGTATTAGTTTTACAAAACCTCCCGGCGTATGAATAACAGATGAAGAAGAGCCTGCATACTGTATAACCTTTTCTAAAAGAATCGTAATATTAGGCGGAGATTCCGATCCGAGATTATACTCCTTATTAGGGATATCTTTTTCAAGAGCACAAATAATTGCTGAAACACAATCAAAGACCGAAATCATTTGATAATGATTTTTACCACTTCCGATCGTAGGCACAGGAAGACCTAAATCAATCAGTTTAAATAGCTTAACAAGGATACCAAACCGTCCAGGTCCAATAATCATTCTAGGTCTAAAAATCGTTATATTTATCCCTTTTTTGCGAAATTCACGGCAAATATCTTCACAGGCTTTTTTACTTTGTCCGTAAGGACCAAAAGGATTCTGCGGATGATTTATATCAACCGGAAGATATTGAGGCTTGCCGTATGTCATATCCGTTGTAAACATAATATAGCTAAGACATTTTCTTTCATACATTGCCTCTAGGATATTTTGAGTTCCTGTAGTATTGGTATCAAAAAAATAATCATGGCGATTTTGGGGTACTCTGTTGTGATACTGATTCGCAGCCAAATTTATAACAGTATCGCACGAAGCAAATGAAAGATTTTCTATTTGTCGTTTATCACGAATATCGACATGAACATAGTCAGCCTTCTCATTTATTTGGCTATCCAGAACTTCATGAATATCACAAACGGTTACCGATTCATTCCTGTTTAACAGTTCATTTGCAAGATAGCGCCCAACAAAACCATTACCACCAAAGATATAATACATTTAATTTCCTTAACTTCTTGAAATAAGAACAACACCAATACAGATAACTGCAATCCCCGCAATACGAACCGGCGAAAGAGATTCTTGAAAAAACAAGTAACCGGCAACTGCCGAAAGCACATATCCTATACTGAGGAACGGATATGCAAAACTGACTTGAACCTTTGAAAGAACAGACATCCAAAGAATAATACTTACTGCATAACAAAACATTGCAATCCAAAGCCATATATTGCTTGCTAAAAGCCCTATATTGTAAGCCATTCGAAGCATGTTCATTTCACCGACTTGAAGCATTCCTTTTCTAATAAACAGTTGGGCACAGCAGTTAAGACAAACACTTAATAAAATAATACCTATATCCATTTTACTAATCCCTTTACAAAGCATAAGTATTTTTGATATTTTTCAACACCCACTACTTCAACACCACACCGTACTCATCGATATATCTGATTAAATCCTTGTGGCTTAATTTAGAATAAGCAATCAACATACCCCGACGCTTGCGTCGGGGTACAATACTCAACGTTTCGCATTGTATGTTCTCATAAAGTAGTTGCAGTCGGCTTTCATACCCTCATGTTAGACGCAGAGCGTTCGTCAAAACTATACATCCGTGTATAGTTTTGACTGCAAGTTGCGGCTCTGCCACAACATTGCTACTGCGTGGAACAACCGCCATCCATGGTGGTAGATGAACGGCGGGTATTAAACCTTCTACACGAATGAAATCTTAGTTGTTATTAATTTCTATAACTAGCCGTATTAATCAGTTTTTCTGCCGTGGCAGCAATCTTCATGTATAACATCATAAATTTATCCCATGAGGCATACAGCGCATTAAGCCCATGCACAATATCCTCCGGCCGATCGGGATACTCATGTGCAAAGTTATTTCTCAACGAACGGAAATACTGCCAATCTGCTGCCGAAGTTAAAACGCCAAGCTTTTCAAGTCGATTCAAAATATCTATAAACGGATGCGCGCTTGTATCACTTTCCAACAAAGCATATACCGCTGGGATTAACCGCAAACCGATACAATCCTGCAATTTCGCAAACCGATAAAGAAATTGATCCAAGACAGCGGTCTGTTCATCGGACAAAGCATTCAGCGCTTCTTCCGTAAGCGGAAACAAAGGCTCCAAAAATTTGAGCGCCGTGTTAATTCGCTGTATATGCTTCTTGCATTCTTCTAAAGCAGAAGCACATTTCAATTTGATTACTTCGTCCATAACACTACACCCTGCCGATACGCATTCTGTACGATTAAGCGCTCATCATCAATACCACTTGTGGTAAGAAGATCAATCCGCTGTTCACCGAGCTTCAACTGTAAAGCAGCAACCGTCCGCAATTTTGACTCAAAGGCGACAGCAGAAGAAACAGGCGTTTGCACCAGTATATCAATATCCCCTCCCCGCTTGCTATTATCAGCACGAGAACCGAATAAAATAATTTTTTCTGCTTGAGAAAAATGCCGACAAACAGCAGCAATAATGATATTTTTAGTTTCTTCGGTTAAGCGCATTGTTATCCAAAAATAGTCCCAAGCAAGGCTATGATCGTCCATTTACATTCATAAGTGCTACACCAGCCTTTGTTTTATATGTATCACTGGAATAGAATCTTTTTAAAAAGTCATATTCATTGCGTGAAAACTCATTGTAGCGCTTGATATCTTTTAAGGCATCTTTTTCAAAATAAGGCAATTTTTTTTCTTCATGTTATGTACTTTTTTTTCTTAATTCTTACAAAATATTTTTATAATCTGTTATATTCCTTTTGTGCAGCCTGTATAGACGGTAGTGCATTCGACAAATCAGTATTTCGAATAGCCGGATAATTCCCAGTTTACAAGCATTTCCGGCCCTGCAGTGAAGGAGTCATTATATAATCGTACATTACCCTTCGCGCCTTTAAAAATAACTTCCTAACCGCCGGTAATTTCTATCAACAACCGCCCTACCCTGTCGATATGTTCTTTTAAGGCTGTATTTGTAATATCTTCATATATTAATACATCAGCTAAATACGGAAAATCGGATTCGGCAATCTCATCAATTAACCCGCCGAGCGAATAGTTAAGAAAAAACTGTACATTACGCAAAGCAATATCTATATCGCTTCTTTCCGTATAGTTTCCTTTTGCACGGGAACCGAATACAACAACTTCCCCCGTTTTTACATACCTTTTCAGAACAGTAATAAGTATTTTTTTTTGTTTATCGGTTAATCCAAAATCCATATTACCTTTACAGGGCTTTAAAACTTGAGGTTTTAGATCTAAGGAAAACCTCTAAAAACTAGGGTCTTTAGAGGTTTCCAGAGAGATTCATATTTCTATATTTCATGTTTGAAATAATCATACAACTTGCGTATTTCAGGATAATACAATGCTTTTATATTTTGTAACATTTCTAGTAATTTGACGGAATCATACGTATGACTCATTAAATTGCGGTCGTTGGTCATTTCGATCCAAACTTCGACAGTATCGATATACTTGCTTTTATAGGCATCTTTAAAGATGTACTTTGGAGATAAGCGCTCAAGACTTAATCCATCCCCCTCCATCTTGTCTTTAAGCGTCTTCCACGCAAGTTCAAAAGTATATTCGAATCGTTGAATAATCCCCTCCTGCACAATTGCTGCAAATTCAGATAGGTTATCTTTCGATTCAACGATTTCCTGTAAGAGTAAAAAAGCTTTTTCAAAATTTTGAAACCGCTGCTTCCAGCGGACATCATTCATAGCACTTATTTCATTCATAACATAAAACACGCAAAGGGCGCCTAAAAGCAGAAATAGGTGTTTGTACCAGTATATCGATATCCCATCCCCGCTTGCTATCATCAGCACGAGAACCGAATAAAATAATTTTTTCTACTTGAGAAAAATGTCGACGGACAGCAGCAATAATGATATTTTTGACTTCTTCGGTTAGACGCATTATTATCCAAAAATAGTCCCGAGCAAGGCTATGATCGTCCATTTACATTCATAAGCGCTACACCAGCCTTTGTTTTATATGTATCACTGGAATAGAATCTTTTTAAAAAGTCATATTCATTGCGTGAAAACTCATTGTAACGCTTGATATCTTTTAAGGCATCTTTTTCAAAAAAGAAATCAATAACCTCATTATAAAACTCCGTTGAATAGATATCATTACATACTAATTGCACAAGGCACTCCGCATCAAGAACTTCAAAAAAAGGATTACCTTCCATATCAAGCCCTTCTGCAATTCCGACATAAAACTCAAAGCTGCTTTTAGGATTAAAATAAACAGTTACGCTGTCAGTATCGGAGAATTTCAGCTTTTCGCCTCCATCACGAAAGGGCTGCCTATTTTCGTTATAATCCGTATTTTTTTCTAAAGCAATTTTTTTATTATACGCCCTATAAAAATCGTCCGGTATTTTTTGAGCCTCTTGAGGATTTAAGAAAAGCATATGTCCTTTATACTGTTCAACAAAAAAATCCATCATTTTTTGCGAAATATCTTCAGTTTCCTGCCTCATATAGTCATTAAATATATGAGATTCATAACCGTTATATTCAACATCCTGATAGGAAACCCCCGAAATACTTAGCCCACAAAAGTACCAATCTTCATCCTTTTTTACAACACCGAACAAGGATTTTTCATTCGGTTTTAAAAACTCAACAGTTGAAAAACTTTTCTTTACAATCCGAATAACAGCCCCTGTAGACACGTGCTTTGCTTCTATATATTCATCGCCGATGGATAAAATTTCAAAAAGTGAAAAAATAAAAGATTCAGGGTCGATAGAAAATATTCCCATATCATTTTTCCGATGATGCATAGCAAGGCGCCCTGCGATTTCAAAAATATCCATACTCAGTAAATGAGACCGAACCTTAAAAGAAAACAAGACCTCAAACAGATACGCATACTGAGAAGCATATTCTATATTATCCTCAATATAGTCTCTATTTTCATCAAGATAGTTTTGAAATCTTGAAATTATATCAGGACCATAAAGATAATTAGACTTTGCAATCTTAAAGCATAAAGATCTTAAAACAGCAGGCTCAACATTTTCAAGAGAATCGAAGATTTCCGTGTATGCCGTATTTATAGGAGCATCGCTATACGCTTCTTCTAAAATATCATAAATAATATCGGTTAGAACCGTAATATTACCGCCGGAAGGGAACAAAAGAGCTTCCCCAAAAATATGCAGCGAAGCAATATACCACACTAAAAACCTTATATCGCTATAATTTATTGTATCCTCAGCATAGTCGTCTTCGGAAGCATAAAACGGCAGCATAGACGCATATAATTCTTTATGCTTATCACGAAATGACTTAAAAATCCCAAGGTCTGACACAATATCTTCCAAGTATGAAGATGCAACTATGGAAAGTTCCTTAATACGCTCCTTATTCCAATCGTCGGCATCGAAAGAAAAAGGCAACAACGCTTTATAAATTTTAGAGGAAAGCTTTATATAAAAAGAATCGGAGATAGAACCGCAGCCTTCCGGTTTGTATTTTTTCCAATCCAAAACCTTAATTTTATTTCTGGACTTATCAACAGTTTTTTTCTTCATATTATATACCTTTTACATACCTTTTTTTTCTATTCCAACGCAACATACTTAAATCCGCTTATATTTCTTTTTTCTTGATCAAAATTAATACCGAGCAAATAAATCTTTTTACCTTGGTTTTGATATTTTTCGTAGTATTTTTTTTCCATTATTTGGGCTATACCATCGCCTGTTCCCATCTTAAACTCAATAATATACACATTATTTTCGACCGTAATACTCATATCGATACGCCCTTGATTGGTACAATCTTCGGCAACAAAGGGCATATTCAAACTATATAGATAGGTGTAGATGACACTCGCATAAAAGCCTTCATACTGCGCAATATAGTTATTTGAATAATTATGATACGGAATATGCGCAAAAACACGTATAAGATGGTTTTTAAATGTTTCCAAATCCGCCTGTTCCAATGCAGAATACAAATTATCCTGCATTTTTACTTTTTCAATAACAGAAGGAGACACCCTGTTGAGTAGCTCTTCATTTAAAGATTTTTGCACTTCAAAATTCGGAACTCTCAACTGATAATACAGTCCGCCTCTCAGCATAACAGCCTGTTTTATTGTAAGATACCCTGCTTGATACAGCAACACCGGCAACTCAATATTATCAATGTCAAAAGATTGCAGGATTTCCTCTCCAACCTTTATATTCTGTAAATCCGGCGGGAAGAAATTCTTTTCTTGCATCAGGCGTATCAAAAAAGTCGGCGTCCCGGATTCAAACCAATAATTCCTAAATAGCTTACCTTCAGTACAAAACTTTAGTATATCAAAAGGATTATAGACATTATCCTTTAAAAAATTATAGCCGTCATACCAGCGTTTAATATCGCCTAAATCAATACCCTCCAAGTAAGGCTGAAAATGAGTGTCAATATCAGCCTGCGTATACCCGCAGATATTTCCGTACTGCGGCGCTAAAGAAATATCCGATAAGTTGTTTAATCCTGAAAAAACACTGACCTTTGCAAACTTTGTTACTCCGGTTAAAAACACAAATTTGATATACTCATCATTATATTTAATGTGCTCATACAAACCTTTCAGCACATCCCGTGCATAGCTGCGCATCGGTGCATCGGTAATATTATCAAGGATTGGCTTGTCATATTCATCAATGAGAATAACCACCGGCTTGTTGTATTTTTCATACGTCTGTTTTATAAGACGGGAAAAACGCAAAGACGGACTAAGATCATTTCTAACATCAACACCGAGGTATCTTTCGTTATCTGTTAAAATCTCTCGAAGTAAAGCTAAAATATTTTGCTCAGAGCTTAAAACCCCTTGCCAAGTGATTCTAATAACGGGATATCTTTCAAAATCATATTTATCGTAAATATACAGCCCTTTAAATAAGTCCTTATTTCCCTCAAAAATTTCCTTTAATGTGGTTAAAAAAAGGCTTTTACCGAAGCGGCGGGGCCGGGATAAAAATGCATATTTATAGTTATTGATTAATTCATAAGCCTCTTGTGTTTTATCGATATAAAGATAATCTTCATTTCTAATCTGAGAGAAGGTATGTATACCCACCGGGAGTTTTTTCATCACAAGAACCTCTTAATATTCCTTACTCAACAAAAAATCGGCAATGTAAAAATGCCGCACCCCCTCTACATTCTCCTGCCAAAACTCATCCATCGTTACGACAAATTTAGGATATTGATCGCGGATTTCCAAAAGAGGAGAAAACTCACGGTTGACGGTTTCCTGACTTTCCAGTTTATAGGCAACTTGGATATAGAGCTTTGCACCGTGTTTTTCTGCAATAAAATCAATCTCTTTTGTACCGAGCTTACCGATATACACGTTATACCGCCTGCGTTTTAATTCCAAAAAAACGATATTTTCCAATATGCCGGAAATTTTTTGATCGGTGTATCCTAAAATAGCATACAAGAGCGATACGTCGCTTAAATAAAACTTCTCCTGTGTTTTGAGCAGCTCTTTTCCTTTTATGTCATAACGAGAAGTCCGATACAAAACAAATGCCGCTTCAAGCGCATTCAAGTAATTATATATCGTATTTACATCAAGTTTACGCTTCTGATTTTTAAAATAGTCGGCAACATTTTTACCGGAAAAGCTATTACCGATATTGTCAAAAGTATACTTTACCACCCGCTCCAGAAGCTCAATATCGCGGATATTAAACCGTTGAATAGTATCGCGCAGCAGCACCGAAGCGTAAATGTCGGACACAATTTTATAGGCTTCCTGATCCCCGTAATCGGCCGTATGGATAACAGGAAAGCCGCCTTTCCGCAGATAAGTCCCAAAAGCTTCTCGCGGCGTTATGTTCCGTTGCGGAAAGTAACAAGCCTGAAACTGCAAATATTCCGCAAATGACAACGTATATATCGGAATTTCAATATACCGGCCGGCAAGATAGGTCGCCAATTCCGAGGATAAAAGCCGTGCATTGGAACCGGTAATATAAATATCCGCATCAAAGTCTACAAGACAGGAATTGATACACTTTTCCCAGCCCTCTACTTCTTGAATTTCAGCAAACAACAAATAAACACGTCGCTTCGGCTGAACCCGTTCAACAATATACCGGTACAAATCCTCAGCGGTTTTAAGCGCGGAAAAAGCAAAACTTTCAAAATTGATAAAAATAATATGCGCCGCTTCGGCGCCTTGAGCAATAAGCTCATCGCGCAATAAAGATAAAATGGCGGACTTCCCGCAGCGGCGCACCCCCGATAAAACCTTTATAAAAGGCTTACCGATAAAAGGAGAGACCTCTTGCAGATAATCTAACCGTCTGACTGTAGTTTTTATGCTTACATCCATAAACTATTCCAATGTTAAAAGAATTTTACAGCTATAGGCGCAAAAAGTCAATAAGAATACATTTGTTTATGGATATAGGCACAAAACATAAAAAACGCTTTTCCTCAGTTATTAGAAATAGGCACACCTTCACCCTGCTTTTTAGAGATTTACAAAAAAAGCCTACCTTAACTTAGATAAAGCGCTTTTAACCCCTCAAGATCGCCGAAACAGATTCAAGCGGCACAATAAGCGTGATGTCGAAATAAATTATCAAAAAGGCTGTAAATAATCAAGTATACGCATTAAAATCAATTTTACAAAAGTATCAAGAAAGCTGGGTTAACAAAGAGTCATTCTATTAGGTCAAATTTCGAGTTTTGGTAAAAGAGGAGAATCAAGGAGAAGCCATTGTTGAA
>ERZ772960.2062-NODE-2062-length-15084-cov-13.393040_pt1 | contig 15084 bp, 9 predicted proteins | sample MGYA00580678_ERZ772960 | MGnify/ENA primary metagenome ERZ772960 (study PRJEB29015, sample SAMEA2737930) | human oral metagenome | biome: human oral; feature: human-associated habitat; material: dental | place: China | collected 2059 ... | reverse complement strand
GCCTGTAGCTAGCGTTCATCCTGAGCCAGGATCAAACTCTCCATTGTAAAATATCTGTTTTCTGCTCCCTATACCGAAACGTAAAAAAAACATGTCAGAATAGGAAAGCAGGAGTTTATCTGATTCAGAACAACATCCTTCGCTTTATTGAAGTCTTCACCTGTACGTCTCAAAGAATACCATCTTCTGACGGTTCGTTCTTTTTACCCAAGCACTCATCTCGAAAACAAGACAAGCACTCGCTTCTTGTACTACTTCTCTGTCTATGAAAATCTTGTCAAAGATCGCTCTCTTTATTCTTCACGCCCGTTTCAACAGGCGCAGAAAACGCTACTTGAGAACCGTTGTCCTCAAAAGCGAGTGCAAAGGTAATGCAAATCTAAACAAACACCAAAACTTTTTCAAAGAAAATTCAAAAATAAATTATCTTTTTCGATTTGTACAACAAAAAGACTAGTAATTATAAAAGTTTAAATGACAGCACTAACATATAAGTAACAAGAGTACGTCTTAAAGCAAGACGTTATTTACCTCGCTGATTCGGAATAGAAAATTCCTTATAAAAGATGATAATCTCGTAACTATTTTATAAATCTATCGGTAAGAACTAATAGACTGCAAAACCTATATATAGCGATGACGACCTACCTTCCAAGGAACTTTCCTATCCCAAATTCGTGTATAGTAGGATTACCAAAGTCCAACTTAACTATCTACTCACCAAACAAACGAGTAGCATGCGATAATACTATGACCTCGCCCCTGATATACCTTTAATGAAATAGGGGTTCCGTACTCATTAAAAGTCCATACAGAGCTCGTCTCCATGGTGCCTTCCGTATAACGTACAGGAAGATGCTTGGTTGGGGTACCGAGCAAACCTGCAAAATAAGCAAGAGAAAGGTCATCAAGATCTGCCGGTATATTTTTATTAAACATCATTAGATTCTTTTTGTTATCAAGTGGAAACGGATATTTTTCAGATGTATAATAAACCATCCATGGCTCAGCATCCATCTTACCATGATCCATTCTTTCCATTCTTACTATATCGCCGTCCTCGTATACCCAATTCCATATTTCCTCACCGTCTTTGATAGTAGCTTTTATAAGATGCCCATCACTATCATATAAAAAATTATCCATACGATTAACCCAAGGCTTTCCGCGCTCGTAGTATTTTATTTCATCGCACCTTTGGATGTAACCATCTTTATTAAGATACAAATTGTAGACAGATTTATTATTTCCTGTCGGTGGTCCATAAACAAATTTATACATTCCAATCACAGTCATGATTACATCTGGAGATGGACTCGCAGAGCGCGTTTTTTCATTAACATACTTGAATGTGACACTCATATCAGCAGACTTCATAGACACAATCTGTCCTTTTTCATTAGTCTGAACAGCCATGCCCATCACACTCTTGGGTAGTCCACTCGGAAAAATCTTTTTTGGATTAATCTCTATACCTGCCTCTTCTTTGTAATCCTTACTGCAGGATATAAATGTTATTATTGTGCCCATTACCATTGTGGTAAGAAACACTATCGTTAGGATTTTCTTCATTATTTCTGTTTTATGATTCATACTCTACCCTTTTAGTCACTCATCCATATTATTACCTCGGTTGACATTAAACTTATCTCCCATTAATTCAATATGAGCCTGCTCTTTGATAAACAGCAAATCTTTTACAATATCGGAAATATAATCCTCTATATCTTGAAAGGAAATCATATATTGTAGTTCTCTCAAAGCACCGAACCATGGACACTTGGGTATATCATGCTCTTTCATCAGCTGCGTCATTTTTGCAGATAAGGCACCTATCCCCTGTAAGCGTGAAGCATTATTTTGGAGAATAGAGAGCATCGAAGGTGCATGTTCAAGCGTTATACTCCTGAGCGTCATTGTACGCATCCCCTCAGTCATGGGCACACGCTCTTCACTATCAGGATGCTTACGGGTATACAATGTAAATTTATACCCCGATTCCATCATCACCTTCACGACTTTTGATTTTGGATAGAGTTCGAAAGCATAAACATCGCGCATAAAAAAACAATCATCTTTAGACAGCACCTTAGTAGTATCAAACATTTCTGAAATCCAATTCCTTATAAATGCTGCAAACGATTCAAACTTCGGATAAAAAGTTCTAATGCAATTTTCTATTTGTTCCCCCTGCTGTTGATATCCGTTAAAGATACTATTAATCAATCTAATAGAGAACAACCCTGGTCGATCTTGCGTTACTAATCGTCCCCTAATCCTTTTCACCAAATCATCCTTGGAAAATACAACGACATCATCAGAGTTTTCATCTACTTTATTTACAACAGCTTCTACTTCATCGTCTTCCCCATTATGCGGCTTGCTTTTCCCATAATAATTTGCCACCAAGAAATTATAATACTGACTCAAGGCACTATAACCATTTTGCAGACCTACAATAGGCATAAGACTTTCATCTTTCGACCTTTTTGCCTCTTTCACTGTTTCTAACACGCTCTGCACAAAAGCAAAAGCTCGATTGGGGAGATTTCCCAATAGGATTTCTAAACGAGAAAGACCATCATGAGAAACCTTTTGGGTTATAAAATCTCGGTCAAGCGTCTTGATGTAACTGACATAACTTGCGGCTGTATTCTCTTTCAGCCCAGCTTCCTTTACAAGGTAGCTTTTAAAATCCGCTTCGCGGAATAAAGAATTTGTACTCATCATTGTTTTATTAAAAAATGTTTCATCTGCTTTTAATTAGTAAAATCATACAAAATTAAAATCCATTCATATCTGTATCTTATTACACCCCTTTTTACAAAGTATCAAACAGCATTTTTGTTCCTATAGACTGTACGCCGCCTGCTAATAGAAAAAGTTTCCCCACATGCTTCAACTTATAAATATTGTATGGAGGAATACCTTTTATACCAAACTTAAATCCCAACAATAATCCAGCCCACATCAATGAAAGCATATTGTCGCCCTTCCCATAAGCAATCAATTCTATCCCTTCTTTGTAACTTTTTGCTGTATAGAATGCCCACAAGGCAACACCTAAAGCATGCAGTGGCGTATCAGGCGTTTGCTCATCTATTGGTTGTAATTCTTCGAGATCTTCATAACAACCTTTTTCTACACACGCTTTAACCTGATCACTACATTCAGAAGCCCAGTAAACAATATCGCGTTCTGGAGCCTCGTCCCATGCGGAAACACTATTGATAATTCTTGCCATCAACACTACTACTTCTGCCGAGGTATCATCGAAAGGCCAATGCTCACAAACCTCTTTAACCTTTTCTTTCAAGATATGTGTATTGGGATAGTATAGCAATCCTAATAGAGAAGCAGTCAGCACACCTGTAAAAGGTGTAGGACTCACTGGTAACATTGTTTTCATTTCCTCATCAAAGATTATTGATTGTACAGCAGAAGCATTACCCCTCCAATAGTCATTATCAGGTAAAGCTTTCATATCGGTCTCAACGTCTGCCATAACAAGCTTACCATTATGAAGTACGATTGACTTCAAAAAACACATCATTTGTTCAACTTCTACTGTCCAACAGTCAGATGATCTCAAACACTCATCATCATTATCATCAACATCGTCTAAGGTTTCAAATAGTTCACCTGTTTCCCATTCATCTTTCTTCATCAGCTGCATATATCTTCCTACAGACGAAGCCACAGCCAATCCGAGAAGGCCACCTCTTATATTCCCTCTTACATCCATATCTTTTGAATTTGTTGCACCATAAATTTCTCTTTCTTCTTCCTCTGAAAGATACATTCTGAGATTATCTATAAGCCGCTCTCTATAGCGGGCAATATGACGCCTACGCGCTCCTCCTTTCTCAAGCAACCGCTGAATAAATGTTATATAATATGCAAAAACAGTCTTCCCACTTGCCTGTGCCGACTTTGGAATATCACTTTTACTTTCATCTTCATTGCTCACAATTTCTCCTTTCAGTTTTCCCATCAGTCTATTCAACAACGCATTCACCTCCCCAGGCTCTTCTTTTATAAGACGAGGTAAATCTAACAGAAGTTTATATTCTGGTAACTTTTGAAAAAAATTCTTGTAAATGCGCTTCAGCATAGAAATATAGCTATAGGTAGTCGCTCCATCCTTGTGTTCTGATAACAAAAGCCAATTTTCGAAATCCTTCAACAGATAAATTCTATTTTCAAACATCTTCCAATCACCAAAATCGGTGTTAAGGGTATCATCATCAGGATTATACTCACCCAAATCAGGCGACTTACTTTCCATTAAACGCTCTAAGAACATTTTATAGTGATTGAAAACCGTTGTAGCAAACTTCACTACGGAAGAGTTTCCTTCGTCAACATACACATGGTTTAATCTTTCTTCCAATGTATCTCCAAAATCATCCAACAACTTTACCGCAGCATCTCTGTTCGTTTCAACAAGATGTTGTAAATCCAACAAATTAGGTTGATTTACACTGCCATCCAAATCTAAGGAAGAAGTATTATCATCAACGCCATCACCCTCCAACCGATAAGGAAGATCATAGAGAAATTTAAGTGCTTTTATGTAAAGGTTTACCGTACCTTCTTTTAGCAACAACGATTGATCATGCGCAAACTTATCACAAAGATAAGGCTCTATCACATCATCTAAGTTGCCACATACCTGTTCAAACTCTGCTACGATTTTTTCTAATCGCATTTCTTCTTCGAAGTCCTTTAAAGATTCTTCTAAATTTCTCATACTTTTTGTTTTATTGTTTTTGCTGCAAAATTATATGCGCCAATATGAACTTCCAAGAAAATAGTGCACTTTCTAAGCAAAGCATCAAACATAGTTTTTAAAAGTTATAAAACAGGCTCGTTATTCGCAAAATTGCTATTTAATTCTTCACTTTTTATCAAAATAAGAGTCTATTAACTTGCAGCATACATTTATAAAATAACATGATTAACAATGAAGAAATAATGGCAACAGAACATGTCCTTTTTCTATAGACCACAAACCTGCATACAATCTTTTAAACACAGCAGCTAAAGATTGGAAGTTCTCTATACTTCCAGGATTGGTCGATGCTAACACACAAATGGTAGTCTTTCTCATTTTTCGTCGAATAACAGCCGACTGTCCCCTAAAGTCTGCGATGATGGAATTGGAAAAGCGTGGGAACTATTGAATGCTATTCTACACGAAGCTCTGGACTGCTTTTCACCGAATAACAAACAATAGCCCACGCATTGAGGTATACTATGCCCTTTTGGAGGGTACAATAATCCAAAACGTGAGCGTATTGCCGTTATCCCCGGTGAATGTAATTGTCCAGATTACGTGCAGAGGATAATATCAAACGCTCTTTTTATATCGATAGAACTCTTAATAACGCGCAACTGCGCACAGCTGCACTGGATATTCCATGCACAAAGATAGTGAAAATATAAATCAAATAGTAGATTTGCAGACAAAATTTTAAGCACCTATGGCGAAAAACAACATACTTTATCGAATAATTAAGGCTATATTACATGGTAATCAAGGCCATATTGCACGGTGATTAAGGCGATATTACATCATTATTTGCACGTTTTTATGCGCACGATGTGAATGGTATGCACAAAAGGGGATTTGAAGATAGGCACAAGAATATGGCTGTTGTGACAACGACTTTTTCTTCAAAAAAAGGACTGTAACGTAAAAGCTATGCAGAAATTTACTATATTTGTCAACGGAAACCCATCAAAATATTGATATGAAACAGATTCTAACACTTTTTCTCGCAGGTCTTTTGGGCCTCAGCGCATGGGGACAGCAAAGCGACTATGCCAAATTTCAAACGTTGTTAACGCAGAAAGACACGGCAGCACTGCGCAAGTTCATCCCCAAATGGGAGCAAAGCGCCGGACAATCGGGCGATACCTATGCGGCCTGGTGTAACCTGCTGTTAATGGAAGCGCGGGAAGAAATTTTGCAACTCTCGGCCGACACGACGGCACATGAAGGGCTTATACTCATGGATTCAACGGGGAATAAGGCTGGAAGTATCACCGACCTGGTGTGCTATGATGCAGAGAAGATGCAAAAACTCTATCAAAAGTTTGATGAAGGACTGGCGAAATATCCCGACAGGCTCGATCTTTGGTTTGGCAAGGTTCATGTGCAGCTGCTCGATAACCATCCGAATGGCGCCGTGGAGACTTTACAAAAAACCATCGACCGCTCAGTGGTTAACCATCAAATGTGGCTTTGGACGAACGACAAATCTACCCCATCAGCGCCCGAAGACTTCTTCTTCTCCACGCTGCAAGACTATTTCCGCCAGCTCTACGATGCAAAAGAAGACACGACGAACATGGCTTTCGTCAATCATGTGCTAAAGAATTACCCAAAAAACACTTATTTTTTGAACGACAAAGCGGCGTTGTTGGCCGTCAAAGGTGAGAAACAAGAGGCCTTAAAAGTATTGCTGCAGCTCCATCAGTTAGCACCCCATGACGACATCGTGATAGCCAATATCGCCACCCTTTCTAAGGAGACCGGCAACAAGAAGCAAGCTACAGAATTCTACAAGAAGTTACTGAAGAGCGAAAACGAAAGTCTTAGCAATGACGCCAGGCGCGAGTTGGGATTGAAATGGTAATTCAATTGTGTATGGAAATGATGTTTAAGATAAAGGAAATCATTTTTGGGGGATTGAGCTTCATGCTTATTTGGCTGCTGTTTGCCTGTCACCCTACATCCATTCGCCCAGAGGTTGAGCGCATCATTCTGCGGGTTGGCAGGTCTTACACACCAGGAGCAGTAGGCTATGAGGGGCGACTAACGCATCAAGATAAGATCATTGACACGTTGGCCTGTGTGGCTTCGATTGACGAGCTCTATCTATTGGCTTCCTCAGATAGCGTGCCCATGACACGATTAGCAGCTTTCATTGCCCTGATGCAGAAGCAGCCCGACATGGCAAAAAACCTTGCTTTGATGGACATGCAAGACCAAAGTTGTGTGCCAGCGCAATATGGTTGTAGCGGTTATCAGGAGTCGTTGGCCAATCTTCGCATCGAAATTCTCCAGCAGGAAGGTCGGCATTACGGCTTGACGAAAGCCGACTCAGTGGCTGTTGACAGCTGTGTTCTGTTTGCCTCTCACGTCAAGCATCTTGATTATCTCCGACAGTTACTGCGCCGAATTCCGCCTCATCGCTCCTATTATCAACGTGTAAAAGCCCTTTTTTTAAACGATCATTACATCGAAGCCTTGGTTGCTTTGGCGCGTTATCGCAGGGCTGAAGATGTGCAATATGTTTTGGATGCGCTCCATGGGAAGGTGAAAGATCCCACTGATGTTGATGCCTATTGGGATGGGTATAACCGCATTCACACACCCAGTGCTACCCTTTGGGACAAGCTGCTGCATTGGCTCCATTCCGAAAAGGCCGCTGATAAAGCCTACAAAGTGCCCGAGAGATGGTTTGATATGCATGTGCGATGGGAGTATTCGCCGGCAGATGACGACTATAACGATTGTCAGCGGGTGAAGGAATATGCCCTGCAATGCGTTGCCGAAAATCCTAACGTGCCGGCCTATCGGCCTTATCTCAAGACAGCAAAAGCCTATCGCGACCATTCTCGCCTATCTGATTTTGACCTCGATGCTTATTGACACGAGAGCCAAGCACACGTTTTCAGGATGTTTCTGCGGTCATCATGCTCACGACTTTCTCCACATCGAAACTACAAAAGGCCAAAAAAGCTGCGAAAAGCAAAAAAAGAGAATTGCAAAAGGCCAAAAAAGGCGGACACACCAATGTGTGTCCGCAACATTTTAGCCCCATCATTGCCCCATAAGGGCAAGCATTGCGCCGTTATTTCACTCCTTGCGGCGTGTTGCGGATAGGGTCATTATACTGCACCTGCAAGCCGACGAGTTGCTTTTTGAGCTGTTGCGTGAGCTTCTCCGTGCCGGGGCGGCCATAAATGTTGTGCATTTGCGCAGGGTCTTTCTGCAAATCATAAAGTTCCCAGCTATCGATGTCGTTGTAAAAATGCATCAACGAGTAGCGCGGCGTGCGAATGCCATAGTGCCGACACACCGAATGTTCGGCCGGATATTCATAATAATGGTAATAAAGCGAGTTACGCCAATCGCACGGTGTTTTGCCTTGCAGCAAAGGCAACAGCGAGCGGCCTTGGATGTCGGCCGGCACTTTAACACCCGCCAACTCGAGGAAAGTGGGAGCATAGTCGATGTTCTGCACCATATCACGGTTCACGCCATGCTTGCCACCAGGCATATAGATGAGCAATGGCGTGCGGAACGACTCTTCGTACATGAACCGCTTGTCAAACCAACCATGCTCGCCCATGTAGAATCCTTGATCGGATGTGTAGACGATGAGCGTGTTGTCTAAAAGCCCTTTCTCGCGCAGATAGTCGATGACACGCCCCACATTACGATCGACCGAATGAATCACACGCATGTAATCGTGCATATAGCGCTGGTATTTCCATTCGGCAAGCGCATTTCCCGTGAGTTTGTCTGCTTTAAACTTCTTGATGATGGGGTCGTAATGTCGATCCCATTGCGCACGTTGCGACGGCGTCATGCGATTGTAATTGCCACGTCCCCAAGCCTCTAAGCCCGTGTTGGTGTGGATTTCGTTCTCATGGTCGGCCATCTTGTTGTCATAAATGATGTCCATGTCTTTGATGATGCTCATTTTTTGCTTCTGCGCAGCGAGCCGTCCTTCGTAGTTATCATAGAAATTCTTAGGCAACGGATAGACCACATCATCGTAGAGGTCGAGATCGCAGGTGTCGGGGTCCCACACGCGATGGGGCGCCTTGTTGTGCATCAAAAGGCAAAAAGGTTTGTCTTTGTCGCGCTTGTGCTCCATCCAATCGATGGCCAAATCGGCAATGATATTGGTGACATAGCCCTGGCGTTGCAGCTTTTTCCCATTGCAAAGAAAATCGGGATTGTAGTAATCGCCCTGGTTGATGAGGATATCCCAGTAGTTAAACCCGGTGGGCAACGAAGTCAGATGCCATTTACCAATCATGGCCGTTTCATAGCCCGCGCGCTGCAAGAGTTTAGGAAAAGTCTGCTGATTGCCATCAAAAGTCTTCGAGTTATCCGTAAACCCATTGGCGTGGCTGTGTTTTCCCGTGAGCATGCAGGCACGCGAAGGGCCGCTGAGCGAATTGGCCACAAAGCTCTCTTGAAACTTCATGCCGTGGTTAGCAATCCAATCAATGTTAGGCGTGTTGATGAAACGATTGTCATAGGCGCTGATTGTCTGATACGAATGGTCATCGCTCATGATATAAACGATGTTCATCGGTTTCTTTTGTGCATGCGCCGAAATACAGGCGCCCAGTGTGACCGTGCCCGTAAGGTAATAAAGAATGTTTGTTTGCATATTAATGAATTTGATTTTACAATAAATTATTCCCATCCAGGATTTTGTTTCCACAGCCCTTTGGTGAGTGAAAGCATACGTGATTGCAAAGGTAGTAAATAATCTCTATTTGGATTGAATTTCCATCCTGTTTCATAACCTACAGGATTAACAGGCAAAATGTAGCGATGGGTATCGCCAGGCTGTCCTGACAAGTAGAGATTGTTGCCCGTAGGCTGGTCGTAAACCAAACTACTACCATACTTAGCATGATGTTCTAAGTTACTACCCACAAATAAAGCACCATGAGCTCGCTGTCCCACTATAAGATCTTCAGCAGCAGCCCACCGGAAAATATCATCTAATCGCCGCCCCTCACACGCTTGTTCTACACGACGTTCGCGCCGCACAGCTTGAATATACTTATTAAGATGATGGAAAGGATAATCGACCGAGGTGTTATATTCGCGATCGAAATCCATAGCAGGCATACCCACCCTATCACGTAACGGTTGCAAAATGGTGATGATTTCGTTGGCATGAGTATTACCATCTAACTCGGCTAATGCTTCAGCATAATCCAATAACACATCAGCATAACGATATTGTATTGCCGGGGTACTACCCTTTCCTTCTTGGTCAAGGCTACCCGTGTAATCAATCTGCACATACTTTAATAAAGAATAGCCCGTTTCGTTCTTGTGATAGCCCGACCCATTGAGCGGCGGAACAACATAAGGCCCTTGATCAGGACGCAGTATTTGGCCAGGCATGCAAACGGTTTGAGACAAACGTGGATCACGTAAAGTTGGACTTAGTTCATCACCAAAAGTGGCTTTCGCCGTCAAAACAGCAGCACCAACAAAAGGACTTCCTGCACGAGTGAGGTAATCATCGACCAAAGAGGCTGTCACACCGCTACTTCCTCCGCCCTGGTTAAGGTAGCGATCTACGCTGTTGCCGACGTTACTCCCATCATATTTTTTAAACCACATCACTTCAGGATTGCTACTCAAATCCTCAGTTTGGAACATTTGTCGGTAATCGTTGAGCGGATTTCCTGTGTTATAAATACGCCATACCCCACGATCAACAATAGCTTTACAAGCGGCAACACACTGTTCTAAATAGTCTTTTATCTTCGCAGCAGTCACTGTTTTATCGTAAAAGGCATCGTTTTTGGCCTGATGATACTTCTCCCACGTTGCCTCATAGAGTGCTACTTCGCTCTTGAAAGCACGCGCAACATCCTTGTGTACGCGCATCGTTGCGGCACTATTCTGCAAGCTAAGAAGGTCAATGGCCTTGTCAAGATCGGATAAAATGTGGTCAACCATGGCTGTACGCCCTTCCTGGGGAAGATTCATCTCGTTTTCATCGGGAGCAAGTGTATGGTCTAACCATGCAATATTGCCATAGTTCTTAAACAAATTGAAATAGAACCATGCCCGGAAGTAATAGGCCTCGCCCACACATTGCTTATAGGCTGCCGCATTGGTATCCTTGAAATTGAGATTATTCAAGAAAAAATTCACATTCCGAATATCAGTATAGTAAGTCAACTTGTTAGCATTGGCAAGTGTCAGACTTCCATTAAGGCGCGTATTTACAGCACCGCTCGCCATATTATCGCTATTCATGTCAATGCCGGCTATACCACCTCCACCCCACGAATTGAACTCTTGCACCTTTACACCTGATTCATAGAATTGGTCAAGGTAACCATTCATCTCGCCTAATGACGTAAATGGATTAACCGTTGAGAGCACTCCTTCCGGGCTTTTATCTAAGTCGAAGCAACTTGATAGTGAGCTAATGGCCAGAAAAGCCACGCATATATATTTAAATCTCATAGCTTTTTTATATTAAAGGGTTAGAAATTAATGGATAATCCCATAGAAATTACTTTATTCATAGGGTAGTTTTTACCACCTTCACTGGTGTAACCATTGGATGTAAAGATAACTTCGGGGTCAAACATCTTCTTTAATTTGGTGAGAGTTAACAAGTTTTCGCCCGAAAGGAACACCTTCACTTGTTGCACTTTCAGCTTATGTAACAAGATTTGTGGTAGGGTGTAGCTTAGTGTTAGGTTCTTCAATCGGCAATAAGCAGCATTTTGCAAGTATTGGTCGGTAGGTTGATTTTTCACCTTTGATGCATAGGGGCGTACGCCACCCGCAGAATTTATGTAGGGCTTCGGGTAGTAGGCGTGTGGATTACTCTCGCTCCAATAGTCAAGATGCTCTTTAAATAATGTGACTTGTGCATAAGGTCCCGTCCCCCAAAAGTAGACGCTACCCGTTGGATCCCAATCGCGTTTGCCCACACCTTGGAACATAAAGCTTAAAGACAGCCCCTTCCAACCAATCTGCCCATTAATGGTATATTGATAACGAGGGCTATAGTTGCCAATGACTGTCATATCACCCATGTCGCCAAGTCGGTTCTTACCATTGTTCACTTTTCCATCATTGTTTAAATCACGATAGGCCACATCGCCGGGAGTCCATTTCAAAGTAGAGAAAAATCTATTGTCGTGTGTGGCATTATAAGCATCAGCTTGTGCTTGGGTTTGCAATAAACCGTCTGTACGGTAGCCCCAAATTTCACCCACATGTTTACCTTTATACCAGTTTGTTGCTGGTGCAGTACCCGTAGGATTGGCATAATCGGTCACCACAGAGCGATAATCAGCAATTGAACCTCCTATTGAGTAATCGATATCTTTACCAATCCTGCTACGATAATTCAACGTAAGTTCCCATCCACGATCACGCAATGCTGCATTATTAGTTTGCGGAGCTTGCGCACCAAAGAAATCTGGAAAGTCCTCTCCAGGGCCTAACATATCTTTTGTTTTACGCTCATAAATATCAAAGCTACCCGTAATGGCATTTCCAAAAAGTCCAAAATCCAAGCCGATATTCTTACTACTCACTTTCTCCCATGTAGTAACAGGATTGACAACAGCCGGTGCAATGAGGTGAGGATGACGTCCATCGGCAAAAAAATAGCGGCCTAAATTGCTGAGTTCCATGGTCGAAGCAAACGTATAGAGTGATGCTCCGGCTTGGTTGCCTAACTTCCCATAAGATAGACGCAACTTTAATTGTGATATTTGATGGGTGAATTCCTGCATAAACTTCTCACGACCGATATTCCAACCTATAGAAACAGATGGGAAGAATCCCCATCGATGTCCCCGTGCAAAACGTGAAGAACCATCGTATCGGCCATTGAGTTCAAGCAAATAACGTCCTTGATAATCATAGTTAACACGCCCGAAGAAGCCACGTGTAGCCCAACTTTTTCGAATGTCTCCAGGTTGTTTGTCACCTGTTCCCATTGCCGTGTTAGGATTCGTTGTAGAATAAAGACCAGAGATTCCATTTTTCAGATAGTCTTCTTTGTTATTCTCTTCTTGGTATCCTGCCATCAAAACCACATTGTGCTGCTTGACAATCGTTAATGAGTAGTTGGCATAGAGACTAATGTTTTGATAATGTATATTGTAAGTTGAGCGCATATATCTCCCATCAGGAGTCACATTTAGCTCGTCTCGTACACCTTTTGATGTAGTCACACCATCAGCTGCATAGATGTCTGGGGCTACATTTTCCGCCTCATATCCTGTAGCTATGAACTTATTGGTGTAATCAGCATTAATTATCAAGCCCTTTACAGGATTGAATTCAAAGCCTGTTGTAATGTCATAATGATCTCGTTTGGTACGTGTAAAAGTGCCACTTTGCAAATAGGGTATCATCGATAACTCCGTAAAATGGCCATGTGGGTCGACAACTGATATGGTTGGGCGGAAGCGAGCAAGCGAATGATAGAAGCCATCGCTAAGACCGCCTGTGCCAAAAGGAGTATTGTCTATCGAATGTACATACTTTAAATTTAGTTTTAATTTTAGCCATGGCGTAAGACGAGAACTGAGATTTGAAACCAAATTCATGCGCTCAAAGTCCATCTTTGCATAACGCAGGATGCCATCTTCCTTAAAATAGCCGCCCGATACGTAATACTGCGCTTGTTTTCCGCCACCACTTAGACTCACATTGTGCTGCTGCTTGAATGCACGAGGCTTATAATGGAGTTTAAAATAATCCACATTACCGATACCTTTTTCGGTATTTTCAAACGCAGGATTCATCGAAGCATTCGGAGATAATTCCTGCCAAGGATTTACACTTGACGGGTCATTCATGTATTGTTCAAGGAGCTTTATCTTCTCATCGCTATAACGTCGGGACGAATTAGCATTGGTAACTCCATCGTTCCACATACGGGCAAATTCAACCGCATTCACCATTTTGGGTAAAACAGTGGGCTTATTCCAACCAATGCTACCTTGATAGTTGATGTGCATCTTACCCTCTTCTCCATGTTTCGTGGTTACTAAAATCACGCCATAGGCAGCACGCGCACCATAAATAGCACAGGCTGCGGCATCTTTTAAGACAGAAATCGACTCAATATCGTTAGGATTTACATCGGCCAAGCTCATTTCTATACCATCAACCAACACATAAGGATGCCCTGTACCAGACAAATTGCCCTGTCCTCGCAATGATAATGCACCCGTAGCACCAGGCCTCCCTGAGTTATTGTTAGAAACTAACAAGCCGGGAACTAAACCTTGTAGGCTTTGTGATGCGTCAGTTACAGGACGCATAGCCAAATCGCTTCCTTTTACGGAAGATACAGCACCTGTGAGATTCACCTTTTTCTGTACACCATATCCCACAACAACCACCTCATCAATAGATTTCGCCTCGTCCGAAAGTGTGATAACCATATTAGATTCAGCTTTTACCTCTTGCTCATTAAATCCGACATAACTCACAATAAGCATAGTCCCCGCAGGGACTTTGATTGAGAAATGCCCCGAAAGATCGGTCACAGTCCCATTATTTGTCCCTTTCTGTCGCACATTCGCTCCAATGAGAGGCTCACCTTGCATGTCATTCACTGTCCCAGTAATGGTGGAGGAGCTCTGTGCTCCCACACATAATGGGATGAATAGCAACATCAACAGCAGCATCCGGCCGCACATTACTTGTCTTTGTTTACGTCGTTTCTTTTCCATATAATGTGAATTTAAAAATTATTAGAATTCAGTTTTACAAATAAATATCGCCTCATAATGTTTTTTGATACGCACCATTTCTGCAAAATAGGAAGAAATTCTATCGAAAAATGCCACGCAATTACAAAAATGTTAACCATAAAGAGATTTGCTTCTCTAATAACAAGTCTTGATAACTCCAGTGGTTTTTATTCACAAAACCACCATCACTGTTTCGTCTTAATACATTTTCCATTGCCTTTTTAAGCATTTGTTAGGGTTTGGTTTCTTAGAATGTTGTCGGTGCTAACCTTCGAAAACGACCCGTTTATAACAGTTTGGCCAATAAATTCGATCGTTTATGCAGCAGAGAATGCTTCTTTCGACTCGCCAAAGATAAGAATATTCTTAATGAGTACAAAATTATTTGCCATAAACTTCATAACTATTTTTAGAAGAAAGGACACCAACCGTCTACGCACAATCTGCCCAAACGACATCAACCACCCACATGCAATCCACCCAAACGAAACCGTAGGGGCGGTGCCTGTGTGCCCGCCCGAACGTCCGCGTAGCGGCGTTTCCATACCAAAAATACACACATTG
>ERZ772960.2057-NODE-2057-length-15103-cov-5.124269_pt1 | contig 15103 bp, 11 predicted proteins | sample MGYA00580678_ERZ772960 | MGnify/ENA primary metagenome ERZ772960 (study PRJEB29015, sample SAMEA2737930) | human oral metagenome | biome: human oral; feature: human-associated habitat; material: dental | place: China | collected 2059 ... | reverse complement strand
AAGCCGCTCTAGCAGGCGAGCATCAGGTTTCTCACCGAGGATTAGCGGCAGATGAGCGATCTGGAAGTCCTCAAAACCAAGCTCGCTCGCGCATCGCTCAACCTGCTCTTTGGCGCGCAGATAAAAGCTTAGCGAGCCCTCGTTCGCGCCCGGAGATGATACGAGCACGAAGCGCCGCGCAGCCCCGCACCATCGGCACGTCCCGCTCGTAAAACATCTCCACGCCCTCAAGCTTGCCCGCGCCCCCTCGCATACTTGTCGTGCCCATCTTGGCGACGAATTGCGCCTGCGAGACGAAAGGCACCTGCACGGCAAATTTGCCGCTCTTTTCAAAAAGCGAGCGGGTAAAAGAGCTAGCACCTATGACGGCCGTTAGCTTGTCGTAGTCCAGAGGGCAGACCCATGACGCGCTCATGACGTCCCGCACGCCGTCAAATTCGGCCGAGACCATGACGGTCGGCCCGTGATTTATGAGGCGATACGCTTTGTGAAGTTCGACAGGTTTTAGTGACATTTTTTCTTCTTTGGTTTGATAAAATTTAAATTTTATTTTTTGCCGATAATAGCCTAAATTTGGCAAATTTATCCATCTTATTAAACAAAATCGGCCATAAGCTCGCCGACGATTTTTTTGGCGCTTTTTATCTCTTTTATTAGGCTAATACCAGAATTTACGTATATTATGCCATTTTCTATATCGCCATCTATCATTGCGAGCCTTAGCGGATTTAGTCGCTCGATTTTTTGCGCCACTACTTCCTTGTCGCCGTTTAGATACATTGCGTTTAGCTCCTTGGCAAATTTACTCGGCACTACGCGTTGATAGTCCGAAACAAAAAACAGCTCGCTAGAGCCCATAGATACGATGCTCTCTTTTGCCGGTTGCGCTGCCGGGCACTCGGTACTAGCGATAAATCTAGTACCCACGTAAACACCGCTAGCCCCAAGCGCAAAGGCTGCTCGTACGCCTCTAACGTCGTTTATCCCGCCCGCAGCCATCACAGGCACGCTCACGGCATCGGCGATGATCGGCACGATGCTAAAAGTACCTATTTTATTTTGCGGGCCCACTCCTCCTTCATCGTATCCCGTGGCAATTATAATATCTGCGCCCTCTTCTTGTGCCGCGCGAGCCGAATTTGCGCTTGGCGTAAGCGCTCTATGCACCAAAACTCCGCCGTTATCTTTTATAAATTTAAATAGCTCCGTTTCCACTATGCCGACAAAGAAAAACGCCTTTACGCCAGCCTCAAATGCCGTTTCCATAACCTTTAGCGCATATTTTTTGTCATTATCGTTTCGACAAACGATATTTACGCCGTAAGGCTTATTAGTTAGCGACTTTATACGTTCAAATTCTCGTTTATATCGCTCTTTCGTGTTTAAATTTTCAGAGTCTCTGCCGGCATTTGGCCCCAGCACGCCCATTCCGCCGGCATTTGATACGGCAGCTACCAATGCGGCATTTGTTACGTTATTCATCGGAGCCTGCACGATAGACAAGCTGACGCCCAAAATTTCGCACAGTTTTGTCGATTGATTAAAATTTTTCATATTCTTTTCCTTTAAATTTTTAGCTAATGTACCTGCCCTCGGCGCCTCTTTGCGGGCGAGAGGAAAAAACTCCTCGCTCCTAGCTTTTATGCCTTTTTCTAGCGCCGCCAGCAGCCTGTCCTTATCCTGCGGTAGCCTTCCCGCGAGGGGTACGGAGTTGCTAGGGTGCATCCCCAGTATCTGCGTGTCTTTTAGCTCGAGCGCTTCGATTAGGCGCATTTCCTCCAGCAGATTCTCGCCTGCGGTATTTTCGGTAAATTTACCCTTTTGTGCGACGCTATAAAGCGCGCTTCCTTTAGCCAGAAACAAGGTCATGAGAAAAACCATCCAAGGCTGCACCTCGTTTATGAGCTTCGCGCTTTCGTCGATGTGCTCTTTTGAAAACTGCATCCCGCCGCCGACGACGATATTTAGGCAAAAGTCGTAACCGAATCTTTTTAGCCTAAGCAGCTGCGCCTTGGCCTCGTCGGCATCGTAGCCTTTTTTAAGCAGTTTAAGGGTCTGCGTGTGACCCGACTCGAGCCGATATTCATACCGTTAAATCTAAGCTTGCGCAAATTTTGCAGCTCCTCGTCGCTCTTTTTGGCGATGCCCGTGATCGTCACGTAAGAGGCGATGGCCTCGACCTCGGGGAAAATTTGGATCGCTTTCTCGCCTATGGCGCTAAGCGTCTCGTAATCCAGCGAAAAAGCGTCGCCGTTTAGCAAAAAAATGCGCCTGACGAAGGGATTATAGCGCCTAGCCTCGAGCAAATCGCGCTCTATTTGCTCGATCGATTCGACCGCAAACGGGACGTCGTGGTACATCGTGCAAAATGCGCAGCGATTGTGACTACAGCCCTAAGTCGCCTGCACCAGCAAAGAGTTAGCCTCGTAAGGCGGCCTATACGTAGTTCTCGTATACTTCATAAGTATGCTCCTTTATATTTTTTTGCGTGATTATACGTTGGCCTTATAAATAGATAATGTAAATTTGTAAAATATATTACATAGAAAACGGCTCGTTTTATACTCGCTACAAAAGCGCCTATTTACGGGCTCTTTGCGGGTTTGTCGCTATTTTTGGCTATTTTGTCGGTCTTGGAGATTTTTAGCGCGAGCTTTTTCCACGCTAAATTTGAGCCCTCGCGCAGAGAACTATAAACGCACAAAAGCGGCGACGCGCACTGAGGTCAAAGCTCCAAATTTCTATCAAATTTTGCTTTTAGGTAGCTGTAAATTTAAACGCTCGTTGAGGCAAGCGCGCAAATTTGATTATCCCGGGATAAATTTAAATTTACGAGGCGAGGGCTTGCAAATTTTGCCTAATCCTGCAAGCCCCTCAAATTCGAGCTGCTACGCAAACTCTTTTGGATGATAAATTTGCACGCCTTTGCTCTACGTTTGCGCGGCGGCGATGACGACGACGGCGATATTTTTGCGCGCTCATCGGGCGGTAGTTCGTCAAGATCCCCTTCGGCAAAAGCCCGAACAGCCAGATCGTAAAGAGCTCGCTGAGTCGCAACTCGTTACGCTCGCTTTTTATCGCGGGTAGCCTAGCGATTTGCAGGCTTTCAAAGCCCAGCTCGGCGATCTTTTTCTCGGCCTTGCCCTTTGCTCTCATGTAGAAAAATCTCGACCGTTCGTCCGCGCCGTAGGCGGAGATAAGCACGAAACGGCGAGCGCTCGCGGCGATGCCCCATTTTGCGGTATTTGCGGGGTAGCTCACGTCCACTTTGTAAAACTGCCCGCGGCTACCGGCTTGCTTCATCGTCGTGCCCAGCGCGCAGAAAATCTCGTCTATGTCGCACGGCTCTATCTCTTTGATCTTATCTAAATTTACGATCTGCACCTCAAGTTTTTCGTGGCTAAACTTTAGCTCCCTACGCGCCCAGACGACGATCTTGTCGTAGTTTTGGTTTCGCAAAGCCCTCGCACGATCTCGCACCCGACCGCTCCCGTCGCGCCCACGACCAAAGCCGTTTTTCTCATTTTTGCTCCTTTGATTAAATTTTTATAGACGGCAGATACCGCAAATAACCGAATGATTGGTATTAACTTGCCCTTAAATTTAAGCCTTAGGCTCTACTAGATCGGCTAAACCTTGGCGCGCTTGGATTAAATTTCTCCGCGGCGCGCGAAATTTAGCGGGCTTAAAATTTCACCTGCTATTTTCTGCGGATCTTATAGCCATTGCCGCTTTTTAGCAGCGAAATTTTGCCGTCCTTCGAGACATAGCAGCCACCCTTAACTTTGCTTAAAATTTCGCTCTGCGGTAAGCTCGACCAAAAAATTTCAACCCTGCTTTTATCCGCGGAAAATATCCCGTAGATCGCGAGCGTAGCGTTATCAGGGTCGTGCAGCCTCACGTCCGCGACATCAAAAACCTGCACGCAACCATTCTTGATCTTTGAAAAGCTCTGCCCCGCGGCAACCAAGCAGCCGTGCTCGTCTGTGCCGCCGCCTACCATCGGCCCCTGCACCGCGGGCACCTTGCAGACGCCCTCACTAGCGCCGCAGTCCGCAGCCGCCGCTTCGCCCCTCTTATCCATTGCATTTGCCGCCTTGCCCAGCTTTGCATCTTGCGCCGCACAACCGCACAAAAGCACCGCCGCAAAGGCCGCGATTAAAATTTTACCTCTCATCTTTACTCCTTTAAATAAATTTTATCTGCACTCAAAGCTGCTCGCGCTATTTTCGTCGCCACCCACGTAGATAGCGACTTTAGGATATGCACAGATCGGGATCTGCTTACCGGCACGGCTCGTGCTTTTGCCTAGCAGGCTAGATGGAGCCGTTCCCTGCTCGCGCCACGCTTCAAGCGCGCTTAGCGGATCGACGTCATCGATGCCGTTACCGCCGCCGCAGTGATTCATCCCAGGCAGTGCAAAAAATCGCGCAAACTCATCCGCATTCGCGTTGGTTTCCACTAGCTTTTTAAACCAATCGCGCTGATCCATCGCCGAAAACACGGGATCGGAAACGCCCGTTACAATGATGAGCTTACCGCCGTTAGCGCGGAAGCTATCTAGCTTGGTCGAAATCGCATCGTTTATCGCCGCGGTCTCGAACGTTCGCTCTACGTCCTTATCGAAATCAAATTTCATCAGATCAAACTCCGGTTGCGGCGGCGTCAAGAAATAATAATTCATCGAGCCCTTTGAGAGCACGATATTTCTAGCATTTGGCTCTGCCGTTTGCGAGTCGCCAAGCTTCCACATGCGCCAGCTGGGCTGATTTACCCCGGCATCTTAAAACCAGCCGCTGTAAATTTGCTCGCCCTTGCTGTTTTTTGCGCCCTCAAATATCGCCTTTATCGCAGAAATTTTTTCTTTAGCTAGATCAAGTCCGCTGGGATCGAACTCGCAACGCTCCCAAGCGCCGATGATTCCGTCTTTTAGCCCGTCTAGCGCATCGCATTTATCCAAAACCGCCTTGCTTAGCTTATCCAAATCCTCCTGCGTAAGGGCGTTTGCAAAAATTTTCTCCCCCGCGGCGTTTTTAGGCGCGATCTTCATAAGCTGCCGGTTGTCCCACTGCTCCGCGATCGCCGCGCGCGAAAGCCTAAAACCCGGATTTGCCGCGATTACGCCGTCAAATTCCAGCGGATACCTCTGCGCCGCCATCAGAGCCGAGCGTCCGCCGTTTGAGCAGCCCATAAAGTAGCTGTGCGCGGGCGCTTTTTTATACGCCGCAAAAACCAGCTGCTTTGAGATGCTCACGACCTTGCCGATAGCCTGATAGGCATAGTCTAACCGCGCCTGTTGCTCAAGTCCGAACTCGGGCGTAGGCGTAGGATGTCCCGAATCGGTCGTAACTACCGCATAGCCCCTCATAAGCGCGGGCGTTGCGGTGCTAGTGCGGATAGGCACGGCGCCAAGAGCCGGTGCTACAAAGCCGTCCAAACCGCCTCCGCCCTGAAATAGCAGCTTGCCGTTCCAATCGCCTGGCAAGCGCAGCTCAAATTTTATGCCGTAATGCTTGCCGTCCGAGCCCGTACGCGAGGCTATCTCGCCGTGAATTATGCAGTGCGGCGCGGCTTTTAGCGTATTTTTGGCTCCGCCAGTTAGCGCAGACATCTTATCGGCACCGATTTCGCCGCTTTGATTCCAGATCGCTTCGCTAATCTTTGTATCGTAAATTTTCGTACCCTTTAGCGCCGCGCAAGCCCGCTTGTCAAAATCGCTCGCAAGCGCCCCCTGTAGGCCCAAAGCGGCCGTAAAGGTTGCAACTAAAATTTTATATTTCATTGCCGCTCCTTTTGAAATTTTATTAATTGTAATTCTAACATAAAAATTTATCGTGATTTTACTGCGTTTATAAAAAATGATGGAATTCCGCACTAAACGGGGCGGAATTCCAAATTTAGCTAGAAGAGCGAAGCGCCCGAGCGGTCCGCGGGATCGGGCTCACCCGTTACGCGATTTCGTAGATCGCGGCGGAATACTTCGATCGCCCAAAACCAAACCGCGTGCCCAAAAAATCCCGAAACGAACTCATACCACGGAAGCTGAAAAAGCGGCAGCGTGATGCAATGCACTGCGATATTTACGACGATACCGAACGCGACGCCCTGAAATAGCGTAATTTTAGGTAATTTCTCGACAGCGAAGTGTGCCTAATTTTAAATTTTGCTATTGTTGCGGAGCATTAAATTTCACGCGTGCCCTTAAAGCTTGCACGGTAAAAAATCAGCAGCGCGGCGGCTAACGCGGCAAAGCCGCAAAATAGCCCTTGGTAGCTTAAATATTCAAGCGCCTTGCCACCTACGGCAGTACCGATGCCGCCTCCGAAAAATATCGCCGTGCCTATGATCCCGGAGGATAGACCTTTGGCGGAGCCACAACGAAGTGCCGCGCTTGCTAGGACGGACTGCGCGCAAACATAGCCAAATCCCAGCAAAAACGTCCCTACATATGCGGTGGCAGCGAAGCAACTCGCCAAAAGGCACAGCGCCGAAGCGGACGCCAAAAAGCCGAGGGATAGAATTTTTTTTGGCGGCAACTTCTCTTTTAAATATCTAGCAGCGTTTCCTGCCAAAAAGCAAGCGACGCCGTAAAGCATAAGGCAGGCTCCGGCGAAATTTGAGCTCAAGCACAGTTTTTTAAGTAGATAAGCGCCTATGAATGAGTACGCCCCGAGCACAATTACGCCATTACATAAAGCCAAAAAATAGCTTCTCAAAAGCGCAGCATCGCCGCGCAAGCTGGCTAGGGATTTTACGAAGCTTTCGCCTCCGCTTTTCGGAGCGTCTTTGAAATTTAGCGTAAATAGTGATACGAAAGATACCATAGACAGCGCAGAAAAGGCTAAAAATATCTCCCTCCAAGAAAATCTAGCCACTGCCCATCCGCCTAAAGCCGCACTCAGCCCCTGCCCTAAAAATACCGAACCCAGAAATATCGCTACGATTTTTTGTCTATCCTTCTCGTCATATGCATCGCCTATAACGCCGAGGCAGACAGCGATTATACCCGCCGCCGCGCATCCCGTGCAAAAACGAAATAAAACAAGCCACGCTAGACTTTTTGCAGTGGAGCAAAGAAGCGTAAATATCGCCAAAAAGAGCATTAGCGAGATTAAAATTTTACCTCTGCCGTAGCGATCGCTAAGATGTCCGTAAACCGGCTGAAGTAAGCCATAGGGGATCAGATATGCCGTCAAAACTGCGGAGGCGGCGCTTACCTGCACCCCAAACGTATCTGCGATGCTAGGCAGCAGTAGCGATGCGATCCAGTTATCTGCGGCAGAGATTATCCCTGAGACGATGATTAAGAGTAGTAGTCCTTTTTTGCAGTGCATTTTAAATTCCTAAATTTACGTAATTTTAGCCATTATAACTCTTTTGCGAGGAAATTTGGAATTTTAGCAAGCTCAGCGAATATGAAACGATAGGCATGGATCGCTAAGTTCGCAGCGGGGACGCAATGCTGCGGCAAGTATAGCGCAATGGTCGGACATACAATGATGCATCTACCTTGAAGGGGCGAAGGCAGGTAGTAACGTGAGCAGTGAGTGCATGACTAGCTTATATTTATAATCCACTTTTTTCGCGTATAAAGACCTATAAGAAATAACGCAAATTTAACAATGCCACGAAGCAGAGCTATAGCATAAGGCAAATAAGGAAAGCCCTAACTTGCAACGCGAACCCTACAATAAAATTCAAAAATTCTTTAAAATTCTACGCGGATTATGATGCCTAAAAATCAACTAAAATTTTAAGTGCGCATATCCCCGTAGCGCACGCTTTTTAGCCGCGCAATCCCGCCGTTTATCACAAGTCGCGACGAACCGTTTGTACGATCTTGTGCCGCTAGGTTAAATTTAATAGCAGCGGAGTTTTGGATTTTAACGAATGCAGGAATTTCAACGAGCGCTTGAAATTTTAGTCTCGAGAGATGATTTTGATTTCGTTCGCGCAAGATCCGCCAAAGTCCGCGCCGAAGGGATCTTGGACCGTAAAATAATGATCTATCGCGCCGCATCCGTGCCCGATCTGCTCACCCCAACCCAGCGCCCTGCGCACGAAGCCCTTGGCATGGGCGACGGCTGCGGGCAGGCTAAGTCCCGCCGCTAGCGCGCACGCGATCGCGCTTGAGAGCGTGCAGCCCGTACCATGGGTGTTTTTCGTAGCTACTTTGAGCGCGGAAAATTCGTAAAATTTGCCGTTTTCGTATAAAATATCGACCGCTAAATTTCTCAAATCCTCGCCCTCGCCGCTCGGTTTAAAACCAGCGTCTAGGGAGGCTGTGGATAAATTTTGTTTAAAAGGAGGCTCCGCGCTCGCCGTTAAATTTTTGCTTTCGCTAGTAAAATTTTCATCCGCGAAATTTGCGCGCTCTGTTAAACCCGTAGAATTTTTGAGCGCCCCGTTTTCGCTCGTCTCGCGCCCAAAAGTATTAAAATTTTCCGCCGCGCTCGCTTCCGCCGCAATGCAAGCCGCGCCCGCGCCCGCAAGATCGCCGCCTTTAATCAAAATCGCGCCGCCGAAAAACTGCGAAATTTTAACCGCTGCGGCGCGCATATCGGCTAAGCTTAAAATTTTCATCTCCGCCAAGACCTCAGCCTCGCGCACGTTAGGCGTAATAATCTCCGCGGCGGGGGCGAGCTCGTATTTTAGCGCATGCAGCGCGCTTTGTTTCATCAAAACTCCGCCGCTGGTGGCGACCATCACGGGATCTAAGACGACGTTTTTCGCGCCGTGCTTGCTCAGGCTCTTTGCGATAGCCTCGGCAACCCCCTCATTGGAGATCATTCCGATTTTAACGGCGTCCGGAAAGATGTCGCTAAAAATCGCATCGAGCTGCGCCTCTACAAAATCTGGCGAAACGTCCAGCACGCCGAATACGCCGCGCGAATTTTGCGCCGTAAGCGCCGTAATAGCGCTCATTGCAAACATCTTATGCGCGCTGATCGTCTTGATATCGGCTTGGATGCCAGCACCGCCGCCGCTATCAGAACCCGCGATAGTAAGAATTCTTCTCATAAAAAGCCTTTAAAATTTTAGCGCGATTATATCGAAATTCCGCTATAATTCCGTCCGATATATTATTTTACGGGTTAAATTTAAGTTTTATTTATATAGTTTTTATTATAATTTATAATTTATTCGTAATAACTATTACAAATACAAAATTTTAACCCAAATAGAGGAATTTACATGAAAAGAGTCGCCAGTTTGATTTTCGCAGCATTTTTAGTTTCGGGCTGCTCCTATTTCGAAAAAAAGGAAGATAAAGGCGCGAAGCAAGGCGGCGAGGCTCCCGCGCTGCCGGTAGGCGTATTTACCGCCAAATCCGCCGACGTGCCAATAATTTTGAAATTTAACGGACAGACCGTGAGCGAGCTTGAGATAATGCTAAAGCCGCAGGTTTCGGGCACCATCGAAAAGCAGCTTTTCGAGCCTGGTCGTAGCGTCAAAAAGGGCGACGTGCTCTACGAGATCGACCGCTCGCGCTACCAAGCGGCATTTGACAGCGCAAACGCTAATCTGCAAAACGCCTCGGCGGACTACAAAAGAGCCAAGGCGCTAAAAGCTAGCAACACGATCTCTCAAAAGGACTTCGACACCGCAAAGGCCGCGTTTATGGTGGCTGAAGCAAATTTTAAAAGTGCAAAGATAGATTTTGACCACTCGCTCGTTACCGCGCCTTTTGACGGCATGGCGGGCGATACGCAAAAGGACGTAGGCGCATACGTAAACGTGGGCGAGGATCTGGTTAGGCTTTCTAAATTTGATCCGATCGACGTGGAATTCGGCATCGCGGACGTCGATAGGCTAGAGCTTGATGCAAATTTAAGAAACGGGCAATGGAAGCAGCTAGGGCGTCAGGTAAGCATAAATCTCGGCGGCAAGGACTACAATGGCACGCTAAGCTTTATCGATAGCGTCATCAATACAAACACAGCGTCAGTCAGTGCTAAAGCTCAAATTCCAAATCCAAGCTTAGAAATTCGCCCAGGGGTTTTTACCAAAATAAGCGTCGATGGTTTTTATCAGAAAAACGGCTTTAAAATTCCGCAAGTTGCGCTCAAGCAAGATCTTAGCAACACCATAGTCTATGTCGTGCAAGACGGAAAGGTCGCTAAAAAGGCGGTCAAAATCGCGGCGCAAGATACCCGCACGGCGACGATCTCAGGCGGGTTGCAAGACGGCGATCAGATCATTTTGGATAATTTTAAAAAGATCAACGTGGGCTCCAAGGTAACTCCCGTACCCGCAAGCACCGATCCTTACGTAGCGGGACAGCCTGAAGCGTCTCAGAGCAATGCGGAAAGCGGGAAATAATGTTTTCTAAATTTTTCATCAACCGCCCCGTCTTTGCCTGCGTCGTTTCGATAATCATCGTAATCGCGGGCGTTTTGGCTCTTAAAAATTCCTCCGTCGAGGAGTATCCGCAACTCACGCCGCCGCAAATCGTCGTTAGCGCTACATATAGCGGCGCGGATGCGCAGACGATCGCCGACGTCGTCGCAGCCCCTCTTGAAAACGCAATCAATGGCGTTGAAAATATGATCTATATGGAAAGCTCAGCAAGCTCCTCCGGCGACGTTCGTATCAACGTATATTTTCAAATCGGCACAAATCCAGCAGATGCGAAAGTCAATGTAAACAACCGCGTCACGCCAGCTCTTACGCTACTTCCCGATGAAGTGCGCCGCTATGGCGTAACCGTTACCGAGCGTAGCAGTACGATGCTGGAAGTGCTTGCGTTTTACGATCCTAGCGAACAGATGGATGTTGTAGAGATGCAAAACTACGTAGCTATCAACGTCGTAGATGAGCTAAAGCGCGTGCCGGGCGTCGGCGAGGCTCAGGCACTGGGAACGAAAGACTACGCGATGAGGATCTGGGTAAAACCCGAGCTACTTAAGAAATTTAACGTTACGACTGCCGAGATAATCGCCGCAATAAGCGAGCAAAATAGCCAATACGCGGCGGGTAAGATGGGCGAGCAGCCGATGAACTTAGGCAATCCCTACGTCTATGCGATCAAGCCTGAGGGTCGTTTAAAAACCGTCGAGGAGTTTGAAAATATCATCATACGCGCGCAAAAAGATGGGAATTTCTTGCGCGTAAAAGATGTCGCCGAGGTCAAACTTGGCGGCGCAAGCTACAATATCTCGGCGAAATTTAACGGTAAAGAGATGGTGCCTGTGCTTATCTTTATGCAAAGTGGCGCCAACGCCCTAGCCGTAGTTGAAGCGGTAAATAAGCGCATAGACGAGCTTAAACCAAATTTCCCGGGTGAGCTGACCTACGACGTCGCCTACGATACGACTAGCTTCGTAAAAGTATCGATCGAAGAGGTCATTCATACTTTCATTGAAGCGTTAATCCTCGTCATCGTCGTTATGTATATGTTCTTAGGCAATCTTAGAGCAACGATCATTCCGACGCTTGCCGCGCCCGTATCGATCTGCGGAGCGTTTATCGGAATTTACGCCTTCGGATTTTCAATAAATTTAATCACCCTTTTCGCGCTTATTTTAGCTATCGGCATCGTCGTGGACGACGCCATTATCGTGATCGAAAACGTAGAGAGAATTTTGCACGAGGAGCCGGATCTTAGCGTCAAAGAGGCTACCACAAAAGCGATGGGCGAGATCGTAGCGCCCGTCATCTCCATCGTGCTCGTGCTTTCGGCGGTTTTTGTGCCGGTTGCGTTTATGGAGGGCTTTACCGGGGTTATGCAGAGGCAATTTGCATTAACGCTCGTAGCCTCGGTATGTTTTTCAGGCTTCGTAGCCCTTACACTAACGCCCGCGCTTTGCGCTCTAATCTTGCAAAAAAAGGAATCTGAGCCTTTTTTCTTTATAAGATGGTTTAATAATCTTTTTAGCATCTCAACTAAAATTTACGCCGCAGGCGTCGGCATGGTTCTTCGTCACGTACTAATCAGCCTTGTTTTTGTGGGCATCATCATCTATGCGATGATAGAGCTTCTTAGGCTTACCCCTAGTGGCCTAGTGCCTAACGAAGACAAAGGCTCGATTATGGCGATGACTACGCTTCCGTCTGCATCTACGCTGCCTAGAACGGAAGCCGATCAGGATTTCATCGCAAGCATCGCTAAAAAGTATCCAAACGTAAAAGATATAACCCAAATCACGGGATACGATATGCTAGCCGGAGCGCTTAGAGAAAATGCGGGAGCTTTTTTTATGAAGCTAAAAGACTGGAAGGAGCGCCCCGGCGATGAAAATTCCAACTTCGCCATAGCTGCCGCGCTAAACGGGCAGCTCTACGGCGCCGATCGCAACTCGATGACTTACGTCGTCACGCCGCCGCCTATTATGGGTCTTTCGCTTACGGGCGGATTTGAGCTCTACGCGCAAAGCACGACGGGCAAGAGCTACGATGAAATTCGCGCCGATATGGATCGCGTAACCGCCAAAGCTAACCAACATCCCGCTTTAAAACTCGTGCGAACGACGCTGGATACCGATTTCCCGCAGTATAAGCTCTACGTCGATAAAGAGAAGGTAAAGATGCTAGGCGTTAAGATAGCCGACATTTTCACCGTGCTAAATTCCACCATCGGGCAGTATTACATCAACGACTTTAACCTTATGGGTCGCACGTTTAAGGTCTATATCCGCGCTACACAAAACTACAGAGACGATCCTAACGATCTAAAATCGCTCTACGTCCGCAGCGCTAGCGGCGATCTGATCCCGCTAAATTCTTTAGTGAGACTTGAACGCTCGCTGGGTCCTGATTCCGTTAATAGATTTAACGCCTTCCCGGCAGCGCAGATTATGGGTGAGCCAAACACGGGTTATACCTCAGGTCAGGCGATCGCAGCGATCCAAGAGGTCATAAAAGAGGAACTTCCTAGCGGATATTCGATTGGCTGGGCGGGCTCTGCGTATCAAGAGGTCAGCGAGACGGGCAAGGGCTCGCAGGCATTCGTATTTGGAATGATCTTCGTGTTTTTGATCCTAGCGGCTCAATACGAAAGGTGGCTCATGCCGCTTGCCGTACTTACCGCCGTGCCGTTTTCGGTATTCGGAGCGCTCGTGTTTACATATTTCCGCGGGCTGAATAACGACATATATTTTCAGATCGGACTTTTGCTTCTAATCGGTCTGGCGGCGAAAAACGCGATTTTGATCGTGGAATTTGCGATGAACGAGCACCTAAACAACCACCGCCCTATCGCTGAAGCCGCCGTAGAGGCCGCCAAGATGAGGTTCCGCCCTATCGTTATGACGAGCCTTGCGTTCGGCCTCGGCGTGCTTCCGATGGTTATCGCCACCGGCGCGGGCGCTGCTAGCCGCCACGCGCTAGGAACCGGCGTCGTAGGCGGCATGCTCGCGGCATCTACGATCGCGATCTTTTTCGTGCCGCTGTTTTTCTACCTGCTCGAAAGCTTCAACGCTTGGCTTGATAGACGCGGCAAAAAAGTCCAAACTAACGAGGTGAACGATGAAAATAAATAATGCTCTTTTAAGCGCCTTGACGCTTGGAATTTTACTCTGCGGTTGCAACTTCAAGCCCGTTACGCCGCAAAAGCAGACCGGCTTTAAGGCGGATTACGCAAGCACGAACGTTAGCACGCAGTGGTGGAAAAGCTTTAACGATCCGCAGCTAAACGCCCTGATCCAAAGCGCGCTGGAGCAAAATTCCGACTTGCAAACCGCGCTAAATAACGTCGAGTATGCGCGCGTAAATTTAGGACTAAGCAAGCTTGAATACCTGCCGAACGTAAATTTAAGCGGCAGTGCGGTGCGCCAAAATAATTTCGGCAACCAGCCCGATCGCAACTCCCACGGCGCGTATCAGATCGGCGCCGTGCTAAGCTACGAGATCGATCTTTGGGGGCGCGTGCGCAACAGCGTGGATTCGGCGCGATCTCGATTTAATGCGACGAAATACGACTACGAAACCGCCAAAAATACGATTACTAGCACGGTTGCGACGACCTATTTTACGCTACTAGCATTAAAGCAACAGGAGAAAATTTTAAAAGACAGCCTAAAAAGCTATCAAGATACGCAAAACTACCGCAAAAAGCAGCTCGATGCGGGCGCGGTTAGCGAGATCGTATTTTATCAGGCCAAAGCCGCGGTCCAAAGCGCCGAGGCAAGCCTCATAAGCGTGCAAAATCAGCTCTCCGCGGCGCAGACCTCGCTAAATATCCTAACGGGCAAGAGCTACGATGAAATTTTACGTGGCACGGCGCAGACCGCCGCGAAAATGCCTAGCGCGCCGCAGATCCCAAGCGGAATCCCAAGCGACGTGATCCTGCACCGCCCCGACGTCGCAAGCTCGCTCGAAAATCTGCGCGCAAGCAACTTCTTAGTGGGCGTCGCCAAGGCAGGCTACTTCCCTACTTTCTCGCTTACGGGCTCGGCGGGATACGCAAGCGGCGAGTTTGACAGGCTGTTTACCGCAAGTGCGAGCACATGGAGCATCGGCGGCTCGCTCGTAGGGCCGCTGCTTGACTTCGGCCGCCAAAAAAGGCGCGTAGAGCTTGCAAATTTAGAGCAAAACGCGAGCTTCATCGCATACGACAAGGCGCTTAAAACGGCTTTCGGCGACGTTCGCGACGCGCTTGTAGGCGTGCAAAACGCCAAACTAAGACAGGCAAGCCTCGCCGATCTCGTCGCTTCGCAGAGCAAAATTTATTCAAACGCCTCAAGCAGGTATCAGGCGGGCTACAGCGATCATCTGGAGTTTTTGGATTCGCAGCGAAACCTGCTTAGCGCGCAGCTAAATAAAGTGCAGGCAGATCTTGACGTGCTAAGCGCGACGGTAAACGCCTACAAGGCGCTCGGCGGCGGCTTTAGCATCGAGGATAGCGAAATAAAGGCGCTTCTTGGCGCGGAGAAGGACGTGCAGCCCGATATGTCCGCCTTCCCGAAGGATAAAATTTTTAATTAGCTTTAAATTTACGGGCGGCGCAAAATTTTAAAATACCCGTAAATTTAAAGCGCAGCTCGGCTTTTACGGCGCAAGCGGATGTATGAAAGAAAAATCTGCTTGCGCTTTTAAAATTTAGCCCTGCGGCGGGCGGCAAGTCCGAATTTCAAAGATAATCTAAATTTTAAAATAGCCGCAA
>ERZ772960.2056-NODE-2056-length-15105-cov-2.800133_pt1 | contig 15105 bp, 13 predicted proteins | sample MGYA00580678_ERZ772960 | MGnify/ENA primary metagenome ERZ772960 (study PRJEB29015, sample SAMEA2737930) | human oral metagenome | biome: human oral; feature: human-associated habitat; material: dental | place: China | collected 2059 ... | reverse complement strand
TTCTATACAGTATTCCTATTATTTGGTATAATATAAAAGTTGATTAAAATTTAATATGTATTATAAAGGAGCGATTTTAGTGAGTATTAAGCATAATATAATTAATATAGCAGTAATAGCCCATGTTGATGCCGGAAAGTCTACCCTTGTAGATGCCTTCCTAAATCAAAGTGGTGTTTTTAGAGATAATGAGGTCGTAAAAGACTGTGTAATGGACAGTAACGACCTAGAACAGGAAAGGGGTATAACAATCTACTCAAAGAACTGTTCTATAAGACATGGTGAATACAAGATCAATATAGTTGATACACCTGGCCATAGTGACTTTTCTTCTGAGGTTGAGCGTGTATTAAAGACTGTAGATACAGTTATACTACTAGTAGATGCAACTGAGGGACCAATGCCTCAGACAAGGTTCGTACTGCAGAAGTCTTTAGAACAGGGTCTAAGACCTATCCTATTCATCAATAAGATAGACAAGAAGGACCAGAGAGCTGAAGAGGTTGTTAATGAAGTATTTGACCTATTTGTTGACTTAAATGCAACAGATGAACAGTGTGACTTCCCTATTGTATATGGTATAGCCAAGCAGGGTATAGCCCTAAAAGAACTAGAGGATGAGGGTAAGGACTTATCTCCCCTATTTGAAACAATAATTAACCATGTAGACGCATATCCAGACTATGATGATGAGCCCTTACAGGTTCAGATTTCTGCCCTAGCCTATGACGATTATATAGGAAGATTGGGAATTGGCCGTGTATTTAAGGGCAAGTTAGACTCAACAGAACAGATTTGCATCTGCTCAGAGGGCCATGAGCCTAGAAGGGGTAAAATTTCTAAGCTATCAGTTTACGAGGGACTTAAGCAGGTTGAAACTGACCAGGCTATGAGTGGTGAAATGGTAGTGGTTGCTGGTATACCCGATATAGCTATAGGTGAAACTATATGTAGTCAAGATAATCCAAAGCCAATGGGTGCTATCTTAATTGAGGAGCCTACCCTATCTATGAACTTCATGGTTAATGATTCACCATTTGTCGGCAGGAGTGGTAAGTTTGTAACTACAAGGCATATAAAGGACAGGCTTGAAAAGGAACTAGAAGTTAATGTTGGTCTAAAGGTAGAACCTCTTGAAACTACAGATGGTTATAGGGTTAGTGGTCGTGGTGAGCTTCACCTTTCAATACTTATAGAAAATATGAGAAGAGAGGGCTACGAATTAGGAGTATCAAAGCCACAGGTACTTATGCATAAGGACCCGGAAGGCAACCTTGTTGAACCTATAGAAAGGGTTACTGTTTCTTGTCCAGAGGCTTACTCGGGCACAGTTATCAACGAATTAAATCTGAGAAAGGGTCTAATGGAGTCAATGGAAATCCTAGAGGGCGACTATGTAAAGATAGAATTTTTGGTACCTACAAGAGGATTACTTGGTTACAGGAGTGAATTTATAAATGCCACTAGGGGTGAAGGTACCCTACTTTCATCATTTGAAAGATTTGATGACTACAAGGGTGAAATACCATCAAGATTAAATGGTGTTTTAGTATCTCAGACTGCAGGCAAGACTATGGGTTATGCCCTTAATGCCCTATCATCTAGGGGTATCCTATTTGTTGATCCAGCCGTTGACGTATACGAGGGTATGATAATTGGTATGAACTCTAGAAAAGAAGACATGGTGGTTAACCCATGTAAGAATAAGAAGATGTCGAATGTCAGGGCATCAGGTTCAGATGATGCCATCAAGTTATCACCACCAAAGATATTTACCCTAGAAGAATCTTTGGAATTTATAGAGGATGATGAATTAGTAGAAGTAACACCTGATTCAATCAGGTTAAGAAAGAAGGTCCTAAACGAACAAGATAGGATAAAATACAACAGGTCATTACAGAATAAGGCAATTGACTAAAAAATAAAAGAAATAAAAATGAAGGTCACTGTATAGGTTTAATAAAATCTGTTACAGTGACCTTTTCTTATATTTTTGAAAAATCATCAAGTCTCTTCTATATACTGACTTGATACATATACTTGTAAAACAATCATCGTAAATAGGCTTGTCCTCACCCAACCTATATATAGCAAACCTTTCCCTGGGATCATTCTTAGAATCATCAAGGAAGACTTCCTTATACAAATGAAAGTTAGTCCTATTTTCCAGGTATTCGATATATTCATAAGATGGGTAATAGAGGATTATATCTACCTCCCTAGGCCTTTCTTCAACTGACCTATAAATATTATTCACTACGCTTATAAATATACTTAAGGCGAAGGGGTTGAAAAAATAAAACTTATTTTCAAATCCACTCACCTGGTACTTCTCTGCTGGACAATTTACAAAAAATAACCTCTCCTTGGAAGCTGGGTTTCTTGGCCGGTAGTTTTTCTTATTCGTCAAGGCCATCTTATGGAAGTCCTCACAAATTTCTACACTAGTACAGGCTGAATCAAAGAGAAAATTTACTAAAAATGCAAATCTTGCTTTACCTGAGCCGAAGTCTACAAAGTGGTCCTCTATACCAGCCTTATATTCATCAAAAAGCTTGATTAGAGCCTTATATGGTGTTGGTTCATAGCGGTTGTAGATGGTTTTATTGTCCATTCTACTTTCAATCTTGGAGGTATTTATATGTAGTAATTTCTCATAATTTTCTTCTTTCATCTATCTCACCATCCTATAGGAGCCTCTTCTTTATTAGGTAGGCAGTAGACAAGAAACATATAAGTATAGTAACCACATTTACAATCAAAAATCCAAATGGATGGTGAGCAAATGGGATACCACCAACGTTCATACCGAAGAGACCAGAAATAATGGTTGGAACTGCCATTACTATTGTTACTACAGTTAAGTAGGTCATAACATTGTTCTGGTTGTTGCTTATAATTGCACTAAAGGCATCCATTATCCTACTAAGGATATCACCATACATCTTGGACATTTGTAGGGCCTGTTTATTCTCTATAATTACATCCTCTAGAAGGTCTTCATCCTCAGCATAGTGCTTTATAACATTTAACTTTAGTAGCCTGTCTAGAGTAGCTTCATTGGCTGTCAGTGATGTTGAAAAGTATACCAGAGACTTTTCCAACTGCAATAATTGTAGGAGTTCCTTATTCTTCATAGAATTATGGATTTCCTGCTCTATAAGGTTAGTGGTATTATTAATCCTTCTTAGATATAGCAGGTAGAAGGTTGCATTCCTATATAGGATTTGCAGGATGAACCTAGTTTTCATATAGGTATAGAAGTCCTTGACATGGCCTACTATAAAGTCATTTATAATTCTCGTCTGCTTAGAGCAGATTGTAATGATACAGTCCTTGGCAAGTATTATGCCAATAGGTACTGTCATATAGTTAGAAGACTTTGAGTCTGACATATCGAAGGGTATATCAATCAAGATTAGGGTGTAATTATCATCATACTCTATTCTGGAACTCTCTTCATTGTCTAGGGCTGCAGCCACAATATCTGTATCTATTTCTAAAAGCTTACTAATATCTTCAATTTCATTGGAGGTTGGCTCAGTAAGATTTATCCAACAACTTGCTTCAAATTCATCTAGTCTTTCTAAATTTTCATTAACCGTTTTATAGTATCTTATCATAAGCTCACCCCTTTCTGAATCTTATAGTATTTCTTATGTAAACTCTAATCTTAATTTATTCCATAATATTAATTTTACCACCAGACTAGCCTAGTTAATCTATACTGGTTTAAATATCAATATTTTCAACTTGACCCTGGTCTACAGCCATCCTAACATCTCCCTGACTAAGTAGGCTGGTTATGTCTTCATCTATATCTATAATATAAAGGGGCTCTACATCTTCCTTTATAACTTCGTATTCAAGTGGATATATAGAAAAGTCTGTCATCAATAGATGATCATCAATAAAGTCCATATGCCTTATATCATTTAGGAGTTCATTGGAATTCTCATAATTAAGGTTGGCCAGGGACTTAAACATATCTATTGACTTCCTGTAGTAAAAGGCTGCCAAGAAGTATTCACACCTCTTATTGCCATTTTCTGCCCCCATTTTTAGGTATTTTTCCGCCTTATCATATTCAAAACTCCTAAACATCAACTGGGCAAGGTTATACATGGCCTCAGTACAATTAAGCATTATGGCTTTTTCATAGTACTCAATGGCCTTTTTAGGGTCCTTAAAAAAGTTGTCATACATGACAGCTAAGGTATTTAAGGCATATATATTATTGAGTTCTGCAGGCTCCTCAAGATAAGCCTTGGCTTCCTCATAGTTGGTCTGCATAAAATATAGCCTGCCCGCATAGAGTTTGGCTATCTGGTGACCATGGTCAGAAGCTATTTGGTAGTATCTAAGGGCCTTTTTTTCATTAGCAGTTTTTTCATAGATACTAGCCAGCTTGAAGCAGGATTCTATATCCCCGTGATCAGCTGCCCTTTTATACCAATCTATCATATTATCCAAATCGTTTAGTTTTTCATATATATTGGCTAATTTAATCTGACAATTTATGTTATCAGGTATCATCTTATAGTAGTTAATAGCTATATCATATTCCTTTAGAGTCCTACACAGGTCACCCATATTCTCGGCAGAATTATAGCATCCCTGGGCTATGGCCTGCTTGTAATAAAGGCCAGCCTCCTTGTAGTTCTTGTCCTCAAAAAGGATACCTGCCAAGTTGTTTTTGGCCTCTTTGACACCATCATCTGCTGCCATCTTATAGTATATCCTGGCATTGTCTGTGTCATTGTTCCTATTATAAAGGTTGGCTAACCTATACTTTGCCATAGTATGGTTTTGAGCTACTGCTAACTCGTAGTAGTGGATTGCATCAGATGACTTGTCCTTCCTATCTAGGATAAAGCCCATCCTATACTGGGCATCTGGGTCACCCTCATCTGCTGCAATATTATATGCCTTTTCGGCGTCTGCAAAGTTCTCTGAAAGCTCACTCAAGACACCAAGGTTTATTGCAGCTTTGAGGTGCTTTTTCTTTAAAAGCTTCCTGTAAAGGTCCATAGACCTGGTAAAATTGCTCCTGTCCATCTCTATAACTGCCAGATTATAGATAGAATCCTCATCATTAAGGGCTGCCCCCTTCTCGTACATTTCTTCGGCCAAGTCCTTATTGCCTAGCTCTATATTCAAGAGACCAAGGTTGAAATAAGACTTAGCAAAACCAGCCTCGGCAGTTTCCTTTAAAACTTTCTCAGACATTTCATAATCTTCTAGTATATAGTAAATGACACCAATATTGTTTTTAGCTGCAAGAATACCCTTTTCTGCTGCCTTTTCATACCAATAAAGGGATGTATCATAGATTTCATTATTATAGTACATGTTTCCAAGGTTAAATGCTGCATAATCAACACCATTATTAAAGGCAGACCTGTACCAGTTTTCTGCCTTTTCTATTTCTCCCTGGCTATCATATAGTTGACCTAGAATAAGTTGGGCTCTTTCATATCCAGACTCTGCTGCTTCTTTAAATTTCTCAACTGCAAGCTCAGACTTGCCAATTTTTTCATAGAAGTTACCTTTTAAATAATCCACTTTAGGATTTTGTGACATCTCTTTCACCCCTTACTCTCATTTGCATACTTTTTCACTTATAATTATATAGCATTTAAAAAGTAAAGTAAATATAAAATAAAAAGTGACTAAGTCCTTTTTATGCTTAGATACCACTGGTATTCTAAATCACATTAGACTGGTCACTTTTTATAAATCCTAATAGGTAAACAAGGAATAGTAAGAAGACATTAAAATAGATACTTCTTTTTCAAGGCTATCTACTCTTAAATCACCATTTATCCTCTTAAAAACATATTTAACCTGGTCTGCAATTTTTTTACCAGGCCCATTCTTAGCCCTATAATCACTAATTTTATCCATGTCAGCCCTAATATTCTTATCCATATTAGATACAAAATAGTTGTACTCAACCTTATTATCAAACATCATAGACTTTGTCATCATGCTTAGGATTGATACATAGGCCGAATATTTAACACTAGGGTTTGTGTTGTTGATGCCGGCTAGATAGGCAAAAAAGGCTGCCTCATCTTCTCTGGCTATCCCTCTCTGGTAGGCCATATACTTAGAAACCATGAAGGGCCTGTATATGTCTGGTATATTCTTGTTTATGCTCACCTCATTAGTGAGGATATAGTACCTTCCTTCTAGGCCAAACCCATCAAATACTTGGTTGTAGAGGCTGTATTTTGGCTTAGAATACGTACCTCCAAGACTTGGAAAGGCATCTGATATTATCCTAAAGCCCTCCTCTACCTGGACAGACAGGTCATTTATATTTGATAAGCTACTACTCTCCTCATGCTTGATTAAGTTTCTAGTATCAATAGCCTTATTTTCTAAATACTTCAATATCTCTAATTGTTTGTTAGTATCAACATGGACCTTTATATTAGTTGAATACTTGGCATTGTACTTGTCAACCAAGTAATTTGCCAAGGGTTGGGTATGGTAATTTAAACCATAAAACAATACGAAGATAAATAATCCTATAGAAAGGATATTTACAGTCCCCCAAAATACCCTATAAATATAGGCTAACCACTTTGTAGGACTAAAGAACCTTCTTAGTAGATTTAATATAAAATACACTAAGACTAATATCAATAATATAGATATTACATCACCAAAGGGTATGTCTAGCCTACTAAAGACCATGCTAAGTTTTTCTCTTATAAATTTATTTATTATATTTGTATATATAAGCCCAGTAGCCTTATTGTACTTCATTGACAAGCCTAGTATAAAACTGGAAAATACAAAAAGCAATAGGGGGCCAATTTTAAATTTAAACACTTTACCACCTCCATAAACATGATATATTATACCATAAAAAAGAGGTAATTTGCCTAAAATATGATTATATACTCTACTTGGTTTTGTCTATTTTATTGCTAGAATATATTTCCTGGTCATATTCTTTAAGGGCACCTGAAATTTGACCTTCATAGTCAAGCTTTCTAGTGTCTAGACCGTAGATAAGAATTCTCTTAAGTTGGTCCAAATTTACACTCTTTTCGTAATATTGACTATCCATCAATGAAGAACTATTGACCATATAAAATATAAGCTTATTATTATTTAGAAAGATATTAACTTCATTGCTGTTGTTAAAGCTATAATTATTACCCCTGTCTTGAATTTTCTTTTCATCCAAATAGAGACCTATACCTGTATCTATATCCTGGTCCAGGACAAGCTTACCGTCCCTAAATTTGACTATATAGACATGGTAGTTATTGCTATTATCCGGATTTTTAACCCTTACAATTGCCTGCTTATCAGCTAGATATTTTATATATGAAAAATTATCTGTTTTATCGCTGTTATTAGGGTTACGATCAAAAACACTATATAGTGGATTTGTTTTGTCTATATAATCCCTGGAAATTTTCTTATCCTTAAAGTCAAAGGATAGGGTTGATGGCATAAATTTACCATTTTCATCACTATAGTCAAAGATAAAGAATTTATCAAAGGCTATTAGACCATACCTGGCCCACCTGTACTTTATTTTGTCTTCCACTTGGTCTAAAATAGTAAGCTTATTATTGTCTAACCTAGCAAAGGCAAGTATACTAGACTTTTTATCCTTATTGTAGTAAGACAAGGCCAGGTAGTAGTTTCCCTTGTACTTCTCTACCCTATGAATTTTAAGGTCCTCTGACTTTGCACTTGATATTATATACTTATCATAGATAGACCCACTATATTCCCTCCCTTGATGGTCTTGAAATTTAACTAGGACAAGTCCACTTTTTTCTTCAAGTGTGTAGTATATGTTAATTGGGACTGTCATAGATGTCTTTGGTTTGTATACATGGTATTTATGGCTTAGAATGACTTCATGCCCCTGTTTTTTAATATCTAGGTTTATTAATTTATTAGTATTCAAAACATATGCTCTTGTGGCTGCTATCCTATACTCATCGTTATAACCTTGAGGTGGAAAAGATATTATATTGTTATTAACTAACATCAAATTTTGTTCATTTAAAATCTTGTCACTACCACTAAGGGTCTTGACTTTTAAAGATTTATTGTATGATTGGCTTACACAGGAAATACTAAGAAACAAGAGTATTAAGAGACCTGTAAATACCATAAATCCTTTTTTACTTGTCTTCATATCCTAACCCTCCCCTAAAGCTATCACGACTATATACCATATCCATCACAAATAGGACAGCAACCAGTATATAGAGAACTAATATAAAAATAAAAGTTGGAATACTTGTAAGATATCCCTGACCTAGACCCCTAAAAATACCATAGGTATTAACATCTATACCAATAAATAGAACTAGTACACTTGCAAAAAATATTAATACAAAAAAACCAATCCTCTTAGCAAACCTAATTTTAATGCTTCCAGCATATATGATACTAGCACATGACTGTAGACCAATTATGGATGGAAATACTAGCATAAAGGTATAAAAAATTGATGACCTGAAATCGAAAGGTAGGAATAATATTTCTTTGGTCATATTCCATATACCCGGCCTATATAGGTTGCCAAATTTTAACAGGTTTATATTGTCCATAAGTACCAGGCCAAGTGTAATTAAGAGAATTGTATATATGTATAAGCTAAGACCCGCCAATATCTTTGCCAATTTTATTTCTATAATCCTGTTTGGTAGGTTATATACCAGGTAAAAGGAAGAGTTTTTCTTCCTAAAATCCCTAGTCACCAATATATAAGATGCCAGTATTGAAGCAAGGCAGATAGGTGCAAGCATTAGTATGTTACCAGTCATTGCAGATTTAAACCCTATAGCCCCAGTTAGGACCTCCTTAAGGAATGCTTTTTCCTGACCGTTTGAAGCAGATTCTAAAATCTTTGGAGATAGGTCCCTAATCAGGTCTATATCACCTGCCGAATACTGCCCCCTGTAACTATTGAAAAGGCTAAATAGAAACCAGGTTAGGACGGCTACCCCTAACAGGAGTAGAATTTTTTTATTTACCTTTAATTCATGGTAATACAATTTAAAAATATTATTAATAAAAGTCATCTAAAACCTCCTAATAATCTATATTATTAACTAGATAGGTATTTATAAAAACCAGTAGCAAACCACCTGCAAAAAATGGAATGGAATTATCTAATTGGTATCTATCTATATATGACAGTATCATATAAGTTATAAAATACAAGACCACTACAATTAAACAAGCAATTATTGTGCCTATATTGAGCCTTCTTGAAAATAGTATGGTAGCTAAGCAGGTTATACCAATCAGTATAAACCATCCACTTATTATAATATCAGGCTTTAAACCCTGAAAAAGTGGGTTGTACCTAAATATCTCCTCTAAGATGTCAAGCTTATTTATCGTATCCTTGATAGGTATGCCGCCATACTCAATACTATAAAGCTTGAATTTTGATAACAAATAGGATCCCCTTGTATAGGAAATTAGTCCTATTATAAGGTAATTCATAAGTACAAATAAGCTTGTTTCTAAGTAAACCATAAATATATGCATATATTTAGGTAGTGGTAGTTGTAACATATTGTAGCTAGTAGTATCTTGTTCAGTGTTTACCTTTTGATTAATCAATACTATGCTAAATATTAGGGCAAATATAAGTAGGCCAAGGGACTCACTTGTATCTACTAAACCATTAAACATACTTGTTCTAAGTTCTATCTTATCAATGTTCGTAAAATCTAGAGTTCTGTAGTAATCAAGGGCTAACTTAACAGATAACATATTACTTAAAATGTATATAGCTACTAGTAATATTAGAAAAATAATTAGTAACTTCTTATTTCTCTTAAAGTCAAACTTAAAATATCTCAAAAAGTTAGTCATCAAAAGACACCTCTCTTATTTTTTCTAGTATAGACTTACCTTCGTAGGTCCTCATCTCCTCGGCATCAAAGCTGGCAACTAGCCTGCCATCACTTAGTATATGGACATAGTCTACCACAGATTCAATATCATCTATCTCATGGGTTGTAAGGATAAGGGTCTGGTCATCAGACATATACTGGGCCATCATACTGACAAATTCTTTTCTCTTAAAAATATCTATGCCAGCAAAGGGCTCATCCAGGATGATATACTTCATATTCAGACAAAAGGCCATAACCAACTTTACCTTGGCTATATTACCCTTTGACATAGAGTCTATAATATCTTCTCTATTTATCTTAAAGAGGTCAAGCATTTCGTCTGCTTTTTGGTCATCCCAAGTCTTGTAAAAGTCCTTATAGAAGTCTATCATGTCCTGAACCCTATAAGTTGGAAAATGTGTAGGACAATCAGGTACATAGATCATCTTTTCATATAGGTGGTATGATAGTTTTTGGTCATCAATGCTTATATGCCCCCTTGTAGGCTTAATAAAGCCCATTATAGACTTCAATAGGCTTGTTTTACCTGAACCATTAACTCCCAGGATAGCAGTAATTGTACCATCCATAATATCCAGGCTTACATTATCAAGGGCGTATTTAACACATGAATATCTTTCGCCTGTTTGATTTTTATATTTTTTTGTTAGATTCTGCACTCGTATCATCTGTTAAGTCCTCCTTAATTTCATCGTAATATTGGTCTAACAGGCCAATAACCTTGTCTTTGGGTATATTTATAGACTTCATTATGGTTATAAAATCCAGAAGGGGTTCCTTAATGTAGTCTTCCCTTAGGTCTTTTAACTTAGCAAGGTCACTTGTTATCATACTACCCTTACTTTTTTCAGTAATTATAAGACCTATTTCATCCATGTAGGAATAGGCCTTTTGTACTGTATTTAGGTTTACACCTAAGAGGCCAGCCAACTCCCTCCTAGAAGGAATTAGACTACCAGGCTCAAGTTCTCCCAAGAATACCCTAGACTCAAAGTATTTTGAAATCTGTAGGTATATGGGTGAATTACTATTGAATTTTATCTCTTTCAAGCTTAAATCACTCCTCCCCTTATTTTTATAATTAAAGCTGGTATTTTAAAGTTCTTAACTGTACTACTTGTCTAGTACACTTTAACCGTATTATATCACTAGTACAGTTTGAGTGCAAGAGGAAAATATATTTTTTTCACTGATGGATCTTTATCAATATTTGCAGCTCTTTCATAAATTTTGCTTTCCATATTTCTTATATGGACATAAAAAAAGGAAGTATAGGTTATTTTCCTTTACTTCCTCTAATAGGTGAATAAAACTCTCTAGCTATATTAAAGTAGTTCCACATTTATATTAAGCATACTAAAATGTTCTTTTATTTTATCGTATTTACTAGTCATAATAGTAGCTTTCTTAAGATTAGGAAATTGCTTTAGTTCCGATAAGCTTATTTCATTTAAATCGAAGCAATCATCTTCCCCATCCCAAGCAGGAATAATATTCATATAGATGTCATTTCCACCATCCATATAGATTGTTTCTATATATGGTGCTAAGCTCTTTGGGATGGCCAGCTCTTTGAAATAATTGATTGCCGGCTCAATTATAGTATAAGTATCCGTGTCAATATGTCCTCTTGTGTATTGTTTGGCAAAATCATATATATCAAATCTAGGCTCTAATAACTTCAAATCATACATTAGAACTTGAATAATAGCTAACTTGAAATTAATATTATCAAAATGAAGGATATCTTCCTTATTTTCCTTATTAGGGTCTCTGGATAATTGCTCATCTATACCCATATTATCCATTCCCTTTATAAGATTAGATGCCTCTGATTTTATAGATTTATTCTTGTATATTAAAGTTATAATCAAAGGGAGTCCTATAAGAGGTAAAAAAATAAGTCCTCCAATAAGCCCTAATAGCCTATAGCGATTTGTCGTATAAATGCTTTTGGAAACACCATTAATAAAATTTGCTTCAAGGGTGAAAATTCCACCTTTAGTTAAGATAAATAATAAAATACACTCCACTACTAATAATAAGAAAAATAGAATAATTGATTTCTTTGCCACCTTATTACATATATCCATTTTTGTATCCATAGAGATATCTTGACTGTTAGGTATATTAAAAAACCATTTTTTTGCACGTTCTTCTTTAGTCATGATTTACCCTCCAACTAATATATTATTGTATATTTGATTAAATGTCTTCAAGGAGTTCTTGCCTTTTGCTTAACCTACGTATATCTATATACAAGAATATCAAGGCTACAACTCCAGATATTGTATCGCTCAGGGCATTTGAAAGGTATACACCATTTATGCCTATTATTTTTGGTACTATATACAGGAAAGGAATTAGAATGCCACCATACCTCAGTATATACAATAATGAAGATATTTTAGGTCTTCTTATGGACTGGAAGTAGGTTGTCGCAATAGAATGAATACCTACAAAAGTTATACCGAGAAGGTATATCCTTATATTATGACCCGTTATGTCAAGTAATCTTGTATCAGAAGTGTAGGGGTACACAAATAACTTTGGATAAAACTCTATAAATATTAAAAAGAGTGAACTTATAGCCACAATTACACCACTTGAGAGTTTTACTGTTTCTACAATCCTGTGGTACTTGTTAGCACCAAAATTATATCCTATGAGTGGCTGGGCCCCTTGACTAATTCCATATATTATCATGGTAATAAATAGGCTAACAGAGGAAATAATTGTTACAGATGCTAGATGGTAGTCACCACCAAAGTCAATAATAAACCTATTTAGTATAATACTGACAATTGTACCAAACAAGTTCATGTAAAAATTTGGTAGACCATTTTGGAATATTTCCCAAACAGCCTTCAAATCAAAGGATGCATTCTTCTTCCTAAGCTTTATAGGTATATCCTCAGCCTTTATAAAAAAATACAATACAAACACAGTAACCATAGTCTGTGATATTACAGTGGCAATGGCAGCTCCCCTAACACCCCACTTGAATACAAAAATAAAGAGTGCATCTAGTATAATATTAAGTATGGAGCTTACCATGACAATAATCATAGATTCCTTAGCATGTCCCAAACTTCTCACAGAGTTATTTAGACAGTAACCTGTCAAGCCAGGTACACCGCCTATAAGTATGATCCATATATAGTCCTTGGCATAACCATATACATCCTTGGAAACCCCCATGAGGTCAAAAATAGGATCCATAAATATTATACAGACTAAACTTATTATCAGTTCAGAAATTATAATCAAAACTAAAGAATTATAAAGTATTTTCTCAGCTGAATCATACTTCTTCTCCCCATATTTGATAGATATTAAAGTAGACCCTCCCACCCCGATAAGGAGAATAAAGGCCATTTGTACAACCTGAAATGGCATGGTGATACCAATGGCTGTTAAGCCCAAAGGATTTATCCTACCAATAAATATCCTATCCACTATATTGTAAATTGCTGCCACCAGCATACTTAAAATTGCAGGTATACTCATGTCTAGCAATAATTTTGAAATTTTATCATTACCTAAATTCTTGCTCAAAACTACCTCCTAGATAGAAAATTTCCCCTACTGAGGAATAACCCCATAAGGACCGTATACCCCTATGAGGTTATCTTATACATAAAGATTAAGCTTTTCTACTATCATTAGAAATATTAACTGTAATCTGGGTTCCTATATTCTTCTTGCTATTTATAGTTAGAGAACCTCCATGTAACTTCACTATTTCTTCACTTATTGCCAAACCTAGACCACTTCCAGACTTGTGGAAGTCTTCTTGGAAGAATTTTTTGGATACATTGGCTATATTCTTTTCATCTATACCTATACCATTGTCTGCAACGCAGATGTTTGTTTCATTGGAATTTTGACCCACCTTTACAGATATAATCCCCTCTTCTGGTGTGAATTTTATGGAGTTCTGAACTAGGTTTATCAATACCTGCCTCAGCCTGTCTTTATCTCCATATATTATAGTCATATCCTGGTTTAAGAATTCAAAGCTAAGTCTTATGTTCTTTTTAATAGCCATAGACCTAAGCTGGTTTACTACACTTGCAACCAAGTTTTCTATATTCACCTCTCCTATATTGAGTTTCATCCTGTTAGATGACATCCTGGAAAAGTCTAATAGTTCTTCGACTAATTTTATCAGCCTCTCGGTTTCGTCATTAATTATACCTAGGCCCATGCTAAGTTCTTCCTTGCTTATATTATCAAGTCCTAGTGTTTCACTCCATCCTTTGATAGACGTAAGAGGTGTCCTCAATTCATGAGATACTGATGAGATAAACTCATCCTTCAGCTTCTCACTTTTTTGAATTTCTTGGGCCATATTCTCAAAGGTATTAGCAAGGTCTCCTATCTCATCATCATATATCCTGGATTTATTGACCTTGATGTTGTAGTTACCCTTTGCCAACATGTTAGAAAATATCTTTAACTCATGAAGAGGGTCTATTATAGAGTCCGCAAATTTTAAACTTAGGCTAATGGTAAATGCTATAACTATCAAGCCCATGAATAAAAGGTAAAACATAATTTTTAAAATTTCTATTTTTACATACTTTAGGGATACACTAAACCTGACGACCCCCTGTATAATACCATTACTCTTTATAGGTACTGATGCACTCATCACATTTTCTTTGGTGTCATATTCCTTATAGATATAGGTGCTCATATCAGTCCCAGAAGTATTTTTAAGGGCTTTCTTTACATCAACGTAATTCAGGATCTTATTACTATTAAAACCATACTGGTCTATAATTAGTTTCCCCCTGGTATTTATAATGTTTATAGCTATATTTGAGTTCTGCATATTATTCTGGTTTTCTAATATACTCCTAACCCTATCATTGAAATCGATATTGGTCATATTAGTAGCATTATATACCGTATCTATATACCTCATCTGTGAAAGGATTGTCTGCCTAATAGAGGTGTAATAGTATCGTGTAGTAAATATAGCAAAGAATACCTCAAAAATAAATACTATCAGGATTATGATGATTATGAAATTTTTAAGAACTTTTTTTCTTAATCCTCCAAAGTATAAACCCATTAATCCGCTCTCCTAAAAGTGTAACCATAGCCCCATGCTGTCAAAATATATTTTGGCTTTGATGGGTCTTCTTCTATCTTATTCCTAATACGTCTGATATTTACA
>ERZ772960.2054-NODE-2054-length-15113-cov-5.998672_pt1 | contig 15113 bp, 6 predicted proteins | sample MGYA00580678_ERZ772960 | MGnify/ENA primary metagenome ERZ772960 (study PRJEB29015, sample SAMEA2737930) | human oral metagenome | biome: human oral; feature: human-associated habitat; material: dental | place: China | collected 2059 ... | reverse complement strand
AGGATTAATGCCCCCGCCGCGAATAAAATTACCCGCAGCTGACACAGCTGCGGGTGGTAGCCAAATGGAATATATGGTTCAAAGAGCACTAGGTTTTTGTGATGAATGGGCGTGTCTGAAGCGTCGCTAACTCACCAACATTTACTGTTCCACTTCAATAGTCACCTTGTTGGCCACATTAATGGGAGTCCACAGATCAACATCGACTTCTGGCGCCTCGATACTGACAATTAGTGAGTAAGGTAGTCCATTACTTCTTTGGTCAAATTTATTCTGGTACCTCCACCAACCACCCACTGGATGCACGGCAATAACCCCTTTTGCTGCTAGTTCAGCTGCGGTTCCTTCCCAAATATCAGTGTGAAGAGATCCTGATGCGTCATGATGATCTTTACCAAAATACCATCCTTGTTCCGAATCTAGGCGCACTGGTTTCTCGTCTTCTGCCCTTGCAGCTTTATTGATACGTTTCTGAAATTCATCAATGCTATCTTCAACACGTTTATTAGCAAATCGAAGACCATGGGAGGAATATTTATATCGCCCATTCCAGCCACGACTTGCCGGGTTCGGCTCGATAAAATACGACAATGTAATTCGCATTTTTACAAATGCCTCCCCCAGATTCGCAAGTTCCTGGACCGGCCAGGGAAGTTTATGCAGATTCATGTCAGTACCTTGAGAGATCTCTGACTCAATAATTAATGTTACTGCATTATTTGCGCTGTGTAATGCTCGATCCAAACTTGGAACCCCCATGCCATAACGACGAAGTATTCGTTTTCGCCAAGTCTTTGTTTTCTGAGCGTCAAATTGCTTTTGCATAGCTTGAGTCCATTCAGCAGAGTGAACAACCAAAGCTCGTATGGTCTCTGGGCGAAATTCAGGGTGATCAGCCCAAATATCTGCTGCAATGGCAGCTACTTGCGCCGTAGCAGCAGAAGTATCGCGTGTTAGAGTCAAAAAACCAGTAAGATTATTGCTTGAGGTAGTTAGGATTCCAAAATGATCAGAAAAATCCGTGCGCTTTCCTTCCGGTAAAGTTACATAATTTCCACCATTAGCCACCACTTCCGGCTTAAATGGCCAAGTATCTCGAAAGAATACTGATGTTCTACTTACAGGCGAAATATCACCTGCAGGAGCAATGGGAGTCCAGCTATCAAAAGATTCATCAGCATCACTCATATCATCAGACTCTGCATATGCACCTACAGTTATGGCATTCCAACTTTGAGAAGGATCTTCCACCGATTCACGATCATTTCTGTCTCGATAATCCTGCTCAAAACCAATATCTTCAATATTCCCTGCCGACAAAATAAATAAACGCGGATTCAATAAAGATTCCCTATCAAGGGAAATGGAATCTAGCTTTGTGCTTTTTATCGTACGACCAAAAGATAGAGCATCAATGGTAGCCGACCACGCTGTGGGATGACCATCAGTTGTGGAAGCAGTTACAGCCATCATAAATACTCTGTTCTTGTCAGGATTCTTCTCTTCTGGCTTTCCTGCCCCTTGAGCAGTGATATACCCATACAAATCGGGCTCATTCTCCCCCTCTTTGGGCAGTATTATCACGGATTCAAGGTGGTGTTTTAATTTAACTCTTTGACTTGATACCAAAGCCGCATATAAATCACCATACAATGCCAACCCTGCCATTTCGGATCCATGCTTCCCTGTCATTACCCCGGGAGAATTTGTCACATCGTACCGGTCTCCATCAATTAGCGCTTTTTCAAGTAGCGGATGCGCCTGTTGAACACCCTGGTCTAAGATACACACCACTGATGCTTGTAACCCCGTAAAATCCAACCTAGCTTTCAAATCATCTATCCACTCCCTTTGCTCCACCCCAGACATACTCATGAATTCTTTCACTTCAGGAGTGCTTGGAGCACGTAATTCAGCAATATCATCAATATTGCTGAACACATGGGAAAGTTGATCTGTAGATGCTTTTACTTGCACAATTAGACGATCACCGATGCCTAAGGAACGGTCCTGTAATTGCACATCATATTTACTACTTACCTCCTTCAGGTTCGTAATAATCTCTTCATCATCATAAACACCACGTCTCAGCCACACCTCCCACCAATAAGACTCTTGAGAATCTTTAGGAAAATCGCCATGACCAGTCCAAAGATCTGACAGAGTAGCACGAAATATTGCCCTAATACTTTCAATTAATTTATTATTCTTAGGCTTATCATCGTCTATAGTCTCAAGATAAGAATTCAATTTATCCAAGAAAAATTGCCTTTTCTTATAGGGGATATAAACAGTTGCTTGCTGAACTAAACCCTCTTCAGAAGGCGCTTGTCTCACAATTACAAGTTTGGGTGTATCTCCATCTCGCAATTCTTCAAGACTATCTAAAGCTAACTTTAGTTTCGGAAATGATTGGAAGGTGATATAGATACCTTTCTTACCTTTCCGCTCTAAGCTATCAAAGGCATGCCCATATTCCTCTTGCAGTCTCTTCCCATGTTCATATCGGCTAGAAACCCAGCACTTAACTTTCTTTTTACGCCTATTCTGTTCAGGACGCACGTATTTTGATGATTCTGGCTTCTTATTAACCACGATATGCGGTAGATTTCGTTCCAACATACTAGTCAATAATAGTTGCTCATTACCAAAATAGGTGAGGCGGAAAACCTATTCAACCACTAGAAAACATGCTAATTTACTCTTTTTAATCTATTTCAAGACAAACTGCAGCTTATTCAGCCACTGGGAAAATAGGGTTGAATCACTCATGTCACGGCACATAACCGCTTCTTGAGGATCGAGAAGCACAAGGTAGGCGATATATATTTAACAATTCACCAGCGACTGGCTTATCGGCTCCTCACAAATACTCCTGAATAAACTTCACTGCACTCTTAAATAGATGAAACCATGATTGAACAATCAGCAACTACCTGCATAATCTTTTTCCACAAAGCTATTTAAACGGGCATCACGATAAGATGTCTTCCCAAAAGACCTGCGCTCCTCTAGTTCTTGTACAAGGTACTGCGTCCAAATCTCTGGATCATCAGTGCCACCTTCACTAAGGATTACGCGTTTAGCAGTGTTTTCTGCCGCCGTAGCTATCTCGGAATGGCTTAAACCATCAGCAATCGCGCATATAGAATCCCAGGCGACTGCCGTCAGATCAAATAATGCGATTCGGTTTTCAATAACATCCCGAATCTCCTCGTCACGAGGCAAATCAAAATCAATAAGTTGATCAAAGCGACGAAAGAACGCACCATCAAGCAACTGCGGATGATTGGTAGCGGCAACAATAACGCTTTCCGATGTGTCTTCTTCCAGGAATTGCAGAAAAGAATTGAGTACTCGTCGAATTTCGCCAACATCATTCTGGGATGTGCGTTCACCAGCAATTGCATCAACTTCATCAAAGAAGTAGACACCCTTATTTTCCGATAGGGCATCAAAAATAATGCGTAATTTTGCTGCGGTTTCACCCATGAATTTCGTCAAGATTGCTTCTAGACGAATAGAGAAAAGCGGCAGCTTGAGCTCACCAGCAAGTGCTTTGGCGCTTGATGTTTTTCCAGTACCAGGTGGCCCTGTGAATAATAGCCGCCGAACTGGCTGCAGATTATATCGAGCCAGTTTATCTCGCTGACGCTGCTCGACTATCACATTCTTTAGTCGCTTTCGTATGTCTTCTGAAAGCACCAAGCTATTAAAGCGGACATCAGGATAACTGACTGTTACTAAAGAAGCTAGCTCACCCCGTGGTTGGCTGATTGCTAACACTGGGGCTAGTTTTGCCTTGGCGTGGGTTTCTCGGCGTAATTCAGTGACTAAATCACGGAGTTCTTGGGCAGATTTGGCGTGTCCTCGACGCGCTGCTTTTGCTGCAACTTGCATTGCCACAGAATAAAATTGCGAGTCATCACCGTCAGCATGGCTTTTTACCAGGGCCTTTACTTGGTCATTCGTTGCCATTGCTGCCACCTATCCATCTCCACACCATATATACCTTACGTATATAGAGCGGAATTATTCTAACCCACGCTTATTCTCTTACTGTGTTTATACACTGAAGTCTACCCACGAAAATGTTCAATTTGAACAACTCCATACGGTGATATTGAACAATATCCCTCGACAAGGTAAGCGCCCACATACTCATGGTGTGGGTATGTGGGCGCCATCGTTTCCTCCAATCTCCCTACCCTAGCTACTACCCCCTCTCAAACCCGTAGTACCCAAATTTGAGTGTTTGGGAATTCTCGCTGATGATGCGTTTTTCGGTTTCGGTGAATCCTTTGGGTTTAGTGGCGTGGATGTTCATGGTGATTTCGAGGTCAGCACCGCTGCCGGCTAGCCGGTCGATGACTTCTTCGATGATGTTGTTGACCATGCGCACGTACCGGTCAGAGTTGATGACGACGGATCCGGTGTAATGGGTATCCGGTAGCTCCACGACCGTCGGGCCACCAGAAAGCCCACCAGAACCAATGGATGCGTCTGGTGATGGTCGTGTCCCAACAGTAGATGGTTCACCATGGTAAGAAGCCGTAAGAGTTTCCCCATCTGATAGGTCACCTCGCAATACCGCCTGATCTCCCTGTCCCCCAGCTTGGCTTCCCTGCTCCGCGGCAGCCTGCTGCGCCGCCAGTTCTGCTTCGGCCGCTTCAGCATCAGCCTGCGCTTTGGCCACTTCCCACTTGACCACGAGCGTGTTGTCGGTAATGACTGGTGCGGTGGCGGCGCTGGATGGCGGCAGGATAAGTCCCTGATAATGAGCCGCTCCCTCCCCAGCAACCCCAGCAGCCCCGGCGCCCAAGCCGCTCCGAGCACCAAGGCCGCCCAGACCCTGTCCGGAATCCCCACTGTCCTTTCCTGTGGCCAGCGCGAACTGTTCCCCGGGCATGAGCATGACATCGATGACCGACCGGAGGGCGTCGTCAAGCACGGTTCGGGAGGCTAGGCGGGGCATGTAGGCGTATTGGGTGAAGTATCCCCACAGGTCACCGACGGTCATGTCGTCCACGCGATCCCATAGCGCACCCAATTCGCTGTGCAGGGTCATGCCCAGCATAGTGGGGGCGAGCTCGGTAATCAGTTGGCCGTCGCGTTTGATCTTGGTGAACACTCGTTCGGTCAGTGTTTTACCGTCGGAGTCGGAGGTTTTTTCGGCTGCCAGTTCGAAGGGCCGGGTGGGATCAATTTGTTCGGGGTAGAGCATCCACATGTAGGTGCTGCGAATATTGCTGTTAATGGTGTCGTTGAGCCGGTTCACCCAGCTGTCGGCCTGGTTGCTTTGCTGCTTGGAAAGGTTGAGTTGTTCCGCGCTGTCTTGCACCATTTTCCACCCCAGGTAGTTGCGGGTGGTGTTTTCGAGGCGTTCCAGCTCGTCGGAGTCGGCGACCAGGAAGACCAGCGTGTTGCGGTGGGTTCGTTGTGCCGCGCCTTTGGATTCCACGGCGGCGCGAATCCACTTGACCACCTCGGATTCCGCCCCATCGTTCTTGCGACGCCGCAGCCGGGGGTGCACGATCACGAGCCGAACCGTGTCCATGTCGGGGATGTCGGCGGCGGTGTCGGGTGCGATATGGATGTGGCTGAAGAAGCCCCGTCCTTTGCCCTCCGCGGCCTTCAACCGGCGAACAATCTCGTTCCATGCGGTGTCCGGGTCTTCCCGCAGCTGTTCCGCATGGTCGCGCGCGGCTTTTGCCACCGATGCTTGGGTGTCAAACCAGTACAGGCCCTGCTCTTCGTAGAAGTAGGTGGAGCGTTGGGAAATCTGTTCGACCGCGGTGCCGAAGTTACCGAGCGGGTCACCAGGAATTGCGGTGCCCAGCCACAGATATTGCTTGTCCAGGCCCTTGTGGGAGGTTTTGCTGCGCGGGGCCGCCCCGATGAAGATGGTGCGGGCGATGCGTTGCGTGATCGACCGTTCACCCAGTGCGGAGCGGTCCGCGTCGATACGCTGCGCGGTGGAACCAACGCCGTCAATGTCGGAGTCGATGATGGGTTTCCACTGGTCTTCCAGGTATTGAGTAAGGTCGGTATTCACCCGGGTGGCGGACAGCGGCACATTGCCGGGTAGGATCAGCGGCGCCGCATCGTTGTTATTGACCCAGAGTTCGTGCACGATAGAGGACACGAGCTTGAGCACGCCACGGGTGCGCTGGAATCGCTCCAGAGTGGACCAGTCTTCATAGAGTCGGTCCAGGAGTTCGGGGTGCAGCGGGTAGGAGGCACGAATGCGATGTTCGTAATCGTTGGTGGTGGCCACGTCCCGCGGGAACGAGGGCGCATTATTGCGGTACATGGTGACGAATTGGCGGGCCACCACCGCGATGTCGGCGAGGCCCTGCGCGTCGGGTTCCTTGAAGAGTCGCCGGCGCACGATTTCGAAGGATTCGTCCCGGCTTGAGGGCCGCCACTGGTCGGCGACGCGCCGGATCACGTTCTGCAACCGTTCGAGGGCGAGTTGCCCGTTGGTGCCGCCGACCTCAATGTCGGTACCACGCCCGTCTTTACCACCGTCGGAGGCGGGGATGGACACCACCAGCATCGCCCCGGGGATGCCCCGCACGGTCTCCGTTAATGATTGCGCGAAAGTGAATTGAGTATCGAATGAGCCCGCGGGCAGTTCCTTGTCGGTAACGAGTTGGCGCGCGTACGCCACCCATTCGTCAATCAGGATGAGGACTGGTCCGTGGGCACTAATGAGTGTGTGCAATGCTTCACCGGGGTTGGTACCGGACCTGTCCGCACCGGCAACAATGTTATAGGCATCTCGGCCACCCAGCTGCCACGCGAGCTCGCCCCACAGCGTGTGCACCTCGGTGCCGTCTTCCTTGATGCTTGGCGACCCCGCCTGCAAATACGTACCCACCAGGGTGACGCGCCGTACCCCCAGGTCATCCAGCCGCGGGTTGCCGGCATCTTGGATCAGGTCCTGTATTTCCTGCGGAAAATCGTCCTTCTTGGTGCCGCTAAACAGGTGGTAGAGAGCCAGCATAGAGTGGGTCTTCCCGCCGCCGAAGTTGGTTTGCAGGTTCACCACCGGGCTAGCGTTGGCGTCCCCGCTGAGGCGTCGTAAAGCGCGGGTGAGCAGGTCCCGCAGCCCCTCGGTCAGGTAAGTGCGGCTGAAAAACTCGATCGGGTCGCCGTATTCGCTGCTCGCCTGCCCCTTGCTCACGTCGTAGAGATCAGCGGCGAATTCGGACGCGGTAAAGTCGCCGCGTGCCACATCGTCGTGCGGGTGAATGATTTCCCGCCACGGTTTCAGCCCCTTACTTGCGCTTATCGACGCCGTGTTCGTGGGCTTTGACCGCTTCCGGGTCCGGTCCTCGTACACCGTGCGCTGCAGGTCTTCGCGTAGTTTGCGCACGTCATTCGCGGAATCCATCGAGTTGACCGCCCGCAACAGGCGTTCGATCGTGTCCAGGGCACGGCCCGTATCGTCAGAGTTGAATGCACCGCCGTGCGCCCACTCGTTTCGGGTATCCCGCAGTTCCGAAGCTAAGCTTTGCTGACCCCGGGACAGTTCCCTGCTGAACTCCCGGCCGTACTCAGTGATCGCCCGCAATTGCACCTGCGGGTCGGTTTTCTCCAGCCTGCGGCGCTCCCGACCGTAACGCTGCGCGTCCTGGGCGGACATCCGTTCCGGCCAGTCACTGGTGTGAAAATACCTGGTCATCACCTCGTCCACAAGGTCATGTAGCCCCTCCTGGAGCAAGTCGAAAGCTCTGGTAATGCGTTCCCGGTTATTGAGTGCCATGATTCATTGCGTCCTAGTCTTCTTCGAATGTGAGGGCTTCTTGGTGGGCTTTCGGATGGGCCACAATCTGACGAGCCTGCTCGTTGAGATCACCCCAGGAACTCACCAGGCCGTTGAACAGGATGGCATCGTCGGTGTCTTTGTTTTTCTCCGCCTCGTGGAACAGGAGGAAGCCGAGTTCTTTCACCGCATCTAGGCTGACTTTCTCCCCCACCGCGGGCAGGAGTTCCGCAACCTTGTCCACGCCGTCTTCCGCCAGCACCGCGGCCAGCCGCACGGTTGCCTCCCACACGCTCACGTGCTCGTCCGCGGCGGGATCCCACTGCTCGTTCAATTGGGTTGGCGACAGCAGCCGGGCCTTGCCGCCCTTAGCTTCGAAGATGCCACCGCGTTGCAGCTCTGACAGGGAGGTGTCGGAACTGCGGGCCAGCTGGTCGGCGATGCCGGAGCTGTCAGCCTGCCAGCCGTATTGGCGATACCACCGCACGGCGAACCGGGTGTCCGAATCCAGGTCGGATTCCTGCTCACCCAACACCTCGTCGAGGGTAGCGTTAATGAGCTGCAATGCATCCCGGACGCTCATGTCCGACCCGTCGGCTTCCCGCACTTTGGCGTACCGGGAGAACACGGAAATCCCTGGCCCAATGGCCGCTTGGGCCAAATCCACGGGGGCGATGGCGCCCTGCATGAGGGTGCGCAATGCTTCGGGGAGCTCGGATTTCAGTGCCGCCACGAAGGCCCGGCGCGCCACAGCCCGAGCATCAGCAGGGCGAGGCCGGCAGGCCAGAAGGATGGAGGACGCGAGGGCGTTGGTGCCATGTGCTAATAATCGATTCTTTGCTTCACTGCGCATGGGCCAAGTCGCGGTAATTTCCCACCCGGATTGGATAAGCCCGTCTAACAGGGTATGCCAACCGGTGGATGAGGTGCCATCTTTACCACTGTCTTGCTGTTTGTAGGCATAGTACACGGTCATAGGCACGTCAGAGTTGGCGTCGTCTTCCCGAATGCGATGGAACACGGAGTTAAAGCCTTCGATGAAGAATTTTTCCGCACCTTGTTTACCATCATGCCGGTAAGGGTTGGCCACCAACTCATCGGCCTTGGGGGTGAGCATGGTTCCCACCACTGAGGGATGAATAGTACGCAATGATTTCCGAAGCCAAACATAGAAGAAATCAGACAGATCTGCATATCCGATATTGTCATAGTAAGGAGGATCAGTTGAGACAATCAAATCTTTATACTCGCGAGCCATCGCATTTCCCAGAGAAACACTATTATTCGTACTACTAGAAACACCAAAAAACGGAGCTTCCATTGCTTTTGAAATTCCTTGAATAATCGTAATGAAAGAACCAGATGAATTTGATAGAGGGTTAGCTTCTGCATAATCCCAAACCATAGGAATGGATTGTCTTCCGAAAAGTTGACGGGGACACTGTGCTTTAGGCTCCCACCTCACTAATGAATTATTCAAATCAGCCAATTTATCGAGCGCAAATGCCAAATACGTCGCTACTGCATCAGCGTATGCTTCAGCTCCCACACCCCCATCTTCCAACCGTTCACCTGCAGGAATACCTGCGGCTAACGCATCTTCGAGAACCTTGCTGCGCGCCTCGGAAACCAGTTCGCTCAAGGTGGTGAGGGCCACAAGTTGGCGGTTAGTGAAAAGGTCGGAAAATTCCCGCATTCCGTATGCAGGTGGCGAGAACCAACGGGGATTAGTGGCAATTTCACCGATGATGCCGGCATCTCCGGCATCAACTTTGGCGGCTTGTATGTGTTCTGATGTGGGTGAAAGATATAACCGACCTGGGTTTCCCTCAGCAACAATACCAATGAGGTGCGCACCAATCTCGCCTCTCTTCCCCGATTCGCGCACGTAATCGTAGCTGAAAGGCGTCCCATCCCCCACCGTCCAAGCACCTTTGCCATGTTTAATGGTCCCATCCTCATCCTTTTTCGGCCCATCCGCATTATGCTGCACTTCGTACCGCACTTGCCCGTCAACGACGGTGGCCTTCACCCAGGCTTCCTTGCCCTTCTTCTTGCTCAACCACCAGGACCGAACCAAAGGAGTTTCGATCGGATTAGCGGGATTGGGACTAATGACGGTTCGGGCCCACTTCCAAGCGATCACGGTGTGTTCGGTGCCGCCGGGGGCTGTGACCTTCGGGTATAGGTGTCCGATGCGTTTCTCTGCTTCGTCCCGAAGCCACTGACCGTAGTGCTGTACATCGGCAGCCAGCCCCTCGGCACGCAGCCATGATGATTGTTCCTCCGCAACCCCAGGGAACACCGGTGACCAGCCGGCGAACTTCGGGGGAATCTCAATGAGTGCCTTATTAATCAGCACCGCCAGCGGGTTGAGATCACTGGCGTGCGACTCCAACCCCAGGCGCTGGGCCTCTAGCGGAATCGACCCACCACCCGCGAACGGATCCACAACAGCGGGTAATTTCCCGTTATTGCTCTTACGTATCTCCTCCCGGGCCTGCTCCAGGAGCTTCTCATCATTGCTGTTCTCCCAAATGATAAGTTTTTCCATAAGGGCATGCAGGCGAGCCCGCTCCGCATCCTGGGATTCCACCGTGGGAAACTCCTCCGGCCGCGACGCCGGGTCGTCGACAAGCTGGGCGAAAAGCACGGCCCGGGCGGTTACAAGCGGACGCCGAGCCCAATATAAATGCAGCGTAGAGGGGTGACCGTGGCGGATAGATTTCTCGCGCGCGGATGCCGCATTAATGGCTTCGAGCGGTAGTGACGTCTCGATCAGTTTCTTCTTCACGGTGGTCATGTCGGTCTTCCTTAGGGATCATCAGGTGGCTGAACAATAACTATACTGGTGCACCACCCTGCCCCCAATAGTGGGACCATTTCTCGTTGCGGGAATGCGTGCTCATGGACGCCTCCATGTCATCGAACGCATGCGTGACATAACGCACCTCATCAAACTCGGGCCCATCGGGGTGTACGGACACTAACACCAGGCGGTGGGTGTCCTTATGGTTTTGGGCGAAATTAATCTCCGAATTGGTGATCGTAAACGTGTTCGATCCTGCGATGCGGCCCTTGACTTCCAGGTAGTATCGGTGGGCAAGCGGGTCGGCAGGGTCGGTGGAGCGAATGTCGAAGCCGGGATTATTGCGCGGCATTTCCTCCGGCACCCGACCCAGGGCCCGCTCGGCGGCAAGGGCGGCTTCCACAGCCCGGCGCTCCACCTCCTGGGTTTCCTTAGCGAACGTCGCCGCCTGCTTCTTCGCGTTGGGCGCCGAGTGCGCGTCGATGAGGTGGCCGGGAATGACCAGGGCCACGCCGCGAATCAAGGGTGTTCCCGCATTCAACCATGACGCCTGATCCTTCTCGCGTTTCCGCAGCTCCAGCCGCTGCTCCAGATCGGCGACCTTGGCCGCCGCGTCCTTGGATCCGAGGCGCTGGTTCACGTGGCCGTTTCGCTCCTGGTACCGCAGCTCGCTGATCATTCGTTCCCAATAGTTAATTTCAATGGTCAGCCGGTTTTTTACTTGGCCCCACACCCGCTGGGTTTCTGCATGACGTTGCCGCTCCAGTTCTTTCATGCGCGGCTGTATTCCTTCCCTGGTCGCCCACAATGTCACAGTCCTGCCGTGATCCTTGCGCAGCCAGGATCGGAGCATGGGGTCGCGCATGAGGTTCTGGATGATGGCGCGTTCTTCCTCCTTGGGGGTGTCGTAGTCGAGGAACGGCGGTGTCGTGGTCACGGTAATGCCCCCATTATTTGGGACATTCACATTGGTGTCGCTGTCTTGAGGAACCAGCAGGTAGTCGAAATGATGGTAGAGCGTGTCTTCGTCTCCACCTGCAGTGATGCGCTGTTCCACAATGTAGAGCAGCGCCGGGGTGGTGAGTTGTTTACTGCTCCGGTCCACGAAAATGGTGCCCCGGGCCAGGGTTCCGCTCAGGTCTTCGGTAGTGCGAACCAGCACCGCGTCGAGCAGCGGGTGGCCCGGCGCGATGAGGGCAGCATCGTGGTGGGTGCCGGCGGGGTGCTTGTAATCGACATCGAAGGTGACGCACTCGTACTGGCGGCTGGCAATGTCCCGAAGCAGCGGCGGCACATACGTGACCTTGTAGCAACCGGATTCTCGTTTATCAATCAATCCGCGCAAACGTTTGAATGCGGGGATGAAGAAGGAGCGGATGAATCCGGGTTGGAGTTTGCGTTCCTCGGCGTCCCGCATGGTGTTTCGCACTTGGTCGAGTTCGCGGCTGCTGAATATGTCTTCGCTGAGGGCGCGTTTGGCGCGGAGTTCATCAAGCCCTTTGGAGACGCTAGCGTCGATGATTCTATCGAGCCGCCGCCTGGTTTCTGGCCGGTCACCGTAGCGAATTGCGTCGATAAGCAGGTCTTTGAGGGGACGACCGTCGAAGGAATTGGTGTCGCCGAGCACGTTGAAGAGGTTGCCGTTGTAGGCTTCGGACATGGTGTCGATTTTTTCGAGTAGTCGGTTAAACACGTCGCCTTCGCGGGTGTTGCGGGCGACCAGGTTCCAGAGGTGGCAGACCTCGCGCTGACCAATGCGGTGAATACGGCCGAATCTTTGTTCGATGCGATTAGGGTTCCAGGGCAGGTCGTAGTTGACCATGAGGTGGGCGCGTTGCAGGTTAAGCCCCTCGCCGGCGGCGTCAGTAGCAAGCAACACGAGGGTGCGCGGGTCGTGCGCGAACTGTTCGCGGATGGCCTGGCGAAGATGCCGCGGCGTGCCCCCATGAATGGTGACAACGGCATCGGTGCTGCCCAGCTGGGTGGTGATTTTATCCTCCAGGTAAGTGAGGGTATCGCGGTGCTCGGTAAAGATAATGATCTTGCGGTTTTCCCCATTCGTGCCGGTCAGCACCTTGCTTTCCAGGATTTTGCGTAGCTCCACCCACTTCCGATCCTCGTCCTGGTTACGCACCCGCCGGGCCGTCGCAATGAGCCCGTCCAGCACAGTGATTTCGTGCGTGAGCTGCACCTGGTCTTGGGCCGCGGTTGCGCGATCCACCACCTCGTCAACCTGCTGTTCCAGCTCCGCCCAATTGGTTTCCGACACGGCGCTGTCGTAGTCATTAGGGGCGTCGTATTCTCTCTGACTTCGTCGCAGTTTTGCTTTACGACGCTCTAACGACCGCAAAATCGCCTCCGGGGACGACGCCAACCTCCGTTGCAGCACCATCAGCGCGAACCCCACATTGTTGCGGCGCTTCCCATCCTGAATGGCGTCAGCCTTCCCCATTTCGTCGCGCACATAGTCGGACACCTGCTCGTACAGGTCTCGTTCGGCACGGCTCAGCTCGTAGGGAACAGTGTAGGCCCGCCGCTCGGGAAACAGGGGCCGGCCCTCAAGCGTGAGCAGGTCTTCTTTCACCATGCGGCGCATGAGGCCCTTGGTGTCCGTCCGGTGAATACCCTGCCGGTATTGGCCCTCGAATCGGTCCTTGTCCAACAGAGACATGAACGATTGGAAGTCCTCCTCCTTCCCGGAGTGTGGGGTGGCGGTCATGAGCAGAAAGTTATGGGCAGTTTCCGACAGTAACTGCCCCAGCTTGAACCGTTTAGTGGCATTGATTTCCCCGGCCCACAGGGAATAGTGGGCAGACATGCGGTGCGCCTCATCCACGATGGCCACATCCCACTTCACCTGCTCCAGCAACCGCATCAGGCGATCATTGCGCGCAATCTGGTCCATGCGCACGATGAGATAGGGATGCGCTTCAAAGGGGTTCTTGCCGGTGGAATCATCGCTGGCAGCATTGAAAACCTCAAAGTGGAGGTCGAATTTTTGGGCGAGCTCGTCCCGCCACTGCTCCACCAGGCCACCCGGCACCACAATGATGGCACGCTCACAACTGGAGCGCAGAATAAGTTCCTTCAGATACAGGCCGGCCATAATGGTTTTTCCCGCGCCGGGGTCGTCGGCAAGCAAAAATCGTAGGGGAACTCTAGGCAGCAGTTCCTCATACACGGCCCGAATCTGGTGCGGCAGCGGGTCAACGTCGGAACTATTGACGGCAACCATAGGATCGTGGCGGGCCGCATAGGTGATGCGCAGGGCCTCGGCGACGAGCCGGAAATCGTCGGCATTCCCGTCGAAAGCAGGTATATCACCCGATTCGGTAACGATTTCCACCCTGGCGAGACGATCCGGGGTGAGGATAACCGACGAGCAATACCCAGCCTCATCACAGTAAATTACCTCGGCGGTAACATCATCGAGTCTATCCACATGTTTGATAGTGACCGTCTGGTTTGGAACAATGCCGCGGACCCGCTGACCATCGCGTAGCTGGTCAAGGGTGAGCGGCAAATTATTCTTGTTCATCAACCTAGTGTACTCACCAGAGACTTCAGATATCACCCTTCTGACAACAGACATGCAAAAAATTGATCTGACCAGCTATTTCATTGCTGTAGAATAGGTATATGGAGAGTGTATTTTTCGAAAAAATGATGGTCGGCAGCGGTTCGGGTCCGCGTAAGAGTGGGTGGTTTGGGTTGCCATCATCAGCATAAGACCGTAGACCGCTATAGCCGCCCTCATAGGAAGCCAATAAAACCATGACTTCATACACAAAACATAACAACCCACTCCATCAACACAAGCAGGGCATCATAAACAGCCTGAAGTTCTTTCTCCCGTGGACTGGTGGTAGCATCCTAGCAGTTTTTCTGGGATTCATGCTCCGACTTGGCTCAGGGCTTGCTGGCTGGGTGGGATTCCTCTTCATCATGACTATCCCCTATATGCTCGTCATTATCATCATCCAGAGCGCAATAATGACCTGCTTCTTCTCCTACCTCAGGCAACACAATCCCGATCGAATATCACGGCTTTACCGTCTTTCCCGGTACCTATTTGCCGCCGTCGCCAATGCTGTGTGGGCACCCAGTGATGTTGATGACCAAGACACGATATGGCACCCTTTTTATGGAAGATTCTCCGGCATAGTCTTTGCGCTATCGTTTTTCATTGCCATTGTGTTGTGGGGAATTATAGCCGTCATGGCCTTAAATAGTCGCTCTGCCATGAAGTTCTTTATCATTTGGATGAGCATTAGCACTGTAGTGTGTGGCGTCATCCTTTTTGTCACGAAAACCGCACCTCTGCTGATGCCGCCAATCTATGTCTTCGTCATGTTGCAAAGCGTGATTGCTACTGTTTATCGCTCCAAAGCCCTGCACCATAGTCACGAGAAATAGGTGACAACCATATGGTTCCGAGCATATGTTTTCTTCATAGCAATCGTCCATGCAACCCTACAACCCATCTCCCCACCAACACAGTCGAAAGCAACATCGAATTGCTTATCGACGCCC